>Ga0099825_1005837_pt1 | contig 15667 bp, 10 predicted proteins | sample SiratroredBW_FD_76838 | JGI IMG/M metagenome (GOLD analysis project Ga0099825, IMG submission 76838) | Root nodule microbial communities of legume samples collected from California, USA - Siratro red BW | ecosystem: Host-associated > Plants > Roots > Nodule | place: USA: California | collected...
AAAAAAAAAAAACAAAACCAAAATTAAAAAAAAAAAAAAAAAAAAAAAAAAAAAATCAAATCCATTCAGAGATTCTCTCAGCACTGACCAGCAAAAAGTGGAGTAAGAAGGTCATAATCCAAGATGGTAACTTTGAAATGAAACAGATTTAAACCAACATCTACCACGTTATACTGCTGTGTTAGCAAAGCCGATTGAAGTAAATGAAAATTTAGACAAAATAAAATGACTTGGCAGCCTCTAGGAACGAAATTGCTCTCCTGTACACGCACAAAACTAAGAAGCCCCAAAGCCTAGTCATTCCACGAAAAACCTAAATCCCACCGTCTAGGAACTTTAGAAATGAAACTCTGAACTAACTGGCAATACAACAAAGCCCAAGAATGAATGAGTGTAGAAGTAATAGACATACCCAGCAGTCCCAGGGTTTGGTTCTTGGTGGCGGGGCTTCTTAGGTGGAACAGAGAACAGAAAATTAGAGCTCAAAAATTTCTCTTGGGAGGAAAAATTGTTGTGAGCATTGGCATGCTGCAACCAGCTCTTGTTATTCTCTTTAACAATCCAAACTGAATTGGCTTCACTGTGAACATTGAAAACCTTATTAGGGACTAACTATAAATGATGAAGCACAAATAAAGCGAAATGAAGCAGCAATACCCTTCTCTCATTTGAGTAGCAACCAAACAACACATTCCCTGCAGAATCGGAATTCAATTTGAATTAAGACGACATACTCTCAGCGACACGACGCAATAATAATGCACATTGTAATGGAAGTAGAGCGATGCGAATGAAAACCCTAGAAAAGTGATTGCAGAGAAAAGGTAGCCATTGGAACAGAGAGATCCAAATAATTGTCGAAAGAGAAGAGAATTCGAAAGCATTGGCGGGATTTTTTTCATTTTATCAAATCTAGGTCAGCAAAATCTTTCATGTTTTTCTTTTCTTTTTTTTCTTTTTTATAAACCAAATAAAAAAAAATTGCATAAAAAATGTTAACGAAAATGGCAGAAGAGGGAAACTTAAAAAATTTAAACTTTTGTTTTTAAAAATCAATCTTTTACTTTCTCGTAAAACATATATGGAAAGTTAAAATTTCCATATTTTTAATCCAACGTCATTCAATTATCTTTTAATACATCATTTTTAAAAAACATAAACTTTTACAAAAATTAAATTAATAACTTTTATACGGTTTAAAGAACCATTCATCAATTTCAAAATAAATAAAACTTAAAAATAGAGACTAAGTCTTATAGTTTAACCATTTTAAATTTTTGTTTATTTATTTTACAAGTAAAAATATTTAATTTTATCTATTATTTTATTTAAATTGAATCTTTATTTATATATTTTTAAAAGTTTAAATTTTATTAATCTTTCAATTTAATCATGTTTTCTATTTTTAGTTGGGTGTAATTTTTCATACAGTATTGTGTAACATTTTTGTCTCTCTAAAACGGTAAATATGAAGGAAGAAGAAAGATTTTTATCTGTCAAATTGAAAATGAAAGGAAAAGATAGCTAAAGATGATAAGAAAATATATTAAAATATAAATAATAATAATAATATAAAACATTTAAATAAGTTAGGATATTAGCTAATAACTTGTAAATGACAAATTAAAAACTGACTGAATAAATTATTTGAGATAGTTTACAATACATTTTTTTAAATTTCAGAGTAGCTTGTAAGTTTGGGTTAATATATCAAACTGGTGTAATTTTTTTTTTTAAACCTATCAAAATTGATAAATTTTTAAAATTTTATAGGAATGGGATGATTTTAAAATGAAGAAATTGTACAAGTAAGACTTTTTTATTTTTTAATATTTTTAGTGGAATTGTGATCTATTTTATTAGTTTAATTTGAGCGGTGTTACTTTCAAGGAATGAATGGCGAGCAGTGAGTCTCAGCTTCTCCGTCGCCACTTCGATTACGGCGGTGCTCAGGTGAGTCAACCACCATCACTTCACTTTTTCATTTTCTTCTTCTCATAAACAACAAATTCACCAATGCAAATAACTCATTCAACAATCACAAACCCAAATTCCATTAAATTAAAAAAAAAATCCATTGACACGTTATTTTTCTGCATGTGTGTCTTTCCGATGGCAGGTACCACCCCTTTTCAGGAGGAGTGTGAAGTTCCCATTTTGGAATTTAGTGCATACCAACACCGTTTCTATTCCAAAGAATCATCTGAGTCTAAGGGTGAAGATGCAAGCGCAAGCGGATTTGATAATGAAGCCCGTTTCTGACAGCAAAATCCCGCACGTGCTAACTGTTGCAGGTTCTGATTCTGGGGGTGGTGCTGGAATCCAAGCTGATCTCAAGGCTTGTGCTGCACGCCGGGTTTACTGTTCCACTGTCATTACTGCTGTTACTGCACAGAACACTGTTGGGGTTCAGGTTCAATTTGATTTTCAATTTCATAATAATCATAATGACAACTCTTCTGTTTCTTTTTAGCTGGGAGAGATTTAGAAACAAAAAAATTACTCAACTTGATTTCGTGCATGTTGAGTTGGCTTATGTTATTCTGTGTAAACAAAAAGGTCATCAAGTTGGGATAGTTCAAGGCTTATTCATACAATGAAGTGTGGTGTGGTCAACTGGGTCTGTTAGTTTTGTTGGCAATCGATTAAAAGACTGAGTTTTTAATTTTATGTGGTCCTTTTGTTACCCCTTTTCTAAAATCCGCGGCAATTGCTAGGGTGTGAACATTGTACCTGAGGATTTTGTGGCAGAGCAGTTGCAGTCTGTGCTTTCTGATATGCATATTGATGTGGTAAGTCAAAATAGTGACTGTAACAGTTATTAGGAAGCAGGATTTATAAGCTTATCGGGCATGTTGGTGTGTTCAAACAAGCAAGTTCTCCTTGATACACCCTGATTTCTAGGTTAATGGTGTTTGCTATTCTTTTTTTCCATTTGATTAATTATGCTATGTCTTTAGGTCAAGACAGGCATGCTTCCCTCTCTTAATATAGTTAAGGTTCTCTGTCAGGCCCTTAGCAAATTTCCAGTCAAAGGTATTCACTTGTACAAAAAAATTCTAATGTATTTGTTCAATTGCTATTGGAGTGATTCTGTACTGACTTCCTTTTTGCTGAAGGCAGCTCTCGTGGTTGATCCTGTTCTGAAATCTTCCAGTGGGGATGTACTTGCTGGTTCTTCTGTTCTTAGTGGATTTCTGTATGTGTTTCTGAACTTGAACTGTACTGTTTTTGTTTGACATGAGAGTATTTTTCATATTCTTCAACTTGATTTGGATTCTATTTAAAATCCTTTGATTATGTAGTAGCCTGATGCTTATTTTTCTGTGTTATGAGTTTCTGCTTATTGGTTTCTACTGTTATTGATGGATAACATTAAAAAAAATGATATATTTAAAATTCAGTTTTATTTTCATCCTTGTTACGGTCTCTAAAATGATTTCAAAATTCAAATTTATTACAAAGCCTGTAGGAAATCAGTTCAATTTATTTATTGGATACTGAATGCAGGGGGGAGCTGCTTCCCATGGCTGACATTGTAACCCCAAATGTAAAAGAAGCATCAGTTTTACTTGGAGGTGTACCACTGAAATCAGTTTCTGACATGCGTACTGCTGCCAAATTGATACATGATTTCGGCCCTAGGTTTGTTACTATTTAATCTATTTGAGTATTTGGTTCCAATCTAACTAAATGGTTTCTTAAAACTATTTTTTGCCTCTTACTGATCATTAATCTTTTTTGTAGGAATGTACTCGTCAAGGGTGGTGACCTCCCTAATTCGATAGATTCGGTTGATGTATTCTTCGATGGTGAGGTTCAAGTCTTTAATTCTGAGACACTATAGACATAAACAAAATCTATCAGACATAGCAACCCTTTGCTAATGTATATACAAATCTTTTTTTAAAATGAACTCCGTTTCGATCTTGGGTTTTGCAGGTGAGGAGTTCTACGAGCTTTGTTCACCACGTGTAAATACTCGCAACAGTCATGGTACTGGTTGTACCTTAGCATCATGCATAGCAGCAGAGCTGGCAAAAGGTTCATCAATGCTTTCTGCAGTTAAGGTTTGTTCAACTATCTCAATTGATTTGATAATAATATTGAAGGATCTCATTGGGCAATGCCCATGATTTACTCCCCTTTTATTCTTTCTGTAATATAAACAGAAAAGGAACAAATGTAAATAACAGATATTGAAAGATGGAATATGCTATAATTCTGATCATTTTTCTTATTTGGATTTTGGCAGACGGCTAAACATTTTATTGACGTTGCCTTGGATTATAGTAGAGACCTGACAATTGGAAGGGGAGTTCAAGGACCTTTTGACCATTTTTTGGAACTTAAGAATATCAATCAGAGTTCCTCGAGGCGGAATATGTTCAAACCAAGTGACTTGCTTTTGTATGCTGTAACGGATTCAACTATGAATAGGAAGTGGGGCCGTTCTATTGCTGAAGCTGTTAAGGCTGCTGTAGAAGGAGGTGCTACCATTGTTCAATTAAGGTTTGTTTATTCAAATATGCTTTGTTTTTTGTTCCACCGTATATATGTTACAGAATATCTGAGATTCCTTATCGTCAGTATTTTGACAGTAGATAAAATTCTGTGATTTAATATTCCAGGCACCCTATTCTAAAGATCTGGAAATTACTATTCGTTTTTTGTTTTTTTATCGTGAACAATCTTAACCTTACTCTTTGAATTTTTTGTTTATTTCCTTCTCTCTCATCCCCTTCTCCGCCCTAATGGAAAAAATATTAAGCACCCAATATTTATTGGCTGAATAGTTGAAGTTTAGCTGATTGTTACATCAGAAATTATTTTGTTTTATTGTGTCCGGTTTTTATTTGTTGTATTTGAAGTCTGCTTTATGGTGTTTACCTCTCCAAAGTATATGCTATGATTCCACTTCATATTTATATCTTGCAACAAATCGGCATGTATACAGGTCTTGTTGAAATTTGTGTTGCAAACTTTCTTGTACTGATGTATTTATCTGTCTAAGATCAACTAATCTAATTCAGATAATTTATCATCACCAAAATCTCTCTACTCCACTTCTTTGGCCACATCTGAACTCGAACTTAACCTATTACATAACGTTAAACGTCACTGGCTGTCTATGTAACATAGCGCCTTCCATGAAAAAAAAGTATGGTATCAGAATTGAAGTGACGTTAGGCTAGAAGCATTCAGCCGAGACAGTAATTTCCGTCGTTCCCTGATTACCAATTTATGAAGTGAATCCCCTGATCAATGCTTGATCATAATTTGTCATTTAATTACACTTATACTCTCGATTCTAGAAATGTTTGTTTGGCAACTTTAATTGAAGTGTATGATGATGCATGCTTAATTTTTACTTCCTGTTAAGAGTGGAAAACATCCAAAATATCTTGATTTTGATTATCTAAATATTAGCTTCTATCTTCCCTTATTATTTCATCATTTGTTTCTTATTTAATTAAGAATTAAAAGTCTACCACACATATTTGAAGCACAACAGAAACTCGGTCAATACTTAAATCTCCAGATTTTCAACAGGCAGCAATTATTTTAGCCTGATTTACGTCTGACTTTACAGGGAAAAGGATGCTGAGACACGGGATTTTCTTGATGCTGCCAAAGTATGCCTTGAAATATGTCGTTCCTATGGAGTACCATTACTGATAAATGATCGTATAGATGTGGCCATTGCTTGTGATGCTGATGGTGTTCATGTTGGTCAGTCTGACATGCCAGTACGTCTTGCAAGAAGGCTGCTTGGTCCTGAAAAGATAATTGGTGTATCATGCAAGACGCCTGAGCAAGCCCACCAAGCATGGATTGATGGGGCTGATTACATTGGTTCTGGTGGTGTATATCCCACAAATACAAAAGCAAATAACCGTACTATAGGCTTAGACGGCTTGAAGGAAGTGTGTCAGGCCTCTAAACTGCCTGTGGTAGCAATTGGTGGCATTGGTCAGTCAAATGCACGTGCGGTCATGGAAATTGGTGAACCAAAGCTGAAAGGGGTTGCTGTTGTCTCTTCTCTTTTTGACAGGGAATGCATTTTGACTGAGACAAGAAACTTGCTCTCCTTAGTAAGTTAGGCAGCATTATTGATACAATGAATATGCCCCGAATGTGGGAGCAATTTTGTTTAGCTCTCGTCAAGGGAGTGACAGAACATTTGGGTTGCTTTTCACCTAGGATGGAAATATGCGACTGCTGAGTATTTATGCGCCATGCTAAACTTAAAAAAATCAAAATAAAAGAATTTATGCAATGCTAAACAATCGTGGTGGCAGGACAAAACGTAGTTGGAGGTTCATTCATTGCCTTTTTTGGATGTTCGTCGTACCTGCTGATTTACAGCTTGAATGAGATTTATTGTTAGGTAAAATCTATTCTGCTCTTTGCATTTTGTACCTTTTCTACTGTGCAAAAATAATCAGACAATTTTCAACACCAACGTTTTGCAATGATATATAACGCCTCAGAACTTTTTAATAGACTATTAACAGGTTTTTTACAACAAAATAAATAAAATGCCCTTCAGCCTAAACCTGTTATAATACTTTTCTATGACCAATCTGTTCTTGCTTTCTCTTCCAATTCGAGTGGGGCATTGCAAGCTCTGAGGTAACTTCTTTGGTATAATAAATATTCTTGATGTAAAAGTATATGAATTGGTACAATTCCACACAAGATGAATACTTCTTATTAATATAATGATTACTAGAAGTTGGATACTTTGGTAAAATATCGTACTAGTAAAACAATTTCTTATGGCAGAAGGTTAAGTAGAACTACACTATATTTTTCTGTTAACGAGTGAATTACATAAATTAAAGCTTCTACCACAGTTATCATATAGCCGACAGACATTGCTATAATAGCTGAGAAACAATACACTCAGCATTTTGACCTCCAAACAAAAGCATATGGAAAACATGTGACTCTAAATCCATGCCGCCACATAAATAAGGAGGCGAGTGGAATGGGGAGAAAAAGGACAAGTTAATACTTATAAGATAGTCACTATTAACAACCTTACACAACCTTAGAAAAAAATGTACATTCGTTTATGCGTAAAACTGAATTTTATACATACTAGCAAACACTTACCTTAGTTGAACTAAACCAAGTGCAAAGGAAACCAGAATCTACTGCTCTATCTAAAAATCAACGCTTTTTAACTAACATGAAATTCCCCGCTGGCCTGTGCTTCTTTGACTCTTTTTTCATACTCATCTTCTTCAGGCTCAACCTCTGCTTCTTTTGTTTCATCCTCATCTTCTTCTCCTCCCCAACCAAACCCTCCAATTGACCTGGATGCCGGAGGTGGAACTTTGGCCTCCTCAACAATATTCATGATGTCTTCTATACTCTGAAGAGAAAAGGTTGGATTTTCTTTTCTGTAGTAGGCAGCTTGAGCTACTTCTGTTAATTCTCTAGGCAAGTTCTTTAAAAACCATGGGTGGGACTTGATTTCCTTGATGGTGATTCTCTGCAGTAAATCAATATCTAGAGTGACAATTTATTTTACCACAAAATGTCCACTTGTGAATTGTGATGGGAGGGAAAGAGGGTAGCTTAAGCACTACAGGCCCATATCAGTTCATATCTTAAACTTAGCAAATGACAGAAAAAGACTACCATAATATCACTATGAAATTGTTGAACAATTATGAGCTAACTTCAAGTAATACTTTTGCAGGTAGTATGTGCATACCCTAGCTGGATTTGCCACAAAAATGCGAGATAGCAGATGTCTGCAGTCTTGAGATATGTGAACATAGTCAGGGATCTTGTATTGAACAGCCATAATTCTCTGCACAACAATGTTACAGAGTCAGAAAGTGCAGACATTTAATAAATTGGTCAACTGAGATGGATGATTGGAAGAAAAGTACATTGATGGTTTTCCTAAAATTTTTGGGATCGTCTTGGTCTTCAAATGGGTATGCTCCCACCAGCATTACATAAAGAGTCACTCCACAGGACCATACATCAGCTAACTGAATAGAAACAAAAACAGCATAGAAAAACTAAAAATGAACATCTTTGATGTATCACAGAAAACTCATAAGAAAGAATTAATCTATTTGTGGCCAACATACTTCAAATATTTCCGCTGTCACCTTTGAAAAAAAATTCAGAGCACATCTCATAAATAAGTACAAGATGGCTATATTTTTTAAGAGCATTTTGCATTGAGAAGTCTCTGTGTGGCATCCTTACTCTTATATCATGACAGAAACAAAATTACCTTTCCATCATATTCTCTACGTGAAAGAACCTCAGGCGCAATGTAGGCTGGGGTTCCCACAGTTGACTTAGGCCTTGAATGAAGCAGAGATGACTGGGAAAATAAAAGATTATCAGATGCAAAACTTATAAAAAAATGACTTAGTAATTTATTAAAGCAATTGGCATTGATATCGCTCCATAGTCGAACCTTAGAATAACCAAAATCACAGATTTTGAGCCTTGGAGCAGGGCTGCCATCCAATAAGGTGTTCTCAAGCTTCAAGTCTCTATGACAGATTTGCTGCAAAAGAAAGAACTTACAAAGAAAATATCCGCACAGGAAGCCAAAAACAAATTACCATCCGAAACAACTCATTCCCAATATAATTATTCTACTCACCATGGAATGACAGTAGCTAACTCCTGAGATGAGCTGCTGGAAGAAATATCGAGCCTGGAAAAGTAGGAGATCACAAGAATGAGAATCAAACTATAGAATCTCCAAGCACTCAGTTGCTAACAGTGAAGTAGGGGAAGGAAGATAAGTAGCTTCATGCCTTTAATGAGTACAGAAGTGGAAAAGAATTGGTAGACAAATGAAAGGTACTTAAGCCTCAAATTTAATAGCTAAAGTTTTTCACTTGAGTTAATTCAACACCTATTTCTTTGAGATACAACGCTATTTCATTTCTACCCAGGTTCATATAATCATCAAACAATGGGAAAAAAAAAACAGTTACAGAAATTATAAAATTGAAACATCTAAACTTGATTTAGAAAAAATAAAACATGACTTATAGAGAGAAAGTGAAGGAACCTCATCTTCACTGAATCTTCCAGCACTGCAAATCCTCTCAAAGAGCTCTCCACCAGCTGCATACTCCATAACAATACCCAGATGTGTGGGAGTCAAAACCACCTGCAGAGCTGAAATCACATATTAAATAACCTAAACATCACACAAATAGTACTCTCTCATCTCATATGTATAGATAGATACAGACCTCCTTGAACCGAATAATATTGTGGTGGCGAAGACTTCTATGGTTTATGATTTCCCTCGCAACATTCTCATCAATCTACAAAACACCCATCAATAAACTCAGCCACAGACAACAAAAAAATAAAAATAAAAGAGATGAAACCGGTGACATCTTAACTTAAATCGTTTTTGGAATACAAAAATTGACAGCAACATGAATTTTAAGTAAAGAAAAAGTTATAGTGAAAGTGAAAGGAATAGAACCTTGCGACCCCTTTCAATGTATTTCATGGCAACAAGCTCCTTGGTGTCTTTGTTTCGCATGAGCCTTGCCACCCCAAAATTCCCAGATCCTATATCCTTCACCAGCTCGTATTTCTCCATCCTCAATCGGAAATTTGCGAGCTTTCAATGCGGTGAGCTCCAGATCGATACAGTTTCAAATGGGGAATGGAGAGAGAGAATAAGGTGCAGGTACGCAAAATAAAGGTGGCGAAGTTATGAGGGAGCCAAAGATAGTGGAATTTGGGAGAGTTTTGAAGGGAAGCAAGGAATCCCAATTGTAGCAAACAACAATAATAATAAAATTTGGATTTCAAAAATAAAAAAGTTTGAATAGTTTTTGGAAGGAACAGAAGAATTGCAACTTCAAAGCAAGGGTTTTTCAAAGAAGGAGAGAGAAAGAAGAGAATGAGACAAAGGAATTGTTATGTGTGCGTAGCAGTAGTATGGTATATGGTACTGCACAAAGCGATTGATATAAAGAAACAGAATATGAACGTGAATATGAATATGGTATCTATCTTCACACGTCCTTTTCAATTTTATTTTTTAAGAATCATTATCTTTAAATTAATCTCACTCTAATCTCATCATCATCCTCCAAAATTATGTTACTTGCTTCGAAACAAAATTAATAAATGTCCTTAAAACATTATTCGTATTTTCAAACAATATAATATGTTTCTATATTTTGACAACATTGTCTTGTGTATGGTCCATAACCATATACAAGGATTTTCAATTTACATTTCTTGTGATAATTGTATAAAGTGATTGAGTCCAAGTTTTTGTTTACATATTTTTATAATAGGAATTTCCATGCCCTTCACTCCAAAATTCTTTGTGATAATTATATCAAGACATGTTTTTATGGAACACATTTCTATGCGTGCCTTGTTGTCCCATCATTCGCCTTCATTTTTTGACTTCTTGTCTGCTAATATTGTTTTTTATATAATATAAAAAATATATTTCATCAGACTATAGACCTACTATAAATTTACACAAAATTTATCTTCACTATAAAAAAATTAATTAATTAATAGAACACTGATTTAAACTGAAGCGGTTAGAGGGATTGGTTTGGTCCAGTCCAAGGGAAGAATTAGTATCAAATTAACTTGACCCATTCCCAATGAGTTATAATATTTTCAGTTTAACTTGACCGATGACACACTAACAGTCAATAAATAAGTTTAGAACACTTACAAAAAATTAAATAATATTTAAATTAAATATATATTTAAAAATTAAATCATATTATTAAATTTAAATTAATTTTTTAGATATGATTATTTGATATGTAAATAAATATAAATTATAATTATATATATGCTTTAAAAATTATATTATTTTAATTTTTTAAATATAACTGTTATTTTATTAAATAGACCCACTGGTTAACGTATAGCTTATTTTGTCTTAAATCAATTTAAGCTGAAAACTAAATGAAACGAATTAAAAATAATTTTATTTAATTTGAGTTATATTTTTTTATTTGTCCTCAACGTCTAAAAAAACATTATCTTTGAAGTATTTTCAACAATATTTTTCAGTCGTGTTTTTCAATCCCACTCTCGTATTGTTGTGTTGTTATTATTTTGATGTTTTTGCCCCTATCACTTGTTACCTTATTTGTTATTACCATTACACCACCATAATATCAATTTATTACTATCACCATAATCAAAAATCTTAGTTAATACTTTTTTTTTATTCTTTACATAATTAATATCATTGTTATTTTATTATTGTTATTATTATTCCCTTGCAAGTACTAATAATGTTATCTTTATTTCTTATTTGAAGAATTAAGTTTGACTCAAATTCAATGTATGAATGATACCAGATGATAAAAATATCCATGTCTGCAAATAAAATCTGTTATGGGTAGAAAGTGCATATTTTAATCCACGGTTAACAAGTAATGAATAAATTAATATCCACTTATTAATGGGACGGAAATAGTGCGAGACTATCAGTTAACAATTAAAGTTAAAATTTTAATCTGTTTTATTTTTTTTTTCTTCAAGTCTTGTTTATTTTATGGAGGAAAACATAATTCTTAGAGTGTGATTTTTATTAGGACTGTTTTTAAAATTATCTCTATTTGGGTGTATGCTTTAAGTAATATTAATTTGAACGTATTTTTAACTTGTATTTAGTTGTTATTTGAATTTATATTTTTTGTAATTATATTTAGATCTTATTTTAAAATTTTATAAAATAATACTTTTTAAAAAAAATCATAAATGTTTATAGATACCAATGAATTTAATTTTTTTTTAGACGGGTATCCAAGTGAGGAGATGGATAATAAGGTATTATTTAGTGTAGGAATAAAATTTTAAATATAATTTTTAAGTGCTCTATTTTTATAATCCAAATGTATAAATTATTACTATTATAATATACTTTTATTATTATCTTATTTGACATTGTTTTCAATAAAAAAATATATCTTATTTCTAAAATATTTACAGGATTAATATTGAAAAGCTATAATTGCTATAATTCCATTTTCACATGTCGAATATGAAAAACTGATTAATTATTTCCTATAAAAATAAAAATACAACAAAACCTTTGTTTTATATTATTGTCTCCGTCTCCCATTTATGGATAGGTCCCTTTATAAAAGTTGAAGAATTCTTCCTCCATTTCCGTACCCTCTTCTTTCGACTCCGTACTAAATATAAAATTACATATATATTCTTATTATAAAAATAAAAAAGTCATAATTATTTTATATCTTCTTCACCTTTATAACTCTCATCCGTTATTTATTATATCACCGACACGGTCCAAAATTTAAATTAAAGCTTCAAATAAGTATTAGGTAAACGATTATTGATGTTTATTAGTAATTTGTGAGTAGTATTGTTGATTAGAGTAATTAATTTGGAAATTGGGGAACTGTCGACGACGAATGATAACTTTTGCAATTTGAGAGTTTGACAACCGGATAGGGGTGTCATCCGATTGTTATTTGCAAAACAAAATGACAATCAAATGATACTCAAGGTCATTTTTGTCATTTTAATATGGGTACTTTGGGAATTATTTTTTTATGGAGGTGTGGGAATAAGGTATGGGGTGGAGGAAGAATTCGTCAGTAAAGCTTCTTGAATCAGAATCCATCAATGGCCCATTGGGTCGATTGTAAAGTAGTAGAGCTTCTTCGTGCACATTCAAGCATTTTTTCGGGCACCTTCAATTTTTTCAAATCTGTCATCTTTAAAATAATATTGTGAACCGAAATATTTCTAAATCCTAAATCTCTCAGTTCACTTTTGCTTATTTTACTTTAAGCAGCTCCAACATTTCGTTTTGTTCTTCTTTGGCCGGTTTCGTTTCGTCATCCATTAATAACAATACATTTGACAATCATTTAAGGTACGGATGATATATTGAAGGGTTTGTAGAGTATTTGAAGAGATTTCGTTTGTGTTTACGATTTGGGAGTAGGTTGTTTTTCGTATAAAATGAATTGCGAAACGGGGTGTTCTGGAACTGTTCTCCGAATCCGGATGACAGTTTTGGAAATACCCCATTCCACAACTCATTTTATACAAAAAAATAAGTTGCGAAATGTGGTGTTTCAGAACTATTCACAAAATCTGGAGGACAGTTCCGGAACACCCCATTACACAACTCATTTTATACGAAAAATCAGTTGCGAAACGGGATGTTTCGAAACTATTTTCTGAATTTGGAGAATAGTTTCGAAATATCTCATTCCACAATTTATTTTATACAAAAAATCAGTTGCAAAATGAAATGTTCTGAAACTATTCTCTGTATTTATAATTGTCCATCTTATACCTAGTTATACCCAGCCACCTCCATAAAGATAAAACCATAATTTTCTTGAGTACATTTAGAATATTTTCGAATTTTGGAGGTGACTTGGAGGTGCAGGAAGCAGCAGTTGAAAGTGGTAACTCCAAAAGCCCAATTCAATCTACTCGCGTAGTGAATTTTCTAATAATATTAATAATAATAACCAAACTTAATTACATTCTAATTATTTCCAATTATGTCAAATGAGCTCTTCGAATATGACATACACGGGTGGTTTTTGTTATTATTATATGCTTTTCATCCTTCAAATATCTCATCAACCAATGTTTTCAAAAAAAAATAAAAAATAAATAAATAAAATGGACTGTCTGCAACTTTTACGATTTGAGAGTTTGACAACCGAATGAGGTGTCATTTGGTTGTCATTTTGTTTTGTAAAATGACAACCGGATGATACTCAAGGTCATTTTCGTCATTTTAATATGGGTATTTTGGAAATTAAATTTTTTTATGGAGGTGCAGAAAGAAGGTATAGGAGTGGAGGAAGAATTCGTCCCTAAAACTTCTTGAATCAGAACCCATCAATAGGGCATTGGGTCGATTGTAAAGTAGTAGAGCTTCTTCGTGCACCTCCAAGCATTTTTTCGGGCACCTTCAAATTTTTCAAATCTGTCTAAAATACCTTTAAAATAATATTGTGAACCGAAATATTTCTAAATCCCAAATCTCTCCATTCACTTTTGCTCATTTCACTTTAAGCAGCTCCAACATTTCGTTTTGTGCTTCTTTGGCCGGTTTCGTTTCGTCAGCCATTAATAACAACACATTTAACAATCATTTAAGGTACGGATGATGTATTGAAGGATTTATAGAGTATTTGAAGAGATTTTGTTCTGTTTACGATTTAGGAGTGGGTTATTTTATGTATAAAATGAGTTGCGAAACGTGGTGTTTCAGAACTATTCACCAGATCTGGAAGACAGTTTTGGAACACCCCATTCCGCAACTCATTTTATACGAAAAATCAGTTGCGAAACGGAATGTTTCGAAACTGTTTTCTGAATATGGAGAACAGTTTCGAAATATCTCATTCCACAACTTATTTTATACGAAAAATCAATTACAAAATAGAATATTCCGAAACTACTATTTGAATTTGGAACTATCCACCTTATTCCTAGTCATATCGAGCCACCTCCATAAAGATAAAACTATAATTTCTTGACTACATTTAGAATATTTTCGAATTTTAGAGGTGACTTGGAGATGCACGAAGAAGCACTTGAAAGTAGTACCTCCAAAAACCCAATTCAATCTAATCACGTAGTGAATTTTCTAATAATATTAATAATAATAACTAAACTTAATTACATTTTAATTATTTTCAATTATGTCAAATGAACTCTTCGAATATGACATACAAGCGTGATTTTTGTTATTATTATACGCTTTTCGTCCTTCAAATATTTCATCAACCAATTTTTTTAAAAAAAATAAATAAATAAATAAAATTATGCTAGATTAAGTATCGCAAAAAGACAGAGTATAATTTCGATTATCTCATTTTCACATCTAAAATTAAAAGTTTATTTCCATTTTCATTTTCCTGTTTTACGAGTATGACATTATTAAATATTCAATACACATATTTTTCTCTTTTAATTATAATTATATAACAATTAAATAAGTGTCCAAGAATATGTATTAAAACGGATATGAAATTGTAGATGAGACAAAAACAAATATATAAATACCTATACTCAATTTAAGAATTCAAATAATACCTACATTAGGTTAAAACACAAATTCTGATCAAAATCATGATAAATTGAAATTTATTTACAATTTTACAGAGGACTCCAAGTGTCTCAATTGAAGTTTAGTTATTAAAATAACACATTTTTTACACCTAACAACTTACTTTAAAAAAAAGTTAACAACTAAAATAGTAAAATACAATAGTTGCAAAACCTGTAATAAGCATGATCATAATATTATACTATTCTCTATTCATATTACACCACTAATAGAATAAAACCATTTATTTTTATCCGTTTTAAAGATTAATATTTTTCTACTCCTTTGAATTCTATTCTAGCTAACTATTTTTCCAGTCATATTAAAATATTATATATATATATATATATATATATATATTGCATTTTTAATTACATAAAGAAATATTTAAAAAATGGATTTAGTTTTCCCTGTAGCGTAAGAAGAAAACAATTGGAGGGTTGGTTAGATTTTGGTAAAAATTAATATTAGTAATCAGTGGCACATAGAGAAAGAGAGAGAGTCTCAATCCTTCAAGGGCAAGTCCTGATCGTGTTTCTCTTCTCTCTCTTCTCT
>Ga0099825_1005842_pt1 | contig 15660 bp, 13 predicted proteins | sample SiratroredBW_FD_76838 | JGI IMG/M metagenome (GOLD analysis project Ga0099825, IMG submission 76838) | Root nodule microbial communities of legume samples collected from California, USA - Siratro red BW | ecosystem: Host-associated > Plants > Roots > Nodule | place: USA: California | collected...
ATGTAACATATATATATATATATATATATATATATATATATATATACACATATATATATATATATTTTTTATATTTATAAATTTTAAAAATATTATATTATATATTTTTTTTTTATATATAAAGAAAATAAATATTATATAATATTATTATAATTTAAATATATATAAAATATATATATATATAAGTGTATATATATATATATATATATATATATATATATATATATGTTACATAAAAAAAATTAAAAAAAATGACAAACTACAAAGATATTAATTTACGATTATTCATTTAGTTAAAAGAAAGTAAATTAATGAAAAAATTAGTTTGTTGTTTACACATGTTGAAATTTTACTGGATAGGTCAAACTACTAATAATAAAATAATTTTTAATATGTTATAAACAGTAAATTAGTACGGAATTATAAAAAAATAAAATTTAAATTAAGAGACAACAGTATATTACATTACAAAATTATAAAAGCATCTTTTAACATATTTTATAAATTAAAAAATTATATTTAGAATATTGTAATTACTTAACATTTTATACTTTGAACTTTAATTGTGATCATTTTAATGTAGTTTTAAATAAAGTATTCTTTAAATTTATATTTAATTTTTATTTCTATTCTAATTTAACTTTGTTATTTTTATTAATTTTGAAGGTATTTATTAGGGAATCAAATTTAAAAATAAAATTAGCTGTTTTGAACATCAATCATGTGAAGACTTAAGTGAGTTATTAATGAATTGATTAAGTCAAATATAAGAAGATTGAGTCAAACTTAAGAAGAAAAAAAGAAAAGAACGATCGATTAAAATAGTATTTAAGAGTTTATTTGTAGGTGTTTTAAGCACCTTTATCGAGAGATAATCTTTAACAATATCTATAATATCTACAAATAAAACAAATATGGGTCTCCCTCACACTTTAAAAAAAATTAAAATAAAAAATGTTCAAATTTAATTAGAGAAAGAAAGTGGACACGTGTCTTTAGCTGGATATAAAATCGTGGGACCATCTTTGTGACATTTGGATCTTACATTTCAAACTTCCTTGTCAATCTCGCTTCTTTTGGGACTATCTCATTCTCTTCTTCTTATATTTCAAATCCTAATCACACATCTCTCTCTACATAATCTCACTTCTCTCTCATTCTCCTCTTATGGTCTTGAAACACCATAATCTCGCATCAATCTCTACCATACACCGTCTCTCATTTCTTCCTCAACCTCGCTTCTTTCTCAGGTCTTTCTCATTTTCTTCCTCTCATATTTCAAACCCTAATCTCGCCTCTCTCCTCTACACAAGTCTCTGGTCTCTCACATTTAAGGCATTACAGGAAGACCGAAGATATATGCGACTGCAACGAGGTAAGATTTGAGGTTTCAAACTTTAATAGTATATATTTTTTGCAAAATATTTAGCTTAATCATATTAACAGATATTATTGTCCTTCTACAGTGTTAAAGGTGTGATCTTAGAGATGTTCTTTGCTTGGAACAATCACCAAAAGTGGCAACATCTGAGGTTTAAAAATTTAATCGTATATATGTTTTGCAAAGTATTTAACTTAATCTTATCAACATACATTATTGCCAAAGGTGTATTCTTGGATGATTACGGATGCTCTTTGCTTGGAACACTCACCATAAGCGGCAACATCTAAGGTTCAAGAATTTAACCCCGTGTATTTTGTGCAAAATATTTAAATTAATCATATTGACCGAGACTATTATTAACCTATTATGGTGTTAAAGGTGTCTTCTTGAAGATGTTGTTAATGGTGTCTTCTTGGACGATCATAGATGGTGTTTGATTGAAACACAAATCAAAAGAGGTAAGTTTTGTACTTCCAAGAACAAATTTAGATATTTTGGGTTTAGGGTTGTGATTTCAAGATTTCAAATTACAAAATTTAAAGAAACATTTTTTTTCGCACATGTTGTAACTCACGTCTTGTCATGCTTCTTCTTCATTCATCCCATATCTTTCTCTTTTGGTTATAGAAAACAAAGTGAATGGGTTTATAAAAGAGTTACCTTATTTTTTACTATTTCATCATTATGGATATTCTACACTACATGTATTTTAGCCTTTCTCATTGAACAAGGTGTAAGGTTAGGTTCATTCATTGAGTATACTTTTATAAATAACTATTTGATGGGAGCAACCTTTTTCTCTTTTCTCAATCCATATTTATACTTCTAATACCATATATGTATTCATAGTGCAATTTAAATTATATGCTAAAGCAAAAGGTCTCTTAATAGCAACAACATAGAATGCATGATTAAAAAAAACCTGTTTGTCAATGAGGCTTCATTTTTCAAATATAATAGATGTTTATCCAAAAAGTAAAGCCAACATCTTTATATGTTTAATTTGAGGATTTTCCTCATGTGCAGGATTGCTATTTTATCTATTTCTTTTGTTGAAGAATTCTTCACTCAAACAAAAATCCATTGGAAGCTTACGTAGTTCACATTTCATGGTAACATGAAATAGGAACAAATCAATCAAAATGAATTATACAATTATACAAAAATATCTTCAATCATCTATAGTTTTACTACCTCTTCCATTCATTATTTGGCTTTTACGGTTACAACACAAAAAAATAAGAAAGTCATTGTATATCCTCTATTATTGTATTTTTATAGTGTTTTATATGTTGGAACAATCACTACAAAAAACACTATCTTTAGCGTGGGCCAAAAACCCACACAACTATATAAAAACTCACGTTATTGAGTGGGATAAGCGATGGCTATGCAACGGACCCTAAAACCTTGAAAGCAAATTGAAATTAACGTGAGCTGCGAACTGGACGCAAAAAGCGACAATAAGGCGGTTGCTAATCTGTCGCAACTTGAGTGGGCCTAACCCACACTAATTATGTAGCCTATTGCGTGGGTCAAACCCATGTAAACTACTTAACGTGAGCTAAGCCATCACAAAACATAAGGTAGTTGACATGGTTTGGCTGTCACTAATTTGATGCAAAGATATTAGCACAGGCCAGGCCGTTGCAAACCAGGAAGGTATTTGCGACTGCTTGGCCGTCGCTAATACACTTGCGTGGGTCAAGCCCATGCAACAGAAAGCAAATCTAGTGTGGGTTGGGCCAACGAAAAGGCCAAACCCACGCAATTTAAAAAAAAAAAAAACGTTGTGAGAGTGGGTTAAATCAATGCTTTAATTTTGACTTCAAAAACCCTCGCTTCGACCGACGCTTTTTGTGTGCGTCGTTTGGCCCACGCAAAAAATTTGACGCTATTCGAGCATTTTTTTTAGTGAATAATTTTTTCTTTTTAAATGTCTTTTCTACTCTTACATTGCATGTTCTTTCCTCCATTTTGGCCATCCTAGTTAATAAAGTTTGTCCAAGGTCAACTTGTTTCAAGGTATATTTATAGATATTGTTTTATTTTGTTATTTTTTTTCTTTCATTTCATTTATTGTATAATGTTTTATCAACTCTTACTACATTTTTTTAGTGTTTTATACGTTAAAACAATAATTTTTCTTTTGAAATATCTTTTCTACTCATCCATTGTATGTTCTTTTCCTCAATTTTGGTCATCCATTAACGAAGTTTGTTCAAGGTCATGTTTTTTTCATGGTATATTTTATATTCTTACATGTTTTATTTGTTATTATTTTCTTCAATTTCACTTTTTGTATAGTTTTTTTATCCACTATTACCACATTCTTTTAGTGTTTTATATGTTGGAACAACAATTTTTTTATATGTTTTTTCAGCTCTTTCATTGCATGTTCTTCTCCATTTTGGACTTTTTTCCAAAAATTGAAGTCCTCTCTCTATATATATATATAACTTAGATGAACTATAAATCCAACAAATAACATATAGACATTCCTCGAAAAAAGTTATTTTTGCATATCAAAAATAACTTTTTTCAAGGAATGTCTATATGTTATTTGTTGGATTTATAGTTCATTTGAGTTATAATATCTTGAATCTTACTTGCTTGCTTTCTTCAATTTCATTGCTTTTGTATACTGTGTTATTTATTTGGAACAATATTTTTTTTCCAAAATAGAACATTTATCTGTCGTTTTTATTGCATAATAGTTTCTTTGTTGGAACAATAGTGATTCTTTTGCATAGTATTTTCATTGCATGTTATTTTCCTCCATTTAGGCAACCTGAGTTGAAGCAATATGTCTAGATTGCAAATGTAAAGTCAAATTCACTCCTAAACAAAGTTAGCCCAAAAAAGGAGAGCTTCTCAAAATGAAGACAACAGTGAAAATGGCTCCAGCGAATGCAGTGATGCTAAGGTCCTCGACATGCTGACCAAAAGATTCAACAAATTTTTAAAAAAGAGAGGACAAGAAAAGAACCAACAAGCTAAAAGGTACAGTGGAAAAATTGATTATGGTTTCACTAATTTCACTTGTTTTAGCTGTGGAAAGCAAGGACATATCAAGGTTAAATGTCCAAATCTAGTGAACAAGGAGACAGACCAGGAGAAAAAAAAACATCAAGAATGGAAAGGCAAAACAACCCTACATTGTTTAGGAAGACAATGGCGGATCTTCCAACTGTTCTTCAAAGGAGGATGAAGAAACAAACATGTGCTTGATGGCTAAACATCAATCTGAGGCCAACAGTGTAAACTCCAACATCTCTATGAATAATGAGAATTACAATACATTGCTTCAAACATTTAAAGAAATTCATGAAGAAGTAAAAATATTGGCTTTATCAAACAATCAATTAAAAGGTTTAAACAATTGGATGGAAAACAAAATCAACTCACCGGAAGAAGAATTGCTAACTGTTAAAATTGATTTTGATGACATAGAAATGATTTATAAACTACTTCTTACAATGAGGATGAATTGTGTAAGTCGGCTAACTGTAAGAACTCTGAAGTTTTGCAAGAGAAAGTGAAATACAGTTTTAAGACTACTTCTAAAATTTCCTTGGGAACTGCAAACTTAAATGTCATTTTAGGTTCTCAAAATTGTGTTTTTAATAAAGCTAACATTGGTTATCAATTTGGTTCTCATAGAAAGCAAAAAAAGTTTAACAACTTTTTTAAATATAGTAAAAGGTAAACTTCACCTTTTGTAACTTGCTTCTATTAATGAGAAAAGACCATTCTATTTGGAACTGTAATATTAGAAAGTTTGATGTTTCAAATGAACTAGTTAAGTGGGTGCCTATGGATACTATTAACAGTGTTGGACCCAAATTTAATAGTGGGCTGAAAAGAAAGAGATGGAGTCGCCACCATAGTTTATTATGAAAAATTATGGAAAACCAAGAAAAGAATAAGGAAAGATCTGCGAACTACAGATGAGCTCGAGAGTCGGTTACACGTCGAGAAGGTATAAGCACACCATAGCACCTGTCCTAAGACAATACCTTTAATCAAATGAGCAAAATCAAATGTGTTTTATAAAATATTTATTTTTCCCAAAAATATAAGTAAAATGCAATTACGAACAAAATAATAATTTTTAAATTAAAGGACCTGACAAGAATTGACCTTGCTCCTACATATTTCTATTCGTGATAGAAAATCATGGCTCATGTAGTTCTAGAAGAAAATTGAGTTATCTTGAGAATTTGATATTTGGAAATTTTTATATTTTTGGAATTTTTTGAATATGAAATTTCATTTTTGATATCGCTTAAAGCGTACAGTCCTTTGATGATCTAAACGAAATATTTTTCGATTTAAATTTCGCATGATGCTTGCGGTCATTTGGGATATTTAATCGAAATTATTTAAAAAAAGAATTTCGTATGACGTGACGGTCATTTGAAGATTTAATTGAAAATTCTATTATTGTAAATAAAAATTAAATATATGATTATTACTAAAACTTTTTTCTTTTAATTGTTAGACAGAAAACATGGAGGAGTCCAATCATGAAGATTAGGGGTGCAAACAACCACCAAGAGGCCCAACCTCAAGCCCAAAACTCTATTTCTAACGTGAGGATGCTATATAACAAACTAAGTGGTGCAAAAAGCCTCTGGGTCAGAAAAACAAGCTAAGCACAACTTCTCAACCCTAGTTCTCTCCCCTTTTCCATTTACAATGCCGATTGATTCTTTTTGCACCTCCATAAATTTAACGTCATTTTAACCTTGAGAAAAAGATGAAAATAATCTTCATTGATTGTAACTACAATTTATTTATTTTTCTCTCGCGGATTACACAAATCACAATATAATTAAAAAATAAATACATTTCAGATTGTACAATCCGCGCGGTTGATCAAACACAATTTCCCTCTTTTGCCGCCGTCATCCTTCTCTTCTCCATCATCACTTTCAACAAGAACAATGGCCAAAAACGTAGCTCCACCCTTCCTTCTCCTTTTTGAAGACTTCTTACTCCTCAATGGCGGCGAGGAGCACCACTCCAAGGAGGGTGATGATGGCGACTTGGAGCATCGTCGGAAGCAGAGGTTGACCGAGAGCATGGGGCTGCTCACATGGCGGTGTTGCTGCGCCATGGCGACGTTCATGGTGGCTCAAGGAGGTTGTGATCTTTGGAATGAAGTTGTGGGTCATGGTGGAGAGAGGAGAAATGACTACCTGAGGATGGCGATTAGGAGCATCAATCTGCGAGAATGCTACTCACATAAGCCACAGCGGAGGGTGCAGTTTGTCGATTTCTCTGTTAGTGTGGAGGTGAAGATGAGTGGCAGTGCTTGACCTTAAGAGATGAGAGAGGAATGGAGGGCATTGATCAGGGGGGATGAATGGAAGTACGTGAGATAGGTACCGTCGCGACAGTCAAGGCCGGCGACAGTCACGAATTCCGGTGGCGAGGTGCGGTGGTGTATGAGGTCAGCAAAAAACCTCAAGTGGCGAGTGGCGGGAACAACCTTAAGAGCGGCGGTGCGCGACTCATGGCTAGGTGCTAGAAGAAGATTTGGTTGCCCTAAATTAAATTAGGTTGGGGCGAAGAAGTGTGGGTTGGTGCGGTGATTAGTGGCGAGTGTTGGTGGCCATCATGGACTGTGATGGCGATAAAGGTGGCTGCGACAATCAAGGCCGGCGGCGGGGAACGATATGGAAACATAGAGTTGATGTAAGTGAAAAATTTGGGATTTCGAAGATTTTGCAAATTGGTTTTTGAATGTTTTTGGGTTTCTATACGAATTGAGAGTTTACCCGCAAACTTGACATGGCCCTCATCGTAACAATATACATAACATTTTGAATGAGTTTCGAAGATTGAGAAATGGATTATGAATTTTTTTGGGTTTGATTCTATAAGAGAGGAGAATGTGCAAGAAAAAGGTTTCAAATTGAAGACAGTGACTGGGGTCAGCAATCTTAGATAAGACCTAATCCTATAAATCACTCAATTTCATTTATTACGCAAAATAATTTTAACATTTCGTATATCATAGGTTCAAATAGTACAGAACAATCATGAAGCAAGTACAAGCCTACAGAAGCGAACATTATCAGTGTATACTCATATCGAGGTATTAAGACTCATACCCAGATGAAGATCCTATTTCCAATTTGCTTCTCTCGTATAACAACTTCTTCAATCTTTCTTTTCTAGAATGTATAATCTTCTTCAATCTATCTTTTCTGGAATGTATAATCTTCTTGAATCTTTCTCCTCTGGAATGTATAATTTTCTTGAATCTTTCTCCTTTGGAATGTATAATTGAGACAATTCCTTCTTGATTCAAAGATGTATCTGTAATTGTATGAAATGTATCTATCTCTGCTGAGTCCAGTATGTATGAAAACTGAGAATTTGTGTGATGTAGGAAAATGAACTTGTATCTCTCCAGTAAACGCGTAACCCCGTAATTCTTGATTTTTCTCTTTTTATACAATTGCCAATGATTCGGTACCCTCATCAACAAAAACTCTTTTCTGTTTTATTTTAAACTGAATAAAATCCTCCGTCCTTCACTTGAGGTGAGTAGCCTTTTTCTCCCTCTTTGTGCCTCCGTGGTCGGTCCCATTTATACGTCTGAAGGAAGAAAAAGGGGTCCCGTGAATGTTCATGACGTGAGCCCCAAAAGTAAGATATCAAAAATATCAAAAAGGTATCTCCTTTCCCACTTTTTCTCTTTGATATATATGTATATTTTATTACTTTTTAATCTTAATGGGTCACATTCAAATTTTTCTAAACTAAATACTTAAAAACACAATCATATATTTATATATATAAAAAAACATTTTTTATCATTATTTAAAAATTAATTTTATAACACTTTTTTACTTCTTTTATTTTTTAGATTTTGTAAAAACTTTATTTTTTTTAATTAAATGGTTATTTTTTTCAAACAAAAAAAATTATTATTTCACCGGAACGAAATTGGGTATTGACATGACAATCAAGAAGCAACTATGGAATTTGGATAGTGGCTACTCAAATCACATGACTATAGATGCTTCAAAGCTTGTTAACATAACCTAGAAACATGGTGGATGTGTTACTTATGGAGACAATAACCGAGGTAAAATCCTAGACAGTGAAGACACTGGCGAGAAGGACTCATTGATCATCAAAGATGTATTACTTGTGGAGAGGTTGAAACACAACCTACTTAGTATCAGCTAGGTGTATGATAAAGGTTTCAAAGTCACCTTTGAACCTAATCTATGTCTCATATTTGATTCAACCTCAAGGAAAATTGTATTGGTTGGTAAAAGGATGAATAATGTCTCTATGTTAAGCATTTCTTGCATCAATTCTAATTTAAATTGTTTGTTGTCCAAAAATAAAGAATCTTGGTTTTGGCATAGACGCATGACACACATCCATATGCATCACTTGAATAAATTTGTATTTAAAACCTAGTTGTTGGACTGATTAGTCTCAAGTTTGAGAATGATTGAGTCTTTAAAGCTTTCCAAAAGGAGAAACAAATCAAACATTCATTTAAAAATAATTTTTTTTCCACTTGAAGGCCCCTTGAGCTGCTTCATATGGACTTGTTTGCACCTTCTAGAACCACGAGTCTAAGAGGCAACTACTATGGCTTAGTCATTGTAGATGACTTTTTTAGATATACATGGACACTTTTCATAGTATTCAACGATGATGCTTTCAATGTCTTTAAGAAACTTGCCAAGGTTTTACAAAACGAGAAAAGCAGTTACATTGCTGCTATTAAAACTAATCATGGGTGTGAGTTCCAAGATGAAAAGATTTGAGAAATTTTGTGAAAAAATTGGGATAAAGAACCCTTTTTTAGCTCCTAGAACTCCATAACAAAATGGAGTAGTTGAGAGGAAAAATAGATCTTTGAAAGAATTGGAAAGAACTTTACTTAATGAAACTAATCTTCCTAAATATTTTTAGGCTGATACAGTCAAAACTACATGTTATTTTTTAAATAGAGTTTTGATAAGGCCACTTTTAAAGAAAATCCCTTATGATTTTTCAAAAGAAGAAAACCAAACATCTGTCATTTCAAGGTTTTTAGCTACAAATGCTTTATAGTAAACAATGGAAAAGAAAATCTAGGCAAGTTTGATGTTAAGGCATATGAAGTTATCTTCTTAGGTTACTCATCTCATAGTCATGCATATGGGGAGTATAAAAGAGAACTATGTTGACTGAGGAATCTGTCCATATTGTTTTTTATGAGACTAACCAAGAACTGGAGGAGACTTTAAGACAGGTGCAAGTGATGATGATATCGTTGAATTCCAAAGGCAAAGGCCTGATGCAAATTAGTGCAGTGAAGACAGAAGTGTTGCAGAGTTGTAGGAAGGTAAAGTTGCTGAAGCACCTACTAGAAATATTGACTTGCCTAGGGAATAGAGTGTGCCAATGAACCTATCACTAGATAACATCATAAGATAGATTGACAAGAGAGTATCAACTAGAAAATCCTTGAACTTGTTTTGTGAGCATATGGCATTTGTTTCATAGCTTGAACCCAAAAATGTTTTTGATGTTTTAAGTGATGCTAATTGGATTAACGCTATGCAAGATGAATTGAACTAGTTTACTAGGAATGATGTGTGGATTTTAGTCCCTAGAACAAATGAAATAAATGCCATTGGTACTAAATGGGTGTTCAAAATAAAATGGATGAACAAGGTATCATTGTTAGGAATAAAGCTAGGCTAGTAGCAAAACGGTGTATAACCAGGAAGAAGGAATTGATATATGAAACATATGCTTTTGTTGTTAGACTAGAAGTTGTTACTTGCATATGTCTGCTTGTATGGATTTAAATTGTTCCAAGTGGATGTGAAAACTGCATTCTTGAATGGATTTATAAATGAGGAAGTACATGTAACACAACCCCCAGGCTTTGACGATCATAAGTTTCTCGGACATGTGTACAAGCTCAAGAAAGCTTTGTATAGACTAAAGCATGTTCCAAGACAATGGTATGAGAGGATAAGTAATTTTCTACTATCAAAGAACTATGAAAGAGGAAAAGTAGACAAAACTCTCTTAGTTAGAAGGGCTAATAATGATATTATACTTGTTCAAGTGTATGTTGATGATATTCACCCATTTCAACTAGCTTCTTTTTGGATGCTGATGAAAAGGAAGTGATTGTTGAACAAACTAAATAAAGAGGGTTAATTGGATCTCTTCTCCACTTAACAGCCAACATACTAGACATAATTTTCAATGTGTGTCTATGTGTAAGATCAATCCAACCCAAAGGAATCACATTAAATGTAGCCAATAAAATCTTGAAATACTTGAAGGGAATTGTCAATGTTGGACTGTGGTATCCAAGTGAGGTTTCACTAAATTTAGTTGGTTATTCTGATTTTGACTTTGTAGGCTGCAAATTAGATATGAAGAGTACAAGTGGAACCTGTTATTTGCTTGGATCAAGTCTAATTTCATGGCACATCAAGAAGTAATCATGTGTAGCACTGTCTACTACAGAGGCAGAATACATTGTTGATAGATGTTGTTGTGCACAAGTTCCTTGGTTGAAACAATAGCTAAGTGATTATGGTCTAAAGCTTTATGTTTGATAATACTAGTGAAATTAATCTAACTAAAAGTCTAGTGCAACATTCCAAAACTAAACATATTGAAACTAAACATCGCTTTTTCAAAGATCATGCAAGCAATGGTGACTGTGAAATTTAATTTGTTGAAACGAAAAACAATTGACAGATTTATTCACTAAATCACTGGCTAAAGATAGATTTAAATCTGAGGATTGAATTAGGAATTATTGATTTGATAAATATCTCTTAACCATTGAATAAATTAAATTCAAGTGTGATTACATTCTATGCTCAAAATAAATTAATTGATTTCAGATTTCAATTAGCTATTAGTGTCATTGTCACATCAATTTAATCTGGTCAATCGGGTGTTTTAATACAAGATTATTTGTGTAATCTAACAATTAATGTGCAACTGAGGTTAAGGCATAAAATTGTATTTGATTATGTCATTAAGTAGGCATAGGATTATATTGATTGAAAGTTTGGAGGCATGAAAATTACCTGAGCAGCATCATGTACACTAAACACGCCTCGTCTCAATAATCAATTGGACGTAAAAAAGAACAATGAAAAGCATACCACACAAGTTGAAAATTTAAGTTCTGACATTTCCCAATTTATTGAATTGGTATAACTCCCCATCTAAATTTTACCGAATTTTGCTTTCTATTAACTGCATAATAAATGGATGAATCTGTATGAATTCTCCGTACCTATATGAACTTGCTCTGCATACATTCTATCATACATCTCTTAAAAAAACCACCCAGGGCTAAAAACATTGTGTCTTGGCCAAAAGTTACACACACTAGTCATGTCAATCTCTACAACACCAAAGAAAAGGTTTAGATCATCTAGAGGCACTAGAATACGTGAAGTTGAGGATGATATTGCAGAAAATGGCCATCTAGAAAGGTGGTTCGCTGACAACCAAGATCGGATAGGTGTGTGTACCTACATGAGTTTAGCTAAAACATCATAAACAATCCAAAGTTTCTAATGTTCGAGTGGTTGGAGTAAGAAAATTTGAACGATGTGAGAAGAATATTCATTAGTAGAAAAATGAGATTTTACAACAGAATAGGACATCGGTCAAAAGGGAATCGTTATAAAAAAAAATAAGGTAACAATTTTGTAAATAAATAAAAATATATTACATCGATTACCCTTTAAACCGATGTAATAAACCTATTTTACATCGATTGTGAGGTTCATCCTTCAAGCAGAGTAATATTCACTTCCAAGTTTTATAATAACCTCTAAAGAAAACAAGAAAATACAACATATAGAGCAAGATTTTGGCTACTATAACCATTTTGAATATTACACTTGAAATCTATTGGAGTTATCTAGGATGAAGAAGTTTCCAACTCTTAAGGCTTCATAATATGGACATTGAATCCACCCATCAAGCATGGAGACTTTCCAACCAACTCTAAACTACAACCTAGGAGTAGCTTTCAATTGGTTCGTGTTGTATTTGGATGGTTTTACACTAGTGAAATTCTTTAGTTTTGTAGTTTTCTTGCATTATAGTAAGGTGTGGAGATTATATAACAAATTCAGAATTCTATAGTTTTGGTGTTGTTTACATTTAAATCATTACATTCTTAATTTTATCTTTATTTAGTGTATTAGTATTGAAATATCCCTTACGTATTTCTATTTAATATATTTTTTATTGTTAATAAAAAAAGAATACAAGAACCTTTCAAAAATTTCTATCAGGACATGTAAAACTCTATCACAAAAAACACATTTGACAATCCTAGTCAAATCAAATACACCAAAAAGATATAAAAATAAATAAAATCCTTTAGATAAGTTGCACCACAAGATGAAAATGAAACATATAAAAAGGTGATCCACGATGTGATTTATTCCATCTATTATCATAAAATCATTGATTTAATCTATTATCATAAAGTCATTGATTTAGTAAACTAACTTCAAAAAGTGTTTTTTCTAGCTTGTAAAGCTTATTTCATTGTTTATAAATGAATTATAATTTTTTTCAAATTAATTGTCCAAAGATAAATGGAGATAAATCTTACATAAATTTGTTAATTTTAATAGATTAAAACCAATTGACTTAATTATTTAAGTACATGTTCGATTTTAATTTTACTATTAATAAAATACTAATAAAATATTAATAAAATAATGTAATTATTATTTTCAACTTTTCATTCTGAACATACTGGTCAACTTACTTTTGATCGACTTTAGTCGTTCCACCTTTGTTTATTTAAAAGAAAATTTGAAGTTATAGTTTTATTCACAACTTTGGAATTTTTTTTATAAATTATACATAAGTGGTGAATATATAAAAGATTATTCGTCTTAAATTTCATTCATTTGTGCTTTGTATTTATTACACATGAGCTCATCAGCCCTCACGCAACAAAAGAGGGGTGTTTCCTTTCTATATGTATTCTACAAATTTCATCAGTACTCCTCACGAGCTTTTTACAATATATTTTAGAAAATTCATTAGAAAAATAGAAGAGTGTACAGGTAACTTGTGAGTTCAATTAAGTAAGTGTGAAAGAATCATAAGTTAGAGGAGCCACTGTCTCCCAAAAACAGGACGAGACAAAAGCATGATTGAGGAGTGCGGTAGGTTTGGAGTTTGATGGAGAAGACAATTGAAGCCTTAATTTTTATTTTTTTTTAAATATCATTCTAAAATCGTGAATGAAGCAATAATTTGTTTTCGTTTAAAAAAAATTAAAAATTTGCATCGATTCACTAAATTTGTGTTTTTTAATAAAAAAAAAATAGTTGTAAAGTCGTGGATGAGATTATGACTTTTCTAATTTCTTTCCAAAACAGGACTCATGCATCATTTATAAATAATTTAAAATCAATATATTTCTGTAATTTTTTTTATTAAACCCGTGATTAGTAAAAAATTGTACATGTGTAAAATATAATGCCACTTGTTCCAAATTTTGCATCAAGACAAGGATGATCATGATCTTCAAAGCCTGCTTATTTATCTTCTTAATATATCCCATAATTCCGGAACAACTAGAACATAGAAATGAAGAAGAAACCAGAAAGAAATGAAGAAGAAACCAGAATGTAGACTAAGGCATTAAAATTTAGTTGGTATTTATGATAACAGGAATCGCTCGCAGGGGTTGATCCAAGTCCATATCTTTAGCCTCCATCTGGTTTTCAAGATCCCAATCAAAACAGTTTATCAAAGATCCCAACATCAACTGCAACATCCTCGCAGCAAGTGGAGAGCCAGGGCATATACGTCGCCCACTTCCAAACGGAGTGAGCTTAAAATTTCGACCCTTTACGTTAATGTCAGACCCCAAAAATCTTTCTGGTGAGAAAACATTTGCATTATCCCATATCTTTGGGTTCCTTCCAATGGCCCACTCGTTGATGAGCACTTGGGTACCCTGTGGAACAGTGTACCCACAAACTTCAACATCTATTTTGGCTCTTCTTGGAAGCAAAAGTGGTGCTGGTGGATGCATACGCAGACTCTCTTTTATCACTGCTTGCAAATACGGAAGTCTTACAATGTCTGATTCCTCAACTGGGTTACCTATTCCAACGGTTTCCTCCAACTCCTTCTTTGACATAGCCTCAGGGCTGTGCATCAGTTCACTCATTGACCTTTCTAATCCATATGCTGTTGTATCAGTTCCCGCAACCAGCAAATCCTATTAAGTATCTACAATGATCACATGATAATGAAACAAAACAGAATAGATATTTGATAAAGAAATACACATACAAGGAATAGATGTTTGATCTGTTTCTTATTTATCTTCTCGCTATTCCCTTCGGAAATGTCCAACAAAACATCTAGCATGTCATTGTTTGTGATGTCAAGTTTCGCTGCCCTCAGCTTCATTCGTTCGTCGATCAAGGTATCCAACACAACGAACAGTTTATCTATGTAATTGGTTGTGTGTCTTCTGATGCCTTGTGGATCAAACACCCTCAGCAGGGGGAAATAATCCACTAAGTTCGGAGTCCCAGTTGCTTTCAAGAGAGTCCCCGCTATGTGCCTGTACTCACCATTACCTACAGAAGGAACAAAATCGCGCGACACAAACGTGTACGACAAAAAGTTAATGCAAGCCTTGAAAGCCGCTCTCCCAATATCCACTACTTCACCCTTGAGGCTTCTTTGGCGGATATCTGTGAGGAATTCCTGCAGTTTTGTCCGTCTAAGGTCTTGGCTAGCGTCAAGGGTTTTGGTTGAAAACAAATGGTTGTGGCATATTTTTCTTAGTTCTTGCCAAAGGGGTGAGACAGGGAGAAAGACCAAGCTGTAACGGTTGTGGTTGTAGGCTGTTGTGATGTCGGGGTTTGTTCTGTCTGAGAATAATGTGTCGTGGGTTTGGAGAATCTCTTTGGCTGCGTTTGGTGAAGAGATTACTATGGTGGTTGCTTGGCCTAATTTGATGCGCATTATTGGGCCATAGATCTCAGCAAGCTTGGCCATTGTCTGCTGTGGCCTCTTGTACAGTTCATGTTAGTAAAGGGGTTGCAGAAAGAATATCACAGCTAAATATTGAAGAAGAAAAAAAAAATTAATAGGAACTGAACACTATAGTTTTGTGGAAGAATTTCACTAAATGAAAGATCAGAAAAATACAACTTCTCTCTACTTCAAAGAAAATTATAACACTCTCTTTTGATAATAGGAGAACACTA
>Ga0099825_1005844_pt1 | contig 15656 bp, 11 predicted proteins | sample SiratroredBW_FD_76838 | JGI IMG/M metagenome (GOLD analysis project Ga0099825, IMG submission 76838) | Root nodule microbial communities of legume samples collected from California, USA - Siratro red BW | ecosystem: Host-associated > Plants > Roots > Nodule | place: USA: California | collected...
AAGTTTTTATTTAGTTTTGATATGTTGTTTATGAAAAAAAATGGGAAAAATAATAAAAAAATTTAAAATAAAAAAAAAAATAAAAAAAAAAAAAAAAAAAAAAAAAAAAAGGGAATTAAAAAAAAAAAAAAAGAGAAGAAAAATGATGGATGGAAGAAATCAAAAGTTGATAGATTAATTCTTTTCAAGGAAAATTTTGTCTCAGTTGTAGATATGTTCTCCTTGTTTGAAGTGTGCATTTTGTTATCTGAAAAACCAATGTTAAGATCCATATTGATTGTGTGTTTGTGATTTGACTAAAAATGAAAGGCAACTTTAATTTGTTCAGAGTCAGTGGAAGTTGAGAGAGACACTACCTTGTGAGATATTAAGAGAGAAATTCCTAAATTAGATTATCATGTCTTTGTTTTAGTTGTTTGTCTTGTAGATTGATTGTGTCCTTTTCCTACTTTAATTGGACTTGGAATCTCTAATCTTTCTTATATTGAATTATTGTTTTGAAATTGAAAGTTGTTCTGATGATTGAACCATGGGTCTGATTTTTTAGTAACCACGATGTTTGTTTAGGAAAAATCTTGGTTTTGTGGATCCAATTACTTTGCTTGAGGACAAGCAAGATTCTAGGTTGGGGGGAGTTGATAAGTACCAATTTTGAGTGTTTTTATATATGAGAAAACTTAAGTACTTGTGGGTTTAAGTGTTCTTTAAGATAGTAATTAATCCCAATTTTAGAGTTTTTGGATCTAAATTTATGTTTTGAGTATTGAGTTAAAGAAAATCATTTGATCTCAATTATTGTGAAATTTCAGGTATAAAAGAATGAAGAAAATAAGAGATTGAAAGATTCATGAAGAAAATAAATAAAAAGTTTAAAATAAAAAAATTCCAAGCAAAAAGTCACTTAAACTAGGCCCAAAAACGAGTTTAAAAGGGCGAGTTTAGGGTTTCTGAAGGCACCAAGACCTAGAGGAACGGAGGCAGACGGCAGGAACGAAAGCAAAGCACCAATTTTCTTCTTCTCTTGCAATCTTCCTTCCATTGGGTTGTAACGGCTACCATGGGTAGCTAATTCTTCATCAATTGTGAGTAGTTACGGATATTGTATATTTTTATCAAATCCAAAATATGAATGAGGGAGATAGATGAAGTTCAATCCCAGAGTCCTTCTAGATCTTGCAAACTCCTTTTTATAATTGTTATTTATTTTTAATTGTTCTTTTATGTTTATTGACTCAAATTATTATCAAATAATCTTGAAACTTTTATTTGCTTAATGAGTCGTGAATTTAAGATTTAATAACATAATTGTTCTCTCTGGGATCGACATCCTTACTTTATAAATCTATATTACTTTTGACTCGGTACACTTGCCGAAAAAGGTCAACACATACTCTAATTTTTTTTTCAAACCTTAAGGGGTTGGACTTTTAATCAATTTTTATTTTTCTCGAGACCGTTTTAAAATGGACCAAATTTTCTTTTTTATTTAATTTAAATAATAAAGCCAATGAATATTTTTTTTTATTTTTTAACTAATTGAATATAGACAACCATGAAAACTATTTTTTTTCTACTTTTTCATGAAAACAAAAGAAAAATAAAGAAAACGACTCAAAATTAATTTGAAGAACTAACTAAATGATAATTTTTCTATTTTTTAAAAAAATTGATTAGAGGTGATGAAAACCTTAAACCCTAAACCAAAAAAGTTATGGATTTGCAATCCGGTGATGAAAACGCTACCTTTATTGAGGTACATCAAGAAGATATAAAGGTGTAGGAAGAAGTAGTCTCCATAATATCTTTCACAATTCTGGAATATCTAAGGGCAAAAACTTCTTGCAACCCACCATTTGTGACCTGCACTCCATCGATATTGAAAAACCCAAAAATACTCTTTGTTGATGCACTGAAAATAAGTTAGGGAAAATGCTTTCAATAAATAAGTTCCAGAAAAAAATTTCCAAAATATAAATTTTATGTTCTGTAATATGTTTTTTCAGAATTTATTTTCGAAAAATATTTTTCAGAATATAAACTTTACATTCCGAAAAGGATTTTCCAAAACCTATTTTTAGAAAACATATTCGAAAACCTAAATTTACTTTTCCAGGAAACATTTTATAAAAAGCTAATGAAGAGAGTATTTTAGTCATTTTATGTTTGTGATGGGTGTAGTTAAACAATGATAGGGTGCAAGAAGTTTTTGCCATATCTAATTGCAAGTCAAGGAAATTTAAGCCCATAAGAAAGCCTAGTTTCTAGAGTTCGACCCTTCAAAGTTCATTCTTTTTCTTCCCTCTCACATTATGTGTTATGTGTCGTGTTCAAGAGGGGGTGAATTGAACTACTAATTCTTTTTCAAAAACTTTTAAAGAGAGAATGATAATCATGATTAGTTATAGTAAAACAATCAATTTCAGAAATAATTGATTGAAATTTCTTAAGAGTCAGAATACAAGAAGAATAACAGATTGATCTAGACAAACAATAACCTAAAATTTTCAGCGGTACTTAGCCAAATTTTAAAATATTTAGATGAGAAAAACAATTGATTGAAGTGTCAGATTAATTGATTGAAATTTTTTTGGTAACAATTTTAAAAATTCTGATAGTCAAAACAGTTAATTGATTTGCACAATCAATCTGTTTACATTTTAGAATGATTAAAATGAAATTTATAAATTTTCAGTAAAAAAAATCAACCAATTGAAATTATAAATCAATTGATTAACAAATTCTAAACAGTAAATGTAAAAACAATGATTGATTTTATATTTTAGTTGATTGAATTTTTAATTTGAAACTTAAACAAATTCAAATGTATCTAATTTAATTGCCAACAAGTTTGTTAATATTGGCTTTGCTTGAAAATCAATTTTTACTAACTATTTGAGAAAATTAATGGGATGATTTTTACAAATAATGGATTGTTTTTAGGAGCATAATCAAATCATGTGTGGAATCAATGCACAATTAAAGAAGGGCTCAAGGACAATAAAAAATACACAAATTTTATACTGATTCACAAGTTTCATTATCACTAGCACAAAGATTTCACTAATCAATCAATGATTATATGAAAACACAAGTTAAAGATACAATCTTGCATCCTACAAGATTGCAAACAACACCTTCTGCAATACCCCTCTATACAACTTGCAGAATCTACTCCAAATCCTACCTAAAAACGCTATCTAGATGAAAGACCAACACCAAATATATCTTGAAACACTATCTAGATGATTTCCAACCCAAACAATTGAAGAAAACCAATTACATATAAGAATTAAGCCCAATACAGCACCTACAAACTAGCAAGAAAGACAAGAAAAACTTTCCCAAACAAAGATGCTGCTCTATTAATACTCCAATGGCTTAAAACCACACAAGAATTGTTTTAAGAATAAGAATCAATGTTAATATTTTGAAATCTTTGAAAAATCTCTCGCTCAAGAAGCTATTTTGCTCACAGCGTGTTCTGTCAAATGTATTTTCAAGTTTCTCACTTTTTTTGAAATCTGAACAACCTCTTCTCCAAAGCTACAAAATTTGTCTTTTTGTAACATATTAAGTGAAATGAATGAGTTGTTTTCTCAAGTTAATTTAACTGAAATACATCTCAATAGATTGATTCTTATTGTTTTTCACATAGCAAGCAACAACATACTAATTCTAGGACTGAAATCATACTCAAACTAATTTTCAAATTTGGATTCATTCGTCAAATCTTTAAACTTTGGATTCTTGTAAACAAACATTGGTGAAGTGTATGCTAATTGCCATGGAGAATCATCAAAAGGGCAGATAACAACCTAAGAAAGTGAAGATACTGAGTACGAGTTCCCTACAAATAAACGAAAAAGATGCCTCTCAATTGGTTGGTTCCATCGTGGAAAAGGGCATCTCGGATTCACACAACGACCGCACAACACCCTTCATATCTTTTCCCAAACCCACTGTTCTTCCTTTCCCCGTTGCGCGCCACCGTTCACATGGCCCTGTAAGTGCCCCTTGTTCTCCTTCAACTCCCCTTTTGCCTACCCTTTTCATTGTAAAGCTTTAATATTCTTATATTGTATCGTATCTTGCTTGAATTTAATGGAACCGAAGATGTGTTGTGATGAGTAAAGTATGAAAAGAAAAATAAAAAAAAAACAGTCTTTTTTATTTTTTCTATGCTTATAGTGAGTTTAACCGAGTAGGGTATGCTTGAATTAAGATTTTGCCAGTGTTAATAGGAGATATATACGAAGTTCTACTTTGTTTTGGCATGTGGTGGAGTTCTTTGCATTTGTCTTATTTTAAGTTGTCCTCTTCGTGTTTTTGAATGAACACAACAAATGAAATAGAGGGATTTTCTATTTCTTTGTCTCTCGTTAGATATGAGGCTAAATTAGTAATTATTAATTTGTTTTGCGTGAAAAAAATCTATGTAGGAGTAACCAATGAACTGTTTATCAAGTCTGTTGAGCCTCGAAGGTCTTAGAAGGCTATGAAAACTGAAAACACGTGCTGTTATGGTGACTCATTTTGGTTTACTATGAAAGTAAATTGTGTAAAATGTAGTAAGCTTTTTGGACTGATAGTTAGGTTCCGGTGGTTTTACAGCATTGGCGTCCACTAAGTGGTGGAAAGGATGATGGTGAGGATGATGATAGTGACAATAATGAGGATGAAGAAGATAAAAATTTCCAGGAGTTTGAAAGAGTTTCACCCTTTGCTAAGCCGGTACAAAGGAGGAGAAAAAATGTTTGGATTTTAGAAAATGGAAAGATATCTGTTCGGATGGTGGTTCTTCCTTGGAGAAGGAATCAGAGGAGGGGGTGTCAAGTTTTTGCCAAACTACAGGAAAAAGAAGCATGAAAACGGCAGTAAGAGTGTAAACAAGAAAACTTCATCTTCTAATGATAATGTCATTTCTCCAATGAATCTGGATACGAAACCACTGTTAGATGACTCAGATGGTGGTTTTATCAATTCAACCAAGATTATGGATATAGATACATCAAATAAGGTGGATCATCAGGAGCAAAGTGAATTTGCTTCTGGATTAGACCAGATTTGCTCTGATAGTAAGCCTCATTACAATTTGGGATCCGTAGATGAGCAAAGGCCAGGGCAAACTCACTTAAATTCAAGCGTGCTGTCTTTTACTAGTTCCAGTAGTATTATAAGTGACCAAAAGTCCATGTCACTAGAAAGTGAAATTAATCATGAGAATCAGGTTCGGATTCAGCAAATATCAGCTCAGGAGAGTGCAGAAGCCCAGGCTGAGATAATGGAGAAGATGAGCCCTGCATTACTAAAAGTACTACAGAAGAGGGGGCAGGAGAAATTGAAGAAACGTGATAGTTTAAAATCAGAAGTGGGTATTGGCTCAGAATCTTTGAAGGGACATAGTCATAGTATCCAGGATGCCAAGCTTCTGCTCACAGAGAATGGTGTTTCTCAAACATTCACGACACCACCATCCAAAGAAAAGCTAGATGATAAGAAAATTAGCGCACAGACTTCAACCACCGCTAGAAGTAGCACATGGAACTCTTGGAGCAACAGAGTTGAGGCTGTTAGGGAGCTACGATTTTCTTTGGATGGGTATGTTGTTGATTCTGAATGGTCATCAGTCTATGGTGCACCTTTCTATTCTTATGTTTTTTTAATTATCTTTTGAGTTCTATTGTCAAGATGATGCTTTGTATGATCCCTGCATGTTATAGTATCTCCTTGTACTGTTCTGGATTCTGTAGCTAACTGATATATGTTGGCTAAGATTTTTTGTTATTGGTCCAGTTATTGCTGACAGATTAATTTAGAAACTGGTTCTAAAACTAAAAAGAGAATGAATTTCCAGAAGAAGCAAGTAACAGTGTTTAATTCCAAATATCTAAGATATTGAGGAACCAGAATCCTCCCAACAATATATTTCCTGTACCCTCAGCTTCTCTCTCCTTATTTTTTTATACTAACCTTACCCTTAACTAACTCTGCTGACATGCTAACTAACTCCTAAGTACTTGTAATTAACATCAAATAACTTAATTCCCATTTTCCTCACGAATCTCCTGTTGACAGACATCATTTATTCTGCAATCCAGCACAGCTTCTGGAAACAATTTCAACTCGTGATATACAGCTAGTACTTCAGGAGGGGTTGAGGTCTTTTGTGTAGGCTGTATAACATTCTTAAAAAGTGTCATGTGGAATGCTGAGGTGTTTTTTAGAATGAGGCGGAAGTTCAAGCTAATAAGCTACTTCTCCCACTTTGGTTAGGATTCTGTAAGGATCATAATAATGTGAATTCAGTTTCTCTTTTGACCTTTTAGCCAATGATCTCATCTTATACGGTTATAATTTTGTAAACACCCAATCCCCCACCTCCAATTGGACATCTCTGCAACAATGTTATGCATATTTTTTCATTTGATCTTGGTCTTAAAACAAATTCTCTCTTAACTCCTTCAACAATGTGTATCTTTGGTGAGTTAGCTGGTTAATCTCTATAACTCGAGAAGGAATAGTGATCCCTCTCAATAAGGGAGGAAGGTCTTGGCCATAAAGTGCTCTAAAAGGAGACACGCCTGTAGACGCACTATAATTTGTGTTGAACGATTACTATGAAGCATCAAGAAGGGTCCTTGAGCCTACATTGTAGAATTAAAATTATGTATTTTTTATTTGATCCTTTATTGAGCCTTTTGTATTTGTCTCTGTTTTTCTAATTTGATGTTGTTTGACTTATTAGATAGCTTGTTGGATGGGCCTAGTAGTCTTAGATCTGTGGTATAAACAGACTTTTGTTGATCTTTGTAATATGTTTTTGACTCGTTTGATATAGAAACTATATGCTTAGAGAGAAATTCTTTCTTGGTTCTCATGAGGAACTTTTGAGTCATATCTTTGAATTGTTAATTCAATCGGATGAATCTTCCTCAACTTATCAATCAATCTTGACTGTGGCATCTTTGTCATCTTCTTGTCTCCTTCATTTTTTATTTTTTATATTGTTTGGTTGAATTTGTCAAAACGATCCATTATACTTAATTTGCGATTAGGCATTCATCAACCACTACCTTGGTTTTGTACCTATCATACATCAAAAGTACACTTCTAAACACCTATTGACGACCTCTCTCTATCCATCTATTTGTGTATGATAGACAATACTCATGTGGATTTGAGTTCCTATCATCCTAAAGAGTTCCTTCTAGAAACTACTCATGAAAAGCTAGTTTTGATATGAAACAATGGTAGATGGAATCCATGCCAAGGAACCACATCCTTAAAATAGTTCCACAATACTCCTGGCAGAGAAAGATAGTGATAATGCAAAGAAATTATCAAATTCTGTTAGTCAATCCACTACAGTAGAATATACTCTTTCCTTTGAGCTTTTGGGAGGTTATCTATAAGTCCACTAAAATGTCAGTCCAACTTCTATTTGGAATAGGGAGAGGTTGTAATAGACCTGCTGAAGATGGCATGCTGGACTTATTTCTCTTACATGTTTCAGAAGAAGCTACAGTCTCTTTAATACCATACCTGTCCAACTTCTATTTGGAATAGGAGAGGTTGTAATAGACTTGCTGAAGATGCATGCCAGACTTATTTCTCTAACATGTTTCACAAGAAGCTACATACTCTTCAATACCATACCTCATACTGACCTAATAAACAAATAAAACTATTCATTTATAAGTTTTGAAAACCCAAGTGCCCCTCAACATGAGTCATGGATTTCTTTTAGAAGAGTAGGGATAAAGAATTTCCTAGTTTGTAATACAAATGTACCTTCTTGACCTCATAGTTTGTTTTGATTCTTGTATTGGACAAAGTCTCTTAAAAGATTTGGTATGGATGAGGATCTTCTGAACTTCTTCGTCCCAATCAACTACTCTTCAGTTTGCACCATTGATAACTGTTAGATGTAACGGGTTTTGGCCCATATCTTGTATTTTCTTATTTATAAATGCATAATCCTATGTGTGCTCAATACACGAGGGATTCATGGTATACCTCTCTCTTTTTATCTTAATATGGTATCTAGAGCTAAGTTTAATCCTTGCCTCCCCAGTGAACAAGGTCCAACGAAACCATGATTGGGATTTTCTAAGCCAAGTGACCACCACGCCGCAACAATCACAGTGATAGTAGTTTTGATGCACCTGCATGTGCTGTAATCTCGCCACCGCTATCGCTTTCTACTGCACGTGGCACAGTGTTCATCTTATTATCCAGTGCCAACCACCTGCTTAGAATTTCCTTGTCATCCTCTTTTAGGATGCCCCTTTCATCTTGTTTGGAGTTTGTTGGATTGTTCATCAATTCTTTTAGGGTTTTTCTATCTCTTTTTCATCTATCGCTTCTTATGTTGCTGCTCTGTTTGATTCATCCATCTACACCAATTATGTCAATTTGCATCTATCTATTGACAAATTAGATGGAATTAATTATGATTGGTGGGCATCAGACATTAGACTCTGACTTAAGAGTCGGGGTTATGTTGATAATCTTACTCAGAGTGTGGCTACTGTTGCTGAACATGAGTTTTCTAGTTGGTTAAAAATTGATGCTCAATTATGTATTGTACTCAAGTCTATTATTCACTCATCACTGAAACAAATATTTTGTGCTTATGACACATGGTTGGGAACATGTCAAACTATAGTACACCAATGATACAAAATGTCTTTGTGGTGTTTGTCAGAACCTTCTCAATATTGTTGCTCCCAGATGTCTTGATGGTATAATGACTGAATATTTGGGTAAAGTGCTTTCCCTTGATGACCTCAATGAGTTATTGCCTCTTGCCTCCACTCCTTCTTAGGAACTAGAGTAACGATCAAAGTTTTTCATGTTGTTGACCTCACATGAACTTTCTTATGATTATTCTCATGTCCGTGATTAGATTTTGGAGTCCTCAGTTGTTCTTACCTTTACTTCCACTTGTTCCCAAACCGTTTGAGAATCTAGTTTTAGTAGAATTGCATGATCTTGACGCATTTGAGGAGGAAAATTACCTTGGGCTTGAAATGAAAAACATTTGAATATTCATCAATCTAATATTTGCCTTCAATTTAGCTGGCTTCTATAGAGAGATTTTGTAAAGTTAGTGATTATTTTTCCAAATTTAATCTTTATCAACATGTTACCATTTTCATGTGTATGACCAGGCAATGTATTGCTGGTAAATATAAAATACAGGAGACATTAAGATCATTGTACTAGAAATTACAATACTGTTCTTACTGAAGCTTCCTTTGCTTCCAAATGTTTACAAGTTCATAGATTCTATTAGTTGTTTGCTGTTTTATATTAAGCATATTAGTTTTGGCATTTGCAGCATTTGCATAAAACAGAATGGAGGTGTGAATTTGGAAAATTCTATATTTGGTTAGTATTGATATCCATAAAATCTTAGAATTTATGCTATATTCATCGATATCATGTTTATTTTGGAAATAGGCTGGAGGTTAACATATACATTTTTAATTTTCTGTGACAATTCTCTGTCATGATACAGATAATGTCACTGAACGTGACTATCTGCGGACTGAGGGAGACCCTGGTTCAGCTGTTATATAATTAAAGAAGCAGTGCCACTCACTAGAAGTGTGGTATGTTATTTTGTTTATAAGTGACGTATATTTCAGCTGGATGCTGCAATACATTGGATGTATGAATTTGGAACAGTTTGGATGGCTTCACTATTGGATATTGGATAAAAGTTTATAATATTTCCCCTCATATTTGCCATATTTTTTTAGATTCCTGGACAAAGTCCAATAAAAGTCCAATATTGTTTTTGAAAATGCCTTTATGAATGTATGATTTTTTTTTAATGCATATATAATGCATATCTGAATGATTTTATTTTATTTATAAAAAAATGCATTTATGAAATTTTGGACTTTTTCTTTTTGAAAATGCATTTATGAGATTTTTTTTTGAATGCATATATAATATATGTATGAATGATTTTTTTATATACATTTATGAAGACGTGATTTTTTAATACATATATAATGCATGAAAGAATTTTTTTCTGAAAAAATGTATTTATGAATGCATGATTATTTTTTTAGATTTATTTTGGTTCTTTTTTGAATATGGATGCATGCATAATTTTTTTTTTAGAATGCATATATAAATGAAATTTTTGAGAATGCATATATGATGTACAAAATTCCAGAAAAATGCATAAGAGATTTTGTGAATGCATACATAGATATTTACAAGCTGATTTTGTTCCTTTGAAAATATCTACATGAAAATCTATTTTTTTATTTTCTTTTTAATTTTTTATTTTTTTAATAGTAATGCATGAATGGATGCTCAAAATTGTAATTTTTAATTTTTCAATGATATACATGAACGCTTGCTCTACATTGTATTTTTCTGATTTTTTTCAATGATAATCTATGCTCAAATGTATTATTTTTTAAAAGAAAAGTATGTATAAATTTTCAAAAAATAATGTATATTTAAAGATTTTTTTCACAAATATTTACATGTGAATGTATTTATAAAATATTTTTAATAACAATGTATGTACAAAAAGTTTTTCCTTGAGAAAAAAAAAATAACATATGTACACAGATATGTACAAAATTTCAAAAGATAATGTATTTACAAACTTTTAAAGGAGAGTATATTTATAAAATATATTTATTTTACTTTTCAAAAATGTGTATATATTTCTTGTACTACTTTTCATACCCTTGTACTACTTGTTTCATATCTAAACTTGGCTTACGATGCAGTGAACAAAACCAAACCACAGTGTTATCCGGAGGACAAACAACCATTAGTTGCCAATGGTTCCTGAAATAATCAATCCATTATTCATGTTCTCTAAATTACTTAAAATCAAAATATAAAGATCAGTAACTTACGAATGAATAATTGGAGCAAAGTAAATTCTCTTTTTGGATTCTTGAATCCATCTCTGTATATAATTCTAGCATTCCAATTTTTATTTCCAAACATTTGTATACTATGTGGCTCAAGGAATCCATAAATATTAGGATTCCCTGTGACACAAACTAATTTATTTATGTACCTGCATTGTTAATATTATGAATATCAGAAAAAACATAATTCTTAAAAGAAATGTAAAAGTGTGTAAGTCTAAAGTGCACTTACATCATCCATAACTAAATGACAACAATGTTTAACATTTGGGTTCCCATGATGTCATGCATGTATATGTACAGTGGCATACCACCATTGTCGACACCAAATACTGTATGATCCCACCAAATTTTATAAGGTGAATCATACATGATGTGGGAAAGCCTAAACAACTCCTGAATTGGATTCACATTTGTTTGGAGTTGCTGGGGTGGTTGCGGCTCAAGACTTGGTGATTTTTGTTTCTTCCCACCATCCTGTAACCAAAAACCCAAAACTAAATGTATTAATTTAAATAGCATTAAGTGTAAATTTAAATAACATGAAGAGAAATGATGACAATATACCTTATGCTTTTTAGAAATGACCTTCAGGAGATATGTAGACCATGCAATAAATGTACCAAGTGTCTGCCCCACAAATCTAACCTCTGACGTGGGCTCTAGCACCTCGACATCTGCATGTCTAATTTTTTCAATGACCACTCTAGTTAAACCTTCTCCAAGTGACACTGTATGGATCGTCAAACCTGTACCATACACTCTCTCAATCGCTACCAAACGAGGAGGATCTCCAGCAAACAACTTACAAAGATATGAAATATCAGTTTGTAGCTCCTCTTCGTCCTTGTCCTCATCAGCTCAACTACCCTTTGTGCTAACTCTACAACATAGGATTGTATTGTTGTGTCATGCCCATGGATTCAAGCCTCTGATCAAATTCTCGTCTTATTTCTTCTCTTAATTCTGGTTTGAATTCTTCTCTCATCTTAGCTAGCTGGTCTTGTGTGGCTGGAGTCACAGATGAGGAAAACTGGGGAGCTGATTCAAAAAATTGTCTTACCCCTACACCAAACCCAGCAGTGCGGACACGACAGGGGTGTTCTCGGGTGCCAATAGCTGTCGTCAGTATATCTGGTCTTCCTTGACTCACAAAACTTCCCAGAAAGCTCTGTTGCACCAGCTCATCCTACAAAAAATAATACAATATAAGTCATCATTAAATACTAAAAATGAAAACATTATTTGATACTCAATTTATTAACATTAACTCACAATCCGATGGGCAATCTCTTGAGACTTTGTGGATGTCATCTGCCCTTCTGGTTTAGTACTAGCCAACTTCCATTTCTCATGTCGACTATGAGGGGATGGAAGTGAGACAATCTTCTAAAGATGAAGTATCATGTAATCTTTTGAACTTTTCTTCCATCATCTTCCTTTGTAATAAATCATAACCCCCCCTAGACAATCGGTGAGGGGTGACATTCATATGCGTAATATCTTGTGGTTTCTTCTTCTCCTCCTACAAAATACAAAATTCACTTTCTCACATTCATATTATTTAATTAAGTTGTGATTAAAAAAAAAAAACCTATCAAGAGGGATCCTCTCTAATTTGGACAAATTGTGTCCAAGTCTCTTCATCAATTCCATATTTTTCACAAGGGGACTTTCCCTTGTGTTTTCCATAGATGTATGTAGTGGTCAAGGTGACCTTGAATTGTCTCCATTTTGCGCCAATGGATGACATAATCTTCTTCTTAATGAAGTTGGAGGTTTCAAACTCAAAGCTTGTCTGCAAAATTAAATAAATAAGTCATTAAGCAATGAACAAAAGAATTCATCATGTAATTATTATAACCTATAAATTTGTTACTTAACAAAGATCCTCCCAAATCAGATCTTTTTCTTCTTCAGTCACATGTGTTAGCACCAAGAGCTGCTATAAGATTTAATGAAATCAACACAAGAATGAAGTCTATAATGAATCTTAGCAAGCAGTGTGGATTGCATGAAGACTCAGAGATTGATGGAGATTTGGTCTTAGACTTAGACTGTGTGTGCTTGTGAGTTTTGTCTTTAGTTCAAAATCATAAGTTGCATAATTGATAATTCAAAATAAGCTCCAAAATTAATTTTATTAATCAAATTATCAAAAGGTTTTAAATAAGGCCAAATCATATTTTGAGAAACTATTTCAGGAAGGAAATCAGTAAACTGTTTTCAGAATCTAAACTTGATGAATTTTCTGCTAAGTGAAAAAGAAATTCAATTGATTGAGAAATTGGTACAATTGATTGAAGTTTTAATGGACTTATGATCAATTTTCTTATATAAAGGACATGCACGTGATTTTCATATATAGAAATAATTTTTGAGCGAATATTTGATATCCTTGAGAGAGAAAAATGTGCGAATACCTTATGATCATTTGGCATTCAATTTTTCATCAAGAATACTAATCTTGGAGCTTTACTATTGAGTTGAATTCGTGAAACTGTGATCTTGGTCCAAAGCTAAGTGTTCTACTCTGATCTTAATACATTTTGTAATCTGTTGAGTAGAATCGTTGTTCTATTTTTTCTATTATTGAATAATTCTCGTACTGTGATTGTGGTGTTACAATTTACATAGGGTGTGTAATTGTGACTAGTGTAGTGCAGAGTGTTTTGAATTAGTGAGACACCTGTTGTAGGGTTTAGTGGGGTGTTTGCTATGGAGAGCAGTGTTTGCTTGCTGGTTGCAAGTGTTTGTGTACTGTGTAAACTGATCTTGGTAATCTTGATTAGTGGACCTCTTTTCTAGTTGGCAAAGGACTAGACGTAACCCTTGAGGAAAGGTAAACCAGTATAAATCTTTGTGTTCTTGATCTTTCTTTCTTTCTTCTTGAACACTTAACATTTCTATTATCGTCTGCTCAATTAATTGTTCTTCACGCTTAACTGATTGTTCTTTCTGTTGATAATACTGTGTCTTTCTGAAACTATTGTATCTTACATACAATTGACTAAAATTGTTTTACTTGTACTGAAGTGTTTACTATTTTCTGATATTATAATTTGACTGATAAAATTTCTGAAAGCATATTTTCTTGATTCAAATTGTTGTTTCATGATCTAATTATTTTATTTGAATTGTTGTACTGAGTGATTGATTTGTTGTTCACTGAGATCATTGTTTATCTTCTGGATTGCATTTTTCTGAAACACTTTTTATAATCTATTGAGTGCTTCCGCTTCTGTTTCTGATATTGTTTTGATTAATTGCTTTGTGCTATTTCCAGTTCTGATAACTTTGTACTAATTGATTGAATTTGTTCTGGGACATATTGATCTTTCCGTAGTTTAATAATGAGCTTTCATTCAATCTTTAACAATTTCCATCTTTTGCAAACAGTTTTTAATAGTTCAATTCACCCCCCTAATTTTTACAACATGATCCCAATCTGCTACTAACATAAATATTTTTTATCGTGCTACACACCACAATGACTAGCCAACTGGGCCTGAAGCCTTACCAGTATGAGGATCTATATCAATTGGGACTCTAACACCACTAAGACGATTAATGGTAATAGCTCTCAAACGTGTAGCTTCTCTAGTCTTCTTTGAAGAATCAACCATGACATGAAATTGAAAAAAAAAATATACTTAATATATAACATCAAAATTAACATCAAATGTTAAAATTAAATCATATCAATATTCAGATAACATAAAAGTTAAATAGCCTAAGCAAAAAAATAAACATTACTTATTTTGTATTATGAAACTGTTACAATGTTCTCCCATATTCTTCGTTATGATCCGTTCGTGTAGCATGTACTTCATCAAAATGTCGAGCACCGAACATTCCCAAACTCAATACCAGCACGTCATCATGAACATAAATATTAGAAAAAACATAAAATGTTGGTGATCAAACATCCCTGGACTCAATCCCAACACGTTTTGATCAAGATACATAAACTAAATCAGTTTAAGCATTTCATAAATAAAAAAAATCGTACCTCTTGTAAACAAAGGTAAGGCACGGGAAGATGTTGAAAATAGTTTGAGTGAAATTGAAAATAGTATTCTGAAAAACAATTCAAGAATATACTTTAGAATATTACAGATAACCAGTTGATGAAGTTTGTTATAAATCAATTATTCAACATTACAAATCAAACTTGATATGTAAAACCAAAAGTAATAAAGATTTCAAGAAATTCTTGTTTTCTAGAAAATCAAATTGATGAACAATGATTTTAGTAAACTGGAAACACAAATTAGAATAAAACAAAAAAATAGATTCAGTAAACTGTTTTAAAGAATTAACAGTTTCAGGAAAAATCAAAATATCACTAGAAGAATCACTACTAGAAAATTGCCAAATAATGACCGAAATTAGTGACAAAAAAAATCGGTCACTATCAGTGACCGAATCAGTGACAGAAAAAAATTTGGTCACTATCAGTGACTGAAAAAATCAGTCACAAATTCAATCACAAATTCGGTCAAAGAATCGGTCACAAATCGGTCAAGATTCGGTCACAAAATTGGTCACAGATTCGGTCACAGGATCGGTCACAAAATCGGTCACAAAATCGGTCACAGATTCGATCACAGAATAGGTCACAGAATCAGTCATAGAATCGGTCACAAATTCGGTTACAGAAATCGATTACAGAATCGGTTACAAATTCAGTCACAAATAATAATAATAATAATAATAATAATAATAATAATAATAATAATA
>Ga0099825_1005845_pt1 | contig 15656 bp, 14 predicted proteins | sample SiratroredBW_FD_76838 | JGI IMG/M metagenome (GOLD analysis project Ga0099825, IMG submission 76838) | Root nodule microbial communities of legume samples collected from California, USA - Siratro red BW | ecosystem: Host-associated > Plants > Roots > Nodule | place: USA: California | collected...
GGGCGAGCTATGGGCGAATATGGGCGAGTGTTGCTTTGTCTTTTCAGCTCTTTTCTTCGCCAATCTTCCAATCTTTATTTGTCTTCATATTCTTCTTCCTGAAAGCCACAACAACTGCAGTTATTTGGATTCTTTCTACTCATGAATTAGTTTTTTTACATGCGATTCCAAAAACTCTATATTTGGGGTTAAATATTTCCTTAAGAATACTTAAACTCTCACAAATTCCGGTCTTCTCATGTCTAAGAATACCGAAATTTGGCACTTATCAAATCTCCATCTTTATTATCTACACTCCCACGTTATTCTCCTTAGAAAACTTCTCAATGTTAAAACATGATGGTCATGTCTTTAACTTTTTGACTTTTTTTTCCACAAAAGACATAAATTGTTGGGTTTGCAATAATAGCATTCAAGAAACACAATAACAAGATCGAAAGAAATTACTTTTATTTACTGGAAGGTTCTACACAGATAATTTTCACAAGATACAATGTATCCTATGTGCACATAAAATTTTCTATATACAACCTAAGAAACAAAATAATAAAAAATTATTTAGACAATTAAGCCTAAAAATTTAATACATGTCATAGATAACCATACGTCAAATGGTCTTTCTGGACTTAACACTACTAGATACTCCTCCAGTTAATAGTCTTTTATGCTCTTCATCATATACATAATGTGAGAGTCAATAATTACAATAGTATATTCTTACACTTACTTTATCTTAAACTAAATATAACAAGTTTTACAACTATAAAAAGTTATGTTAGATAATGTTATCTTATTAAAAAAAAAAAACTAAACTAAACATTCAATCATGGAAAATGAAAGTCTTTCAAAGATATTATGAAATATTTTCCATAAAAGAATTAAAGATTTCAAACTACTTTTAATATTCTTTTCAAGTCTTATAGGCGATTTTACAAAAGAATCACTAATAATCTCAAGATCTTTTACAATTTTTTTAAATTGTGAAATAAAATAATAATTATTGTGAAAGATAAAAATCAAATGAAAACTCCAACTCTAGACAAGATTATTAAAACTTTTTGTTTTGAGCCAAATACATAAAATGTGAAATCTAAAATAACACTTAATGTGAAACTAAGAAAGTGATACAATTTTAACTCACTTATTGTAATGAGGTTTCTCAATCAATCCTTTTTACTTTTAATACATAATGAAAACATTCTAAATTACTTATCTTTTCTTTCTAATCAACTCCACCAAAAGCAAAGTTTTCAAGCAACACGAACATTGAGACAATCGTGAAGATGAAGGCGCAAAAGTTCTTAAGAAAGCCAATGTCCGAAAACCAACTAAAGAGAAAACACTCATTCTTCTTGCACTTCCATATTTTCTTCACACACCTTCATATTTTCTTTATGCATCTCTATACACTTAACCAAAATAATTATTATACCCTTAATTAAAAAATTAAATAAACTTTATAATTCCTAACTTTTTTGTATTTTGGATTATTTAGAATTAAAAAATTATGTTTCTTATTGTGTAATTCAAAAAATATATAAAAAAGTTATATTTCAAATTGTAAAATTTGAAATATAAAAAATATTTACATTCCATACTGAAATACAAAAATTATATTTAGAATAGTATAATCTAGAATAAAAAATTATATTTTAGATTTTACAAAAATTATATTATAGATTATATAATTCGAAATAAAAAAAATTATATTTAAATTATCCATAAAAAAAATTATATTTCAAATTATATAATTTAAAATACAAATATTATATTTTGAATTATATAATTTGAAATAAGTATTTTGAAATTTAAAAACTATGGAAATAAGGACGAAATGACGGGACTACAGGAAGAAACTGTCTGCAGAAAATCCCCTACCTCGCCCTGTAAGGACTCAATCTTCCCTTTTATATTTTTTTATGGATCCTTATAAAAAAAATGTCCATACTTAATTAAATTTCACTTGTTGCCTTCCAGAAGATCACAATTAAGAAAAGTAAGCTTTATATACAGTTCCCTTCATTGAAAAAAAAAAAAAAAAAAACCTATAGTGGTCGTAAAGCAATTACCTTATCAAATCCAGTAAATTAATTTTTATTTAATTATTTTAGTGTTGATTCATGAATTTTATCAAATGATTATTCTTCTATTTCAACACAACTTAAATACCGAAACAAAAGAACCACCAATTGAAAGTAAGGTTACAAACCTTAATGATTCACCTCAAGACCATTTTTCTTTAAATTAGGAATACAAAAAACCTAAACTTGAACAACTATATAGCATACTTTGGTATAATGATAACTACTTCAAATTATAATAAAGAATAAAATTTTACATAAATATTACTTACACTTTTGTTTATACAAAAAATTATATTAAAAAAGTTTAAAAAATTTAAATATACTATTTTATAATTATTAAAAGTATGCAATTATATCTTTATTTATTATCTTGTAATAGTTAATTTTATCAAACACATTATTTTAAATCATGAGCTAGTTTTTGAACACTTTTAACTACTTTTTTAAGGTAGTTTTAGGAAAGATGAATAACATACGTGCAGTTTGGCATTGCATTTGGTTCGCGAGACATGAAGAACCTTAACATGTGGCCGAACCCTAGTGCCAGGATTTTCCCGTTCCGTTCGACATCTCCGACACTCAGCCCTGTCCGTTCCGTTCCTCCTTCTCCTTCTTCAGTTCGGTGCCATAGTTCTCTAACTCAACACCCTTTCAGGTACATCTTCTTGCTTCAATCGTCTCTTTCATCAATAAGCACACACACCCATTTCCCTTTGTAAACATTTTTGGTTAAAATTTTGCCTTGTAATTCTAATTTCCTCAGGTGCGCAGTGCTCGGTGCTGGATTCGCTGGCCTCTCTGTTGTTTGGCATTTGTTGAAGGTAACCACTACGGACTTCTTAAATTCAAGACTTGATAAGGCTATGTGATAGAGGTCTTAAAGTTGAGAACTTTATCTTATAAAAGATTCTATGTCTTGACTGTATAATAGCAATATTTCAATACTGACATCCATCTTTAGATTACCATTTTCAATAATATTTCAATAACTTCTTAGTTTTAAAAAATTAAAGTGAAATAAAAAGTTACAAAAATGTGGGTTCTTGAAGTACCTTACCATTAGAATAAAACTATTAAATATAGTATGAGTTGGTTAATTATAAAATAACATGATGATGATGAGACTCATTTAGAATAAGAATAAGATACCATATAATTTTCTTATTAGACACATGCATTTTAGATGATTACCATAACTTGGGACTTGTTTAAATGAAATTTTGATAATCACTTATATGATGAAAAATGAAAAAAGAAAATAAAGTTTCTTTCTCATTAGTTTTTCTAAAAGATAAATAGTTTTGTGAAACTTATTTTATTTTTCTTTCCTATATTGTTATGGGAGAAGAGCTCATGGAGTCATAATTGTCTGTCAGCGGCTGATTTTATTTAATTTTTTTGTTGAAATACAATTTTGCAGCAAAGTCCTAAAGAGTTGAATTTGAGAGTTGATATATACGATGAAGTGGGCATTGGGGGTGGTGCTTCTGGAGTTTCCGGAGGTCTTCTTCACCCTTATTCCCCAAAAGGTTTCTCATTTTTATTCTTGAGATGTCTTACTGTGGAGTGTAGATACAGTGGATTGTTGTTTTCCACGGTTGTCCTGTGTTATGATGTGGTGTCCTGTGGAATCTGCTGATGGGTGAATGGTAATGTAGTTAAGCTTCTTTGGGAGGGTGCACAGTGTTGGAAAGAGAGCATGGAGCTTTTGAGAGTTGCTGAAGAAGCTAGTGTCTCCAAAGATTACAGAACTGGAGAATCTGCGGAAGATATGGAAGCCTTTGTGGCTCACAAAAGGTTCTTAGTTTTTTTTTCCTTTCACCAACTGAATCTTGTCCCACCCAACTTCCCCAACTCTTGCAAAGTACTATATTCTTCTTTCGAATATTTCATTTTGCTGTGTTGTTTTTATACATTTTACACTCTCCACTGGAATCTTAAGTTGATTTACACTGCTGATGATCAGCTGACTTCAGGGGCATCTTAAGACCGGCTACAGATATGAAGAACATGATCAAATTGAATGATGTAATCTCTCTGATTTAATGAATTTCAGAAATATTGGTTATTAGACTTGGGTTTCAGATATGAACGATTTAACCTTTATGTGATTAGAATGTCAAGACTTGTCTTCCTAGCTGCAGAGTGCAAGCCCTTAACAATGGTGAGGCTCAAAGCCTTTTACCTGGTGTATATTTACCATTCAACACAGCTTTCTATATGCCTGAAGCTCTAAATATCAATTCTCGCCACTATCTTCAGGTTTGGATCACTAGTGTCAAATATTTTGCTTTTTTTCCCTTCTAGGAGTCTACTTTCATCCATTTTGATAATTCTATTAGGCACTTTTCCGAGGGTGTGAAATTTTGGCGAAAGAATCATCAACTCTTGATTCTTCACAAAAGCAGCTTAGTTTGCACAAAAGATCTGTTCATAGGCTTTCTGAGTTTGAAGGTAATAATGCATGGCTATTCTTATGGACTGTTGTAGTTTCATTCGGTGTGCTGCTCATTGCTTGTTAACTTGACAGTTTTGCAATGTCTGTCTGTCTCCTTTTTGCTTTTTTAAATTAAGTGAATTTACATTTATATCTAGCATTTTTTTTCAAGAAGAGGTAGCTCACTAAATAATGAGTAATTTTAAATGATATTGAATTCAGGACTTTCCAGAAGATCTTTACTTCAACAATGTCAAACTATATGAACTATGGACTCGTTGGCTTTGAGTATAGCGCGTAAACTAGTCAAAACATAAGAAAAGAGGCTTAAAGGATAATTGTAACTTAAATCTTAGTAAAGGCAGAATCTCAAGTGCCTATAACATGAGAAAAATCATGAAATTTTTGGTAATTTAGAGTTATTGAAATAGTCTTTTTAATTAGGTAATCCATCATTCCTCAGACAGGAGATTGTGGCATCTAAAGTTACCCTTATCTTTCACTTTTGATTCTTTTATAATTTCATTTAGTACAAAAGGCATTGTTGGGCTGACTTGGTTCCGTGAAATTTCTGTATGCATATTGGTAGAATGTTTATTTGTTTAAAATGAGGTCAATTTCAATGATTTTCTTACTAGTGGCTTTGAAACACTTTTGTTTGCTTATTTTGTGATAGCTTTAGCGTATAAGTCACGATTGATAACAATAAAATAAAGTATGAAAATACATGGAAAATAAGAGGAATAGAGTTTCTGATATCAGTCGTAATAGAGAGTTTTAAGATACAAGGCACAACAAAGATATAAACATAAAAATATGACAATAGCATAAAGACTAAACCACTCTTAACTAATATATATATTGTCCAACATCCCCTTCAAACTCACAATGCCATAATTCACAACTTCACCCACTGGCGAACTGAAGCAGACAGAAGAGAACAAGTAGTTTCAAGAATGTGACAATGTTTTCTTTCAACAATTTCATTCTGTTGAGGAGCATCAGTATTGATCAAGAGTACCATCAGCGGCAAGTAATTCACAAAATTTATTAAAAGTGTGTTCACCACCCAAATCACATCGAAAACATTTAATGATATCATTATGTTGAGTTTTAAGCATAGTATGGAACATAAGATATATATCATAAACCTCAAAACATGTTTCATAAGATAAACCCATAAAACGAGTATGTTCATCAAAAAATGAGACATAATAGCTGGATCCATCTTGGGTAGGAATCGATGATGGACCCCTTAGATCATAATGAAACCAGGTCAAAAGGTGCATGAGAGGTAGAAACACTCTTGGTGAAAGGTACAACAATAAATGTGGCAAACGTATATTCACAACAATAAAAAAATAAGCTTAATTAAGTTTCAAGTCCCTTATAAATTTGAGTATTTTTAATTGAGTCCCGGTTAAGTTTTTTAGTTTATCAATTACTTAATTTTTATATTTTTCAATTGAGTCTATTATTTAATTTTTACATTAACCGGGTGCCGTGACTGTTATCTTACTTTATCTTGCTTACTTGTCTCCAAGTACTAAGAAATGTGAGGTCTTGTGGTTAATAAAACGATACACGATTAATGTAAAATGACAAATGACTTTTAGTAGTTGATAGACTAAAAGAATTTAATAGGGACTCAATTGCAAATACTGAAATTATGAGGGACTTAAACTTAATTAAGCCTAAAAAGTATCACTAGTTTGTAAGTTGCCTAAAACTCCAGTGGTGATTAAGTAGTTTAACCTAGAGGAAGAAACATGTCCAAGACAATAATGTCATATATAGAAACTACATGATGCAAAATTCAAATGGAAAGATGATAAACCAACAACTAGAATCTTCAGCTCATCCAACATATAGAGTCCTCACTCTCTACTGCCTATCTCAATTAACCCCTCGGATTGAGGATCCTAGACATAATAATTAGTGGAAGAAAACAACTCTGAGTAACCAGAGTCGCATAGTTGACCAATAGAGACAAAATTCAAAGTGAGATTTGGAATATAGTAAGCATCTGAAAAGGTAAAGTAGATGCGGAGATAGATCCAATAACTACAAATGACATTGACGTTGAGAGTCATCAGTAGTGATAATAGATATAATATTATCTAACAACGACCATACTTTTGGCAGAGCTTTTGATGGTTGAAAAATATCTTTTATGTACCAGGGGAATATGATGCAGTCATTGTATGCCTTGGCGCCAAGGTGAATATGCTTCCTGAGCTTTCTGGGAGGCTGCCTTTGAGGACATGTAGGGGTGTAATTGCACAACTGGAATTGCATCATGATAAGGAGTAAGGTTTTGATGTTCTATGTTGGAATGTTTTTGAGATTATTTCAATGTCATATTGCTGATATTTGAGAATTTTCTGGCATTGTCATCCAGAGGTTATCCCGGGAGGGCCCCCTCAATTTTATCAGATGCATGGATTGCCGTTCAGGGCCCTCATAGTCTGAATCTGGGCTCAACTTGGGAATGGAAATCGGTAAATTCATCACCAAATGTTTCGAGCGATGAGGCTTCAAAAGCTCTTCAGGAGCTTTTGCCAAAGGCATCTACCATTTATCCGGGAATAAAGGATTGGGTTTTCACTGGAGCAAGAGCTGGTCTGAGGGCAATGCCTCCACTCACCACTCTTGGATCACTTCCACTTTTGGGTTGTATTAATGATGTGATAGGCAGAAATCACATTTGTAAGTATTGGTTATTTGGAGGGCTAGGTTCAAGAGGTTTGCTGTACCATGCTTGGCTAGGTAATTTGGTGGCACAAGCTGTGCTTTCTTCTAATGAGGAAGTAATTCCATCTGAGTTGAGATCTTGGAAAGCCACTGAACCAAAATGTAGCGTTCTGCTCTAACAATGTTCAATTTATAGGAGAAATTTTGCTGAGATTTGAATCTTGTTACCTTAGTATGTTATGCACAGGGAAAATTGCAAATGAGATTGGATGTATTTTTGTTGAAGGAGCAGTGTTTGAAATTTCTATTGTCAAGTGGTTGGAGTATATTTTGAATAGATGGAGAATGTTTTATTTTGATATTATAGGACTCCGTGTTGAATCCTTGAAGGGTTTATTTCAGAAATGATTTGGTAATCTATGAAACGCGAACATACATGGAATTAAACACGATAGAAACACATCTGAACATGGTTAATATACAAGGCATGGAAATTTGGCACACGCTCATTATGTACTCATCCTTTGCATTGGTTAGAAAATTTTCTGAAATAAGTAGAAATTATATTTAAAAATTAATTTAATTTGAACTGGACATTTTTTGTGGGTCAAGTCAGTCTGTAGGTCTTATGATTTTAAGTTGGACTAATCCGTTTTCTAAAATGATATAATTATTTTAACAAATTAGAAATAATATTATTTTATAATAACATGTTTATGCTATAATTTATATATTAAACTATTTAACCTACATTAAAATTAGGTTTATTAATGTATTTTAAATTTTAAAAGACTTATTTTATTCTGTTAGATTTCAAATTATTTTTTCGATTAATAATAATTTTGGTCCTATAATTTTACGTAGGTAAATTTTTTAGTCAACTATGGTCCGCTTATTTCTCAAAATCCATAATTTTGGTTCCCTAATTTTTTTTTTTACACAATTTTGATCTCTTAATTTTTAATTATTGGATTTTTTTTTGTAATTTTCAATTTAAAAAACATTCATCGTTACACTTAATGTCCGACTAATTATGCTTGCTTGGATGGATAATTGGAAAACTAAATTAATAGGCATTTTAGTTCATCAATGTATAAGAGAATATTCGAAAATATTTTTTTAGGTATAATGGTTACTGTTTGTCTTCAGTCAATTTATTATGAGTTTTGCTTTCCATTAAATTAGTTTGCAATTATCCTTAATAATAAAATGAAACCTATAGATCTCAAGTACATCTATAAAACGTTAAAAAAATTCATAATTTAGTAAAAAAATAAGAAAATAAGTTTGAATATACCCCTTGCAACAAATCTAGTTTTTTATTAGAGTAATTATAATTTTTTTCCTGTTAGTTTTTGGACTCCTTTTCCAGAAGTATTGAACCAACAGTACCCATTATTATAAAAAAATATTACAAAACTTCTAATTTTTTTCCTGTTATTTCCGGGACTTTAATTGAAAGTATTGAATGAAATCTTCACTATAATGATTTGAAAACAACATTGTTTCTCTAATAATACAATTGTAATTACAAGAGTGATGGCTCCCAATTCAACTATAGAAAAAAGTTACACCTGTCATAAAATTTAGAAGAGTCTGATCTAAACAAAATTCCTTTTTATAGAATTGATTCATAAATATTTTGATTTGAACCTTCTTGAGAGTTTCTTCCGGAATATATTTCTTGCTTTTATGTCTTGTTCTTTTCTCTCACCCCCTATCTGATAATTAGCCATTACGAGTACCCTTTTAGCATTATAGATAAATAGATATTAAAACATTTTTTATACTTTTTATGTGATTAATAATAATTTTTATTTTACTTTAATAATAAGCTCCCTCATTCTACGAATTAAAATTAGTCGTCGTTCATTATAATCCTAAAATGGTACTTTTAAACTTTTCCAAAAAGAAAAAAAAATCTGCCTCTTCGCATTGGAAATTTTTGATATTGTTGAATGGTATCGATGCCAAGACCTTTTACTAAAAAAATGTGATGGTAGTACTAAATATTAGTATGATTTCCTCGTAAAGGTTGGAACAAAACCACCATTTATGAATTTCATAAAATTGCATGAAAAAAAACATTTCTCAATTGTTTTCTACTCCAATTTTAAAAGAAGGTCGATGGATTATGGGAGAAAAAGAAAGCTTGAGACGAGTGAAAGTAATTCATTCATTCATCTTTTCTTTAAACTATATATGATCACACCTTCACTAATAGCCTAACTTTGTTTTTTTTTTTTAACACATGAATCAGCTAATTTTTGGTATTGTTGAAGATCGATGCCAAGACCTTTCAACTTCACCACCGATCCAATCTGTTCCTTGAGGGTGTGTAGCTCTCTCTAATCTGCAAAATTTCATAACACCAAATCAACATTACTGTGTGTTGTAACCAACAGCTGAAGAATCACCGCCACATGTTAATTAACAGTACAAAAAATTGAACATTTTGACATTTAAAAAAAAAATCATTTGACAACCCCTTTTAATAATATAATAATACATATTAATTTTTAAATTAAAAATAAAAAATATAATTAAAGTACTAATATTCTGTGTATGCACTATTAAAGTACTTGACCTTGCTGCCTCGACAGGTCTTTGGGCCTCGTAAGCAATTTCAAAAAGCTTATGGATATTGTTCCCGGGGATTCCATGGGCTTGAAGACCGTGCATTGTGCGTTGGGCCTAGGCCTATTGGGCTTCCCTTTTGCCCATACCGTAATCCTTCTTGTTGGTGAATGCGGTCTACGTCGATTGATGGTTGAGCAAAAAGAGAACAAAGTTTACTCTATAAAACAATTCTAAAAAACTAGTTTTTAGAGAATAAAACTAGGGAAAAAAAATAAGTGAACGTGTAAGAAAGAATATGAGTAATAGAACATTGAAAGTTGAAAATCAAAATTAGATAGAAATGTTCTACTTTCTATTTAAAAAAGTATTGGTTTAATAGTGTTTTATTATCATATTTTTTTCAATTTCATCTCACTATTTTAAACATTCTCAATTTAGTGTTGTTTTTTTTAAATAAATTTGATGGGAGGATTATGTTGACTCATGTTTTTTTAATGATACTAAATTAATAGCATTCAAAATAAGGGATTAAATTGAAAAAAAAAATCATAAATAAAAAAGCTATTAAACCAAAATTATAAAGAGAAATAAAGTGAATATAAAAATAAGAAAAGAAGGTAAAAATAGATATAGGGGAGTTGAAATGTATAAATGAATAACACAGATGGATTTTTTTTGTCAAATATAAAATAACGTTCATTAAGATGTTGTTATGGATAAAATGAGGTTGACATGTCACTATTGAATTGGAGAACCTGGTGCATTGCAGGTTTTTTCCCCGAAAAAATGGCAAAAATGAAAAAAATGGGAGAATTAGGTAATGATTCAATACTTGTTCTAAGCCTTGTTTTGGAGCTTCTTGTCGCAAACACTGCCCGTTAGCCCCATGCGGATCAGAAATTTGAGGATGTCAAGAGGGATGTAGGTGACAATACTGTAGATCCAGATCACTCCAGCCCATTCCCACCCAATTCCATGGATTTTCGCAAAGTCCCAATGTGTATACACAGCAATCACAGTTGCCACCTAATCAAGTTCAAATCTTTGCATGTTAAAACCACACCCATTTCATCATTCAAAACTCAAACACTGAAAAATGTTTTTTTGAAAGAAACTAACCAGCTGGGCACAAAGGAATGCAACAATGAGCATTATGCCAGGGCGTTCAAGATATGACCAGCTCCTTGACCTGGTCACGAAGATCAGTGCCTGACTAATGATGCTCACTTGAAGGTAGAGAGCGGAGTTAAGCTGCTCCTCACTTTCTGCAATTGAACTCACTCCAAAGACCTTCTGAAATTTTTTTAAAAAAACACACTTTCATGAGTTGATTCTGTAATAGGTTGTGTGTGTTATGTAGTTTGAAGTAGGGAGTGTTACTTACAGAGAAAAAATCAGTGTCGTGAACTATGTAAAAGAAGACTGCGGTCATGATGGCCATGTATGCTCCAAGAACGATGCCAGTGGCAAAGATTTCCTTGAGCTTCCATGAATCAGGCAAAGGAGATGGTTTCACCCTGTCTTTTGATATGGTCATGATGGTTCCGTCGTTCAAGATGGCAATGATGAGAACCATGAAGGGAGAGAAGTCGAACTTCCATATTAGAGCAACAAGCAAGAAGCCAAACACGACACGGATAGTGATGGAAACAGCATAGATTGTGTAGTTCTTCATCCTCTGGAAAATGGCCCTGCTTGTCAACACAGCACTCACTATCACACTGAGTCCAGGCTGAGTCAAAACAATGTCAGAGGCACTCCTTGCGGCGTCAGTTGCATCATCCACTGCAATGCCAATGTCTGCCTTCTTCAGTGCTGGTGCATCGTTCACACCATCTCCAGTCATGCCACAAATGTGCTTTCTGTCCTGCAACCTCTTCACAATCTCATACTTGTGCTCTGCACATCACCACAAAATCCTTTTACATTTCACATTATGATCCATTTGCATGTAGTCATACTTCTAAATGATGTGATATGGCCAACAAATTCTTCAATAACTAGACATCTTAATCTTCAGAACCATAATTTAGAAGATGAGTAGAATGTTTAGCATAAATGAAGGTAACTTCTTACCAGGGAAGACTCCGGCAAATCCGTCAGCCTTCTCAATGAGTTCATCAACTGAGATTGAAGAAAGGGCTGCATCTGTGGAATCACCAAGGAGGGAGGATGAAGGGTACATGTTGGTGCCCATTCCAAGTCTGCGACCGGTTTCTTTGCCAATGGCAAGTTGGTCACCGGTGATCATTTTAACATTCACTCCAAGTTCAAGAGCACGACGAATGGTCTCAGCACTATCATGCCTGGGAGGATCAAAGAGAGGTAGGAGACCCAAGAACTCCCATGGCTCTCCAGCACTCTCCTTCGTCTTCTCTGAAACAGTCTGCCAACAAATATAGTGCACTTCAGTTATTACAATTTTCTCATTTTTGTTTCTATTAATCCATGAATTCATGGTCTTTTGCATGATAAATTATCATATAGTCTTGTGTCCATGACTCCAACCAAATGTTATTGGAGTAAATCTAAACTCTAAACCAAATTTTATCGATTAATAACTGAGGTTTTATCCTCATAAAAAAGGCTAATCAAATTTGGTTACGTGCATGATTGATGAAAAATATGTAATAATTTCTCCTTTCATGTCTACACCCTTTACTCACCTGGCGAGCAACACCCAAGGAACGCAGACCGCGGTCAGCATATTCATCAATAACCTTGTGTGCCCTTTTCAGGGTCTCTCCTTTAAGGCCACAAAGTTCAATGATCTGATACACATAAAAGGGTAGTCAGATAGCATTGTTTATCTCAAGAACAAATATTTTACTGTAATTCACATTGTAGTGGTTATATACAGATCCTTACCTGCTCAGGAGCACCTTTGCTGCTTCTGTGCCAGTCACCATTGCTGTCAATAAAGGTAATAGCAGTGCGCTTGTCCACAGGATTAAAAGGCAAGAAATGCACCTCGGTGATTCCTGCTCTTGCCTGAGACATCACAACATAATCCAATAACAATGTTAAGAAACTTAGTTTGCTTTTATTTCATGTTAGCATGAAAGAGTGTGAATCATAGTACCTCCTTAGGGTCACTCAACATTCCCACAATTGATGAATCAATGGCATCCTGGTTTTCAGTCCTGGAAGCCCTGGCTGCAAATAGGACAAGGGCGTCCTTGTCCATGTCCTTGGGGAACACCTGTATTACAAGCAATCCATTATTAGAATGAATGTTGTAATCTAATCCTAATGGAGTATTAATGTTGTTATTGCATTATCTAAAATCATTAAACATATAAACCTAATGATTCTTTATGTAAGCACAGGATACATCAGGTCTTAAACCATTGAGCTTAGTATGCATCTTAGAAAATTTGAATATAAGACTTGTCAATAAATGGTAATATCTTGTTATAAAATTTAGGGTATATAAAACCATGTACTTGAGTCACTAACCTCAATCAAGCTCTTGTCCACGGTAAGCTTATTAAGGGTGAGAGTTCCAGTTTTGTCACTGCAGAGAACATCCATTCCTGCCATTTCTTCAATGGCTGTCATTCTCTTGGTGATGGCTCCTTGTTGGGACAAACGGTGAGATCCAATAGCCATGGTCACAGACAAGACAGTAGGCATGGCAATTGGGATACCACCAATGAGAAGCACCAATAAGTTGTCAATGCCTTCTCTATAAGGCCTATGCTGGATGGGGTACATGACAATGATCTCTATCAACATGCCCACAGCAATTGAGCAGATACAAAAGTTACCAATAGATGTCAGTACCTAATTGAAGCAACAAAAGAAAATCCAAAAATTTAGTCCAAAATTTGCATCATGCTCAAATAAGAACTCATTCATTAGATCTCAAGTCTAAAGTACGTGATCTAAAGCTTAAATATATGTATGACATGATACCTGTTGAAAGTGACCAACATTGTTGGTGCTGTCTACAAGATGAGCAGCCTTGCCGAAGAAGGTATGAATACCGGTGGCAATGACAACTGCCCCAATTTCACCTTGTTTGCAGGTGGAGCCAGAGAAAACTCCATCACCAGGGTTCCTTGTGACTGGCAAGGATTCACCAGTGAGAGCTGCTTGGTCAATTTTGAGAGGATCTCCTTCCAAGAGACGGGCATCAGCAGGGACAATATCTCCCAACTTGATGCTAATCACATCTCCAGGTACCAAAATTGAAGCATCTTGTTCTCCCCATTTTCCATCCCTCAACACCTACAAAACGTTGCCAAATTTTTCTTGTTAGCCAATGAATGTGTTTGATCAAGAGCTTATAGCAACCCCATCAACATGGAAAATTGAAGTGAGTGAACAAATGTATTGTTACCTTGGTTTTGGGTGCAAGACCAGCCATCAAAGCAGCTGCAGCATTGCCAGCATTGTTTTCCTCAACGAAACTGATGGTTGAGTTGACGATAAGCAACACTACAATACCAGTGAAATCTTGCCAATCCGGTGGCTTGCCCTGCCATATATAAAGGACAAACCTTAAATACAGTTTTGTAAAGTTGTTCTGAATGGCTAATAACCAAAGTACGTAAAGATTTGCATCAAAGCTTTGTTTTAGAATGACACAGTTTGTTTATTATACTGATATCATAGTTAAAGAAATAAAAGAAAAAGATTGTGAAAATATAATTATTGATGTTCCAAATAGAGTAACCAACATGCATGCAAAGTTTTTTGACGAGGGTATGATAACATGACACTATAAACTCTAGAGAATTAGAATTACCCCTCCATTGGCCAATACAATGGCCATGATAGCTGCACACTCCATAACCCATGATAGAGGATTCCACATGAAACCCAAGAACTTTAGGAACTTGCACTCCTTTTTCTCTTCTAATTTGTTGTGACCAAAAATCTGGAGCCTCTTCTCTCCTTCTGCTGATGTTAGACCCTGTCTGGTACATTTTAGCAGCTCAAAGACCTCATCAACGGGAATCTTTTCCTATAGTGCAACAACGTGACATGGAAAAGGAAGAGCAATTAATACAAACTCTAAAAATGAGGCAAATAAACTATGATATCATTGTTATCGTAGCTATTATACTCACAAGATCAATATTCTCCTTCTTGAGGTCCTCAAACGAGGTGTCAGAGGCCATGATGAAAGAAAGAAACCCTTACAAAAAAATTTGGCTTCCTTCTTCCTTATTTTTTCTATTTTTTTATTGTTTTTATCTGTCTTCTTTAGCCGCTCTCAGCCCCTATCTAGCTGGCCATAGGCAGGTAGAAAGAAACTGTGAACGAAGAAGCCAGACAGTACAAATGAGAGATGCTTTAAATATGTATGTATAAGCTACCCCAAGGTGAGACAGCAACCATTGCCATGGTTTCCCTTTCATTTTATAGTGCAATGTTGAAGACACAATGCAGGGATACCTGTGATTGCCCGCGTAATGCTACAATCGTTGACCACTTGCATGCACGTGTACCTCGGACTTTGTTTCTAATGGGTTCCTTGCTTCTTGTGGCTCACCAATATTCTCGGTACTTTGGCTCTTCAAAATGACGACATGGATTTCATCACCTCATTCAAGGAAACTGAACCATCTCATTTCTGCCCATAATTTTGAAAAACAAGGTTACATTTGTAATACGTAACTGACCTTTAACTAAAATCTTTGTTTCATGCACGTTCATCCATCTTTACCCTATTGCCTTATTAGTTGTAAAGATGATAATTTTTTTGGGAATCACGAATATATATATATATATATATATATATATATATATATATATTAAAATATATATAAATAACATATAAAAGTTTGGTATATAATATATAAACTATATATAATTTTAAAATAAAAAATATTACATCTTCATAAAAACAC
>Ga0099825_1005847_pt1 | contig 15654 bp, 6 predicted proteins | sample SiratroredBW_FD_76838 | JGI IMG/M metagenome (GOLD analysis project Ga0099825, IMG submission 76838) | Root nodule microbial communities of legume samples collected from California, USA - Siratro red BW | ecosystem: Host-associated > Plants > Roots > Nodule | place: USA: California | collected...
TATTTATATTTTTAATTTATAAAAAAAAAAAAAAAAAAAAAAAAAAAAAAAATTTTTTTTTTTTTTTTTTTTTTTTTTTTTTTTTTTTTTATAGTTTTTTCTTCTTACATCCTCGTATTTTTTAAAATGACAATAAGTGATTTCTGAAATTTCTTAAAATTTTACGACAGGATTTTCAAAACAGAATTTTTGGAACATAGTTTTCAAAATATATATGATATCTTAAGATCAAACCTTTTGAAACATGCGAATTGTGTTCAAGAACTAATTTTTCAGAAAAAAATAAAAAACAAGCTTTTGAAAACATATATGATTATAATTTTAGAACAGAATGTCCTGCACAAGCTTCAATATATATATATTAGCTTCCTGAACGAGCTTGCTTAAACTAGTTCTCTTTTCCAGAACGTATTTTCCCTCTTTCTTCCTCTCAAAGAGTTCCGTGGAGATCGGAGGTGCATGGCAATGGCGAAAGTTTGATGGTGTGGTACAGGAGGGTATTTTTGTCTTTTTCTGTTAGTATGGAACTGCAATCAGTAACAATGGGTATAGGTGCAGGAAGAAAAAGCCTTTTTTTCTAATCTCACAGCCAGATTGGGATCGGGTTGGTCCACCACCACTTGAGCCGAATCGAACCGAATAGCGCGTGTTTACTGATACAAAATTTTGTATATATAATGCGTGTAAAAGAAAATTTTAACCTAATTAGGATATTAAAAAAAGCATGATCGAGGTTATTTAACAAGATCAGGTAAAAATTACACAGGTAGTTTATTCTGTTATCCATGAAAACGCAGTGGTATTACAGAAAAAGAGAGAAAAGCGGAGAAATACCCTTTCAATGGAAGACTCGGTGGCTCGAACCAACTTAACGATGGGGTTGCCGTTGGGGTTGGCGAGGGCGTAGTTGAAGGCGGCGGGGTCAGGGGGCCTCGACTCCACGAAAGGGGTGGAGGAAGAAGGAGCAGTGGCGGCGGAAGTTGCAGAAGGAACACTCTGCTGTGCTTTGGATTCGTGGGAGGAAGAGCTTAAGGAAGCGTTGGCACAAAGAAATTGACGGGGAAGATGTGAGGGACGATGCAGAAGAGAGGGAGCAACGAAGGAGAAGGAGTTGCAGAAGAGAGCCATTGGATTCAGTGATTGGGATTCCGCTTTAAAATATCCTCAACTGCATAAATATCATTGCTAATAATTCAATTTTACTTTATTTTTCTATTTATCTTTTAGATAAATATATAGTTTCATCTTCCAAACGTTAGTAGAAAAACCAATATTTATTTTAGTCCCATGGATGACAAATTCTGTAATCATCTAATTTTAAATTTTATCATCAAAAATTAGAAATTGTTGAAAACCTAATTAAAATTTTACAAATTTAAAAACTAAATTGTAGCAGTGATTGCTTATCCAAATTTTTTTTCTTTAGTTTTATATACCGAATTAATTGATATTTTTATGAGAAAGTGTTTTTTTTTTTTCTAGGAGTTTATCTGTTTTGATAGAATTTTTTAATCGGTATTTGTTTGATAGATACTTCACATGAGTTTATGTCAAGACGTTTTTTAGTATTTTTTTTTTATTTTGACGTTATCTTATTATGTTTTTTTTTTGAAGAAATTATTGTTTTAATAATTTTTGAACTATTTTATTTACTTTTGTAATTATTTATTTTGTAAGACTATATTGTGTTATGTAAGTGTGCATCACCTTATTTGTCTTAACAAATTTCTTTTTGTCAAATTACTACTCTTATACTATTCACATATTTATCATATATAACTCATGAATCTTATACTATTCACATATTTACCATATATAACTCATGAAGAACAAATAACTCTAATCGGAACAATACCAAATATTTTTACTCCATCACAATTCATCATAACATTTTTCCAAACATTCATGATTTAATCTCAAGTTTCTTTTTGGATGAACTAATATTATATATTTTATTTTCACATTATTTTTTCTGAATAAAAGTGATATAATATTCAAAATTTTTGAAAACACGATCAGTATTGCATTCTTTTAAAAGTAATATCTCTATTAGGGAGGAAATATGCTCTAAAATACAATTTTTTAAGTCTTTCAAAAGTCTACAAATTTTGTTTTATATTTAGATATCAATAAAACAAATATAGTAAAGAAGGTTATCTTCAAGTAAAGATACCTTGTATCTATTAGTTATATATATATATCTTTTATAATAATAAAAGATTTTAGTTTCATGTATCTAAATTTATTTGTCACCATATTTTTACTTTCAAATCTAATTATGGTACGATCAATACCATAATTAGTTGTTACATGTCAGTTTTATAACGTGAATTTGTTTTTAGATAGATATATATTACATTATACATTTTGTTTTGTCAAATTTTTTTATTATGATATTTCAATATTAACAAAATATTTCTAAATTTGATTGAATTCTTTATTATACGAACAAACATCAATTTTTCTTTATGTGTTAATGTTTGTGTTAATCTGACTTATCTAATATATTTACTAAATTATGATTACGAGAGATACAAATTAATTTTATAATCCATCATTTATCATCTTTGACAAGTTACCCATATAATCTAAAAGAACATTCACTTTTTATTTTTTATTTTTTACTGACAATTGTCTTTTAAATTCTTCTTATATCATCTATACTTACGACTTCTTTCACAACCTAAAAATGCATATCTCTCTTTATTCTTGTTATCCATTTGCTCTCTAAAAAAAGTGAAGTAAAAAAAATGGTGAGTTTAATATATATATATATATATATATTTATATTGTAACATATTCCCAAAAATATCTTCTGAAGTTTTAAAGTTATTCCACTGATTTCCTTTGTTCATATCTAATCTTTGATGTCCGAATTTTAAAATATCTAGAAGTCATTGAAAAAAACATGAAAAATGTGATTTAGTTCCGACATAAAAAGCACAACAGTTACATGGTATATTAAGTTCACAACTTAACGTGAAATTGGTATAAACAAAAATACAACTTAGTGTCAAATTATTATAAAAAAATACAGCTTAATATAAAATTGATTGTCATAAAATATGTTTAATATCAAATATATTTAAATATTAGAATTTAATGGTAAATATTAGAAACTTAATAAAAAAAATATAATTATCCCACTTTTGCTACATCTGTGGGCTAGTGATAATTTGAGTTCTTTCAAGCACAATTTATTCTATTTTATCGTTTAAGAGTAGCATGTGCGTGATTGGCTAAGAATTCATTTGGAAAAACATCTAGCTCAAAGCTCAATTGTTGAGATATTGTATTACCAGTGCCAAGCATGGGAAAATAAGACATGAACACAACAACCAGCTCAATATGGACAATGTGAACAGGTTTGTGCAATGATATTCTCCAATTTAATAGTTTGTGAATTTATTTTGCAAAATACTTTTCATAGAGAGCTTGAGAGATGGCTAAAGCATCTCCTTTGGCCTTTACAGGGTAGAGCTCATTGCCTTCCTGCCATTTGTTTGACTGTGAAATCCATTGTTTTCGCCACTCAGTCAGCTTGAACTTCTCATTTTGTCTCAAGCTTTCTAACAAATGGCTAAAATAAGTTGAAGCTCGAGGGAGATAGTAGCTTTCCAGAAGTCCACTCCAAAATTTGTTGGCTAATCAGAAACCAGACAAATAGAAAACATCAAACAAGAATTAAAAATGGAATACTATGGAATAGTATAGTGAAGTTTAAGCAGCATTATCGATATCGGATAACGAAAAATATCGGAAAATCCAAAAATCCTTTATAACTTTATAATCGAAATTATAACTTTACCATAATCATGGAGCTTGCTTTGAGTAGTGTCATTGGTATCAAACCACATTGTCACTTGTGTCCTAGCATTCCATTCATACTGTGGAGGAAAGGTAAATGCATTAAACTTAGTGGACATGATAAGCAAGATGAGAATGACTTAATTTATGAACAATCAATAAATGAGAAATAAAAAGAAACTTTGTATTTAGTATCCTATGTCATTTGGTATTTCCGTACCAGTTTCATTTTAATTCTGCATAAATGCCCTGTACTATGATTCTGAATAATTGAGAATAATAACTATTTTCTCTAATTGTATACGTGGAGATCACTTGCCCAGAGGGAAGTGTTATTAAACTTCTTCTGTTCAATAACTTTTTGCAAGTAAATAATTCTTAGTTATAGATAACAACAACTTTTATTATATTTTGAAGCTTTCAGAGTTAAATTCATTAATGCTCACAGGCCAGTAGCAGTTCTTATAGATACAGTGAGCAATGAGAGTAAAATGTGAAGCATCTCAATTTTGTAAAACTTACAAAACTTCTCAAAAGTGATGATTTTTAAGTTAGTTATATAATTTGAAAGAAATTCTGCCTAATTAGACTACGAAGGTTATATTCATAATATGTACAACATAATTAAATATAATCAGCAATTAACCGATATGAAACACATGCTTAATTCAAATGCTAACCTCAAGCTGCCAAATGGATTATGGTCTATTTTAAATTCTAAAACAGTATTGAGTAGAACATGCTAACTAAATAAAATTTAAATCATTAATTTCAACAAAATCCAAATTATTTGAATTTGCTGAAAACAGGTGTCACTGTGAAGGATTATTTGTAGGTAAACACCTGTCCCTTACCTGCTTTATCTCACTTGGATTGACTGCCAGTTTCTTAGCACTCTCAAGCCAAGTTCCAAGAAGAAAGTTATCATCCGAAGCAAGCAGTACATCAATATCTTTTATCAGTTGAAGGAACTTATTGCTGTGAAATTGCAAAGCTTCAATGTTCTTCTTCTGAAACGAAGTAACTGCCTTGTAGTATACCTCGTTTGCAAATTTTGATAATACTTGCCGTGTCAAGTCAACAAGGTCATACCTGTTAGAAAGATGAGAGCACTTTTGACATAGTTGACCAAATCATTTTCTCTTTTTATCTCTCATGTTCATTGTGTGTGCATGTGTAAAGTTTTGTGCAAAGCAAAGTTTGAATTCTCCCCAATATAGAGCAAAGAATTCACCAAAATTTGTCGTGAGACCTGAACTAGTGCCACTTTATTCCTTCCTTTGGTGAACATAAAAGAGCACCAAACTTATAATCATTCCATCCATGAGAAGTGATTGACTTGCTTACATTACATGGATTTCTATTTTCTATATACATCAATGCACAAGTTTTGATCCTTAAGCTAGCATAACATAATTTTGTACCTCAAGAAAAGACCACATGATTATAAAATTTTTATTTTGTTGGACCAATATTGAGAAACTATTATTTCATTGAGATTGATGACATTTTCTTCATGCAACATATCACTTTTGCAGGTTGGTCTAAGTTTGATGCCTTTTTTAAATGAAAATAACAATGTTAAAGCATCATTGCTCAGGGTATAATCCTAACTAGGTTAACACTCTTAGAAAGTGAAGTAAGTCTAACTCAACTTCACAAACCGAATTTTAAGATAAGGTTTGCACCTACTTCTATATTATAATTTGGGCATATCTATAGTCTATGTAAAATCTCCAATACATCCCTTCACGCCGGGGATTGGTCCTCACAAGCATGGGAAAAGAGAGGGACCTAGTAGCTGATGACACCATAGGCCCAAACAAACCTATCTACAATAGGCTCTGAAATCATCTTAGAAAGTATTAAACTAACTCAACCTCACAAACTAGCTTGTAAGGTAAGGTTTGTATTCACTTATTCTATAATTTTATTACATTCCTGGTTAATGTAAGATCTCTAACAAACACTATAACCTATATCAATCCTCTTCGATACCATATATAAAGGAAAAGAAATACGGAAGTGGCAGGACCCAACCAAAACCTACTAGGAAAATCTCGAATGTGGAAGACCATTTCAACAAATCGTAAGAAATATGAAGGAGAATTCCCTCCCACCAAATAAAATCAACACCTCTAATTCTATAATATAAGGTTGACGTCTAAAGTAGTGCATTATCCACCTATTGCTCTTAACTTGTTTTCCTGAACACTACTACAAAGTAATTAAAAAGATTAATCTGATATCAAGACATGCAGAGAAATTGCTATACCTTAGTCAAATGTGGAAGATGGATGTTTACGAAGCTCAAGTTATTTATTACAAAGAAAAATTTAACATTATATTACACTTCATGTTAATCATTGATAAGTGATTAAAGAGAAATTAAATTTTCAGTATATACTAAATTCAATACATTACCTATATGTGAGACTTCCAGAAAGATTCTTCCCACCAGCTAGGAAAAGTTGTAATGCCTTAATTACATCATCAGAGGGGTACCACAAATGAGCCTGTGGCTTATAAGATGTTTCCTGGAATAAGTACCTTCTGTTTCCAGGTCCCAACATGTTAATCTTCTTCTGGTTGTTGGATACGCCAGTTTCAGAATTTGTTGATGGATCCCAGTCAGGAAACATTACAATGAAATCATGATTATGGTCCTGACAGAATTGACAAATTTTCCAAATCAATATCCATATTAGACACTGATTTCAACAAAAGGAACTCAAATACAACTCTATTTCTTCCCCATTATGGTCCTAAGATCTCCCGCCACCTACACCTAAGATCACCTACGTTGTTTTTAAACACTGTTATTTTATTTTTTCCCTTATTGTACTAAAAACGAAATATATCAATATTTGTTATACTAAACTGACTATTTACCTTAATTTTTCATATAAAATTAGTTGTTATTTAAGGCTTCTTTTTATTTATTTTTTTTAAAAGAAAATAAGTCTGAATTAATAAACAATTTTTATTATATTCTTTACTTTTTAAAAAAATTAGTGATTGTTTAAGGATTTTGTTTATTTTATCTTTTAAGTTATACAAGTTATGTATCTTACAATTCATAATAAGATTTTATTCTTGATTCCAATCTCAAATCAACAACAATGGTGGCAGGTAATGTTCACCATATAAGGGCTATCTGAATGTTGTGTGTCTAATGTAGACCACAAAGTATGTATTTATAATAGTTTACATAATCAAATACAATAAATTCTTGTCTAAGAATCAGGGATGAATGATCCTAATTTCCTAGGATCTGAAACAGCTAATGAATAATTACATTCTAACAATATTGATATGGTGTCATAATGCAGTAAAACCTATATGGCCTTATTTACACTAAAATACGAGGTCAAATATTAGTGCACTGTACTACTAGAACAAGCCTAAGACAACTGACATACGAAGAAGACTTATTGTAATTAAAAAGGAAACAATTCATATAAGGTACTCCGAAATACTCTATAAGATGCAATAAAGATATTATGAGATGATTACTAAACATAAAGTAATACTTGAAATACATACTGCAATTCCGTCAGTACAATTGTAAATTGTATGATAAAGAATCTCCCAAGCAGCCTCAACTTGATGAACAGCTTTACCATATCGTCTATTGCAATAACTCTTGATCCATTCCTACAAGGATAATAAAGTTCAATCCAAGTACAAAGGTTTCAATGATATGTACAAAATTAATTTCAACATATGATCTAAACCTATATTTTAAATGGGCGTCAACTTGGTATAGTTTAGGAGAAAATAATGATTTTCTTCTTCATTTATTAATGGAGAGCTGCAAATGGCACAATGATGGCATAAATCAGCAGAATTGGTTAGAGAAACACTTTGGCCAATCCAATTACAAAAGAAGTTCAATTTATTTTTTTAACTAAAAGCAAGTATGAAATAGAAGTTAAATTAAATTATAGGAGAAAATCAAGGATCAAATCAGAATTGTGGATATCATTTCATTTTTTCCAGCTTCCTGGGAAAATGTCCAAATTAGAAAAAAAAAAATTGTAAACTATATCAACAACCCCTCAAGCTGGTAGACATACATATTAAACATGCCCAACTTGCTTACAATACATCAAATTCAAAATACGATCTAAACAGCCCTTTAGTAAATACGTTTTCCTACTGTTGAGAGTCTGGAACAAAGGACATGGAAATAACTCCTAGACAATCTTTCTTCGTTAAAAATTGCATCAATTTCACATGCTTGGTTTTGTCATGCTAGAAACGTTTTTGAATAATACTAATGGCAAACTTTTAATCATGATATAGTTTCATTGGTAGTAATAGGAAGTCGCAACTCTTCATTCTAGTCTCTATCGGAAGGTCAGAGATGTATCTCCTTTGAAAGACCATTATTCTCTTTTCCTAGATCCTTCAATTACAGTTCTCCTCACATAATGTTTTAGAGGCCCAAGATCCTTATTTTCAAATTCAGCACTCGTATATGTTTTAGAGGCCCATGCAAGCTATCCCTTCTGAGCACAATGTCATGTGTATATACAATTAGCACACCGAACTTACCTTTGACACCACACATATGCTTGTTTTTTAATTAATAGCAAATCTCTCAAACCAAGCTCTAGGTGATTACTTCAACCCACATAATGACTTCTCAAGTTTGTAACTTTATGTTTGAAATGTGATTTGAAGCCTAGTGGTGCATTCATGCATACAAAAGAAAGGATTCTTCACAACTAATTGTTGAAGACCAGTCAAGATTGGTTATCGATGACATGGCAACCATGATCGAATTTGCGAAAGATGCAAAAGTCTCCAAGTAGTTAACTAAACAAGTTAAAGTAAAAACTTTGGCTACCAATTTAGCTATCCATTTTCATTATACTTAACTATGTATCTCCAATTTAGAAAGAATAATATATACATAATCTTAGTATTAATAACAAGATACATATGAGACAAAGAATAAAACTATAGCAAGGATAAAATTAAAAAAGCTTCCTAAAATACATAACAAGTAGCCGATTTTGACAACCAAAAACCATTTCCAACATAGAACTGTCTTTCCTGCTGACAAATCCACCATTTACCATCTTTAGCTCTTTTCAAGAGCTCTCATCTCTGAGACAACCTTCCACTCTAGAAAACCATAGAGCAACTTCTATATCTATTGGTATTTTTGCTTTCGATAATTCTGATGTAAAACAATTAAAAAGTGATAAATTATTATATGACACAAAGTTAGAGATAAGATACTTAGCGCAATAGCACACACCTTTACAAATAGCCATGGGAAGGTTAGTTGATCTAACTCGTCCATTAGATAGGGAAACTAAGGTGCACCTAGGAGGGCTGGTTGTGGAGGTATTTTCCAGGAGTAGAGATAAGGCCAAATTATAGCATATAAGAAGATACAAACCTTACCTTATAAGTCACTTTTCATAGGTTGAATTAGGTTTAATTCCACATTCTTAAGATGGTATTAGAGTCATTCAAAGTCTATCCTAGTCAAGATTTTTGGGCCTCATATCATGTGCTATCAGGTTCTCCCCTAGTCCTACACTTGAGATACCTAGTACTTGACGTGAGGAGGCATATTGAAGAACCCACATTGAATAGAGATAAGGTCAAATTATAGTCTATAAGTGAGTACAAACCTCATCTTATAAACCAATTTTGTAAAGTTGAGTTAGACTTAAATTCCATAACGAACCTATATAAACTATTTCAGCCAAATCATGTCTTTATTTCTCTCTCTTAATATTGCCATGTCTACTAATAAGGCCAAAGTAGTGTATATAAGTGAAGGTATTGTGCTACACTCAATTGCTATGTATGGGAGTTGCCCCCCACACTCGAATTATGGGAATTTTGGTGTATAGTTCTAAGGCAATGGACTCTCCAGCTACAACAGTTAGCTCTTGTATGATTACTTGAAGAATCTAATCTATAAAATAGGAAAATAAGAAACTCATACTCACTCTCTAGACAAAACTTTGTAAATACCTAATATTGAGGGATTTTAATTTGCACTTTTAAAGTACACCAATTCATGAGGCTGAGAATTTTCCAAGCAAATTCAAACAATTGCACTAGAGAGCATATGAACATTACCGGAACTTCAACTTTCTTGTCACGAAATGCCATTTCAGACATTAACTCATAAACAATGGGATTCTGCTCTATTCCTTCCATGCACATACCAACACCTACCTGCCAAAAAGTGAACAAAAATTTAAAAACAAAATGTACAAGTCATAAATCAACATAATCTGATGCAGGAGTATGTGTATATGCTAAATTTAGGGTATTTTACTAGTCCCAAATGGAAAAGTTAGGAAAGTTTTCCCATCTCCTACTATTATAAATATGTATCTATGTATCCCTTTTTACAAAAGTTGAATGAAAAGTGATTTTTAATATAAGTTTTATGCTTATTTCCTCTAAGCTCTCTTAGAGAGTAAGAAGTTTAGTTGCCTAGCCAATCAAGGTGGGTAAATTGGCTATTTTTGGTTAATATCCTTGGTCTGGCCAACTAGATGTCCTAACGTCATAATCACTAAATGTTTCTTTTGTCTGATAACATATGAAGATATCTTATGCTAAAACAAAGATAGATTTTACCAGCTTGCTTATCCCATTTTGGCTTCTAAGTTCTAACAAATTAAAACTCAAGCTATTGTTGATATCATAAATGCCAATATGTTCATGTGAGACAGGAAATATTGCCAATACCATTGTTGAGTTTGCACTGACACGAGCATCAATAGGCCCAGAAGAAATTGCATCAAGGGTTCCATACATTTCAATATTGCCTCCAAAATTATGAAGCATACACCTGATGCAGAGTATGATTGAGAAAGCATAACTGTTTAGAATACTGTATTTCTGTATAGAAACCAGTAACAAGAGGTAACAAAGCCCTAATTACCAGATATAAGGAGTACCATAAAACTGAAAAGAAGATTTCCATATTGGTTTTTCATCAGCAAACAGATCAAGAACAACCATCTTTCCAAATGGAACAGAATGTAAAAGGGCCTGCACATATTATAACAAAATAAATAAATAAAAAATTCAATTTGAAGACAGAGGATTGACATTAAACAGAATTACCTTGCGGACTGCAACCAGATAGAAGATGCAAACAAAGATTTATAATGTATAGAGGGTGATACGAAAGTATTATGGGATCCTAATACTACCATCGCATCGAAATAAGAAGTTAATGGTCATTTTGCCAAAATGCTTTAGTAATTGAAGAGAATAATCATCATATTATTCTGAAATTTCATAACACTAACAAGACAAACCCTATTCAGCTCAGCGCATCTTATTAATCTATATCTAAGCACATCTTACTAATATATATTATGTTGAAGCCCATTAATGATTAACTGAGTTTTAACGATATTAACTTTCTCAAGGGAAATAAATATGTAACGGAGGTATCTTTATAATATTATGAGAATCATTCTAAAAACAGTGTGTTTATAATTAATGCAAATAAGAAGATTCCACCTAGATGAGGTTACACATCTAATCTTGGTTGTGTCCAAACCAACACTGGCTTTATATTCCGGCTTTGCTTAGACTCTATTTGAGAAATTACACAAAAATTACAATCTGGAAAGGGTAATATTTTGATTACTTCAGACTTATTAGAGTATAGAGTTTAACATTGCATCTTAATGTTGTATTTTCTATTCATTTACATAGTAATCTTTGAACTCTTTATATTCTTCAGTTTAGGCTGATAGATGGTAGTTAATTAGTAAGTTAATTAAGACGTCAACTATTTAGTGTGTGTAACCATTCATTCACTTGTAAAGAATCAAGTTCTCAATCCTTTGAAAAATTGTGAACCCTAACATGGTATGAAGAGCTAGGTGCCATTTTTTTGATCTACTTTCACGCTTCCAATTTGTTAGAGTATACTCCTCCTTTGGTCTCAACAGTTTGAACCGGTGCAGCATTTGCACAACCATCTTGCTAATCCACATTCCTTTAAAGTATCAAATTAATTCCTAATCATGATGCAGATCATGTCTCCAATTCATATCTTTCTCGGGAACAAGATCAACTATTACTTTCATGGCTCTAATCTTTAATTTCACATGACATGCTCTCAAGTCTTATTGTCATAAGAACTTTAGGATAAAATCCATGTGTGCTTTCTTTCAAATGCTGTAACTTTCGGAGTATAAAATTTATTTTCTCCTATGCTAGTTTTTGACAGAGTGTCAAAAGAGTCTATTTGATTCCCGCAAATATTTCTGTAACTAAGTTTGATTCTGTAATTATTTTGTTTCGCAATAAAGCTAGTAATTATTTAGTTTCATGTATAATTGTTCTGGTGGCTTTTTATTTTCGCACCTTTTAGATAATTCATTATCGTCTTATTCTCTTTCCCTAATTTAGGATAATTCTGAACCAAATCAGATTGTACATGTTTTAGGGAGTTGTCTATCTATATATTGTTTCATTTTTTTTCCAGCTTATTTATGGGAGACTATTTTCCTTATTTGTACCATAGTTGATCTACATAAATACTGGTTGTAACCCTATTCTGATTTCAATAGAGAAAACAAATGGTATCAGAGTTTTGGTTCTGACCTATTTTAACCATGGAGAAGACAGTGATGACCTTGCTCTTGCTATTTCTAAGGTCCTGTGGATTCTAACCTTACTGTTTGCACTAAAAGTTCCTATTCCTCAAATTGTTTGTCATGATTTGACTTTTCTTTCACTTGCTCATAATCGAATCCTTCATGCTCTAATCAAGTATATGGAAATAGGATCTCTTCTTTGCTTGTCAGTAGGCGCTTAACAAGCACCTGCTGTTCCTTCATTTACGTACATTTATCAATATGCAGATTTCACCACTCTAGAGTAAAGAAGAGTTTCACTCTGCATCTCTATGTTGTATTTTCCCTTTGTTTACATTGTAATCACTCAGCTCCATTGTATTTATAAGTATAGAATCTACAACTAACAGACAATTTTCATTTAGTTAGAGGTTAGTTAACAACTAGTTCAGCTATATATAGCTAACATCAAATGTTAAGTGTGTAATCATTAGTTCACTTGTAATGAAACCAACTTCTCTCTATTCTCTGAAAATTTATGAAACCTAACTAAGCTACACAAATGAATATTATATATAAGACAAGTAGCTTAAGCTTCTTTGGTAGGTCCTATATACTCAACAAAACCAAAGGTATCTTGTCTGTTTCTGATATCATACTTTGATTTGAGGTGGCTTCCAAAATGAAGAATCAGAGTAGAAGAGCCAGCCCTGCAAATTCATATATATATTTGTAAGATACAAGTCACTTTATAATGGGAATAAAAATTTTCATGAAAAGAAATGGATAAATAAGACAATTGTAACTCTTCAGCAATGTGAGCAACTACAACATAAAAACATCCACAGAAGAAGAGACAAATTTCATCGCTTTGAAAGCTAAATGCATCATGCCTGTGATAAGGGAGTAGATAGTATTTATGTTCTCTGTGCTATATTTATTTTATACCTTTTCCCCTTAGTAGTTACCACTACAAACCTATGAATTAAAGCAAATTTATATTCAAGATCAATTTAGAGCAGTTGTTTCTAGAATTGAGATGCCTATAAAATTATAATTAAATAACACATGGTGTGGGACTAGCAGCAGTTATGATAATTATTGGTAGACAATAGGAAATACTAAAATTGTATTGTATTGTGATGAAGATTGGACTAACAGTCCCATTGACAGAAAATCTAACACAAGATATTGTGTATTCATATTGTCTTTTGGAAGAGCAAGAGACAAAATGTAATTGTCCAATCCAATGTACAAGCTGAATATAGATATATAGCTTTGACCACTTGTGAACTTGTGTGGATTAAACAACTCCTTCAAGAGACTGAAATTTTGTGAAGTTAAACAAATGAAGTTGTATTGTGACAATCAGATAGTCCTTCATATTGCTTCCAATCTTGTGTTTCGTAAAAAGACCAAACACAGATGGATTGTCATTTTATCATGGAGAACTTGTTGCCCAAGGAACTATATAATTGATTTATCATCTGTAGACCAACTTGCAGATATTCTCACTAAGAACTTGAGAGAGCCTAGAATTCAGTTATGTTCCAAGCTTGATGCATACAATTTATATGCTCCAGCTTGAGAGGGAGTATTAAAATTATGATTGTTATTGTACTGTATAACTTAGATAAAGCTGCTTTTTTTGGGTGTATGTACCTATCTCAAGCATTGAGTGTTATAGGGTAATACCTTTTTCCTTGTAATGTATTCTTCTCTCTTTTATAAATATGTATACATCAGTTGAGTACAACAACTCACTGATTTTTATCATTCAAATTCAAGTATTTTAAGCATTGGAATTTTGTAATTCACATTCTTTGATACATTAGGCTCTAAAACAGGGGTTGTTGTCTGAAGATAGATGAAATACTCAATTTCTAAATATTATGTTAATTACACGGGTTCTCCTATAGATTGGCACCCTAACACTAGATATTATATATTCATTGGTGGAAATCATCTCTTCGAAGTTCAAGAAACAAAATGTTGTTATTTGATCCAATGCAGAAGGAAAATATAGAGGTATGGCCTTAGCTACTTCAGAACTTGTGTGGATTAAATAACATCTTTAAGTTCATCAAATAAAGTTGTATTGTGATAATTAGGCAACCCTTCACGTTGTCTCTAATCTAGTAAGAGAGAATTAAACATCCAAAGATTGACTACCATTTTGTTTGTGAGATGTTACTATCCAAGGACAATAGTATTGAATTTATCAATACAAATTATCAAATTGCCGACATCCTTGCAAAGTATTTCAAAGGACCACACATTTAGTTCATATATTCCAAGGTTGGTACATATAACTTATATGCTCCAGGATGAGAGGAAGTGTTAGAAAAGTGTCACTTCCTATTGTGTATACTGATTACTTTCTCTTTAACTTTCACATTCAAACTCTCAAGTCTATTTATTAATTGTTTTGTTTAATTAAGTTCAGTTATGTATTTTTGGAGCAGTTATTTTATATAAGGTCAGATGGTAGGTAGTTATTAAGTTTTAGGAGCAGTTACTATGTAAAATTTGTATAGGAGATGCCTTGTATGAAAGAAGTGAGGAGAGAAGTGCATGTGAAAGTTTTTCCAACAATGTTACTCTCTGTAGGAGTTGTTACAACTCTAGGACAGTTTATGATGTAATCTTCTGTTTAGTTAGTGAGTCTAAATACCAAATTTCAGTCTTATAAGGAATTAAAAAGGAAACCAGAAGATCCTGAGTCAACTGAAGCATACTTGCATTAACCAGACAGCATCCTTGTCACCTTTGGAAATCCCTTTATATACTGCAGCTCCAAGAGTTGATATATATTCCGGATCATTGGTAGGCGGGGAGTTTTCATTAAATGTGTCACTGCAGTTAAAAATATAGTATGTATGTTGGCAACCAAGAGAATAAAAAAAACACACTCGAGCAAGTTACAAAATTGCATGTATGTGGTTAAGACTAATTTAAACATGCCAACTCCTTTGTGACAATGCATGTCCATAAGTACAAAATCCTAATTAGAAAACAAAGAAAAATAGATTGACATGGTAGATCATCAACTTGTAATCAGACTGTCCAAGAGAAAAAGAATAGTGTTAAGTATGGAAGATAAGTGAGTCTACCAGTTGTAAATGTCCGTGACATCCCCATATTCTGTAAAAATTAAAAAAAAAAAAAAAAAAAAAAAAAAAGAAAAAAAAAAAGGGAGATACAAAACAGAGGGAAAGTGAAAAAAGACTGAAAAAATAAATAAAAAAACAAAAAAAAAAAA
>Ga0099825_1005849_pt1 | contig 15653 bp, 9 predicted proteins | sample SiratroredBW_FD_76838 | JGI IMG/M metagenome (GOLD analysis project Ga0099825, IMG submission 76838) | Root nodule microbial communities of legume samples collected from California, USA - Siratro red BW | ecosystem: Host-associated > Plants > Roots > Nodule | place: USA: California | collected...
ATATATATATATATATATATATATATATATATATATATATATATAAATCTATATTGTGCATTATGTTTTAGCTACTGATTTGGATAGATTAGATGTTATAGATAATTTTTGGGGTGTTACAATATATTTAATAGCTCACATAGTCTTCGAGTGTATGCTTAATGAGATGTATATCTTTTATCTCTCAACTAATTATACAAAAAATTGACTACAACTAAACGTATTAAACAAGAACTATAATTAAAGAAAAACAATTGAATTCTCCACAAGCATTCAAAAATGATTATTTTTCAAAAAACATAGATTTCAAAAAGACCAACAATGTAACACAACTGTTAGAGAGAATATAAAGAATAAAAACTTTATTAAACAAAAGCCTCGGAATTCATTGGGAAATCACAAGAGAATCAATCCAAATGAGTTTATCCTTCCATGACGAAAGCGCAAGAATAACAAAAGAAAATAAAACTAGAGTTTATGCATGCAGTAGTGTGTTTCTCATGTCTTCTCCAACCTTTATTTAGAATATCTTTTTCTTCACGAAATTAACTCAGATTTCATTCTCAGATATTATCCTTGTAATTATCAAATGTTTCCTAATGTGTCAAAGATCAGTTTTGTAAATATCTTCTTTCCAGTAAAGCTGTAGATATTTTTTTTCTCCCAATTTCTTTCAGATATTTTGTTTCCAAATTTTGTTCTAGATACGTGTCTTTAATTTTCAAACAATCCAACTCATAATAATTGAATTTTACGCAAAATATATTGGAAAATAATTGAAGAAGATTTGTTCTAAATCAACTAAGAATTGCAAAATATCATCTTTGTAGAAAATATGAAGAATATCTTTACATAAAATTTGATTAGATTTGGAACCCAAAGAATCTCTGCAAATAATTAGAAACGAGAAAAGTAAGAGAATATGCTTAAAGTCTAAGTTTAACCCATAATCTCAATTAAGGTCCAATTAATCCTAATTGAGTAGTAGGTGGCCCAACCGATACTATATTCTACATCGGTTGTGGGTCACAGTCGATTTAAAATGTCCTTCGTTGACCACATGGAAAAATTTTGGAAAAAATTGGAAGTATATTACATCGGTTACTCAAATAACTAATGTAATATGGTAGACCCAATCTATCATTTCTAATGTTTAACTAGACTCAATCTTTGGGTTGAAAGATAACTTCATTTCCCCCTTTATTTGTTGCACTCACATATTCGTCCACCTTCCTTGTTTACTTTGATATACATATCTTTTATAGATTTTTATCTTGCATCTCTATCTCTATACATCATTTCCTTTGGATTCAGAAGGGGTAAGGGTTAAAGGATTAAACCCATACATAATCTCAAAGGGTGAGTGAGAAGTTATAGAATCAACTACTCTATTATAAGCAAACTCAATAAAAGGTATATCTTTTCCCACCCTTTGAAAATTTAGTTATCATAAATCTTAAAAGTTGAGGCAAAGTTCTATTAAATGTTCTATTAAGCAAACTCAATATAAGGTATATGTTCTATTAATCACTTTTATTTCACCTTCAATTTAGGATGATAAATAGTTGAGAAAAAAAGTTTAGTGTCTAATTTTTCCTAAAGAGGGTGTATATAATCCATGAGGTAAGACTTTAAACTTGACCTTTTTACAAATATTACATTTTTTTAATGCTTGAAACATCTTTTAAAGATGAGGTTAATAAAAATATGTTAAAATACCTAAAGTCTTATTATTACAAAGAGAATGTAACATTGAAAGGGAACAAGTGACCCTTCAACAAATCCAACATTTGAGAAAACAACATATAGAATAGAAATCATGAACCTAAAAAGATCAAAGACGATAAAAAAAGAGAAATAAAACATTCATGACCTTCCTCCTATTATGAGAGTGAAGAAGATGATTTTTACAACCATGAAAGGAGAGTAACAAGAAGAGAAAGGGTTGCACACGAGGTTAGAAATGAAGAAAAAATCAATAAAAATAATGTAAAATTTTCTAATTTTGTACGAAGCTCTAATCCCAATGTTTAGATAGAATGGGAGAGAAAAATGGATCAAATTTATATTTCTTTTTAATGGACTTTTTTCTATTGTGAGAATTATTAAACTCCCATGTTTAGAGTTTGAGGGTTGCATTCTATTTTGCTGGAACCAAGTGAGTAGTGATATAGAAAAAAGAAAAAATAATATCAATAGGAAGGATTTGATCCCTCAACTTCAAAGGTTTTGATCCCTCAACTTCAAAGGTTGCAACAAGTTATGAAAGTATGGAGGAGTATTAAGGAAATGGAAATGCTCCTTGTTAAATGCTAGATTGATGAAGGTTTAGACCCAAGCATGGCAAGGTTTATGAATGGGCTAAACCAAGATATTCCATACGTTGTGGAAAAATGTATCATCATATAAATTTTGAGAAACTTGTCCATCAAGCTACAAAAATATTAAACTTATAATGAGACGTTCTTAAAAAAGATCTTCGTCATACTCTATGTAGAAGAATAAAGAGGAGGAGGAGGTTCCCACAACGATTTGCTTGACATGGGAGTAAAGAGTAGCTTCTCTAACAACATCTCAAACTTCTAGCTTCTTGATAACACTTGATTTGCTCACAATTCATAAGCTAATTGCATCTTCTAAGTATTTCTTTTGTTTTTATTCGTTTCTTTCTAATATAGATTTATATTTTTATTAGAAAATAAGTACTTTATGGTAAATTGTGTTAATAATTCATTTTTAGATAAATATTTTCTGGTTATTTTTAGTAAACCATCTAATCCAATGTTTTGTCATGATTTTTTAAACTAATCTCTGTTGCGGTAATTCTCCGTTGAAGAGCTTTAATGAGGACTTGGGAAGCATGGATATTAGAATTTTGGACTCAAAGAAAGAAGTAGTAGAAGGTCAACATTTTCTATTCGACAATCAAAGTCAAAATTTTAGTTACAATGTCAAAATAGAAGGGCAACTTTGAATTTCACAAGAGGCACTTAAGTGGGCCTACTTTGACTTCTTTGGCCTTCAATGTGAACCGTGTAAAATCTATATATAGTATATTTGAGACTTGCAATAGTGCACAATTACTTACAATTGTTTCTTTTAGTTTTCAATTCGGTGTTTTGTTGTAGTTTTTAGTTTACAAATGATTAAAGTTTTAAGTTTGGTCATTTATAGTTCCTTTCTACTCTCTTCTTCTTCTTCCTTCTCTCTCATGATTCATTTTCTAGTCACTTTGTTTCATTTCTGCAATTAACATTTACGTTTCTTACTCTTAAAATGAAGAATTCTTTTATGGGTATAATCAATTTCATTTCTACTTTGACTATTTTTCAATTTACAAATTTTGATCAAAGTTTCATAATCATGACCGATTGGTCATGTGTTCTTCATAATCAAAGAAGTCAAATATGATTTTCTTTGCATTAAAAGTGAAGAGAAATTGACCAAGCTTCATGAAGGATAATTCTTTGTCTTATGGGTTTGAATTTTTATTTTTGTTTTATAGTTTTATGCCATTTCAATTTTGTCATCTAGATTTTATTTACCATTTCAATGTCTTGTTTATGGAATTTCCTTTAATATTTTGCTATTTACATTTCTCAAATTTTACTCTTATGCAATTGACATTCCCTACAATTTCAATTTCCCTGCAATTTTATTTCCTTACCTTTATGTTTATGCAATTTATTTTATGCACTTTTATATTTTTGTCATTCACTTAACTGCAAATTCGTTGTTTAGCATTTTTCATTTCTATTTGACGGGTGGATCATGAAGTGTATAATGAATTTGCTACAGCCTTGTAAAAATGAATTTGCAATAACACTTTTATTTGTGCTTGTGCCAATTGGCATGATTAAACTTGTGCATGGAAACAAGTATGGTGACTAAAACTAGCTTGTTTTTTGCCAATTTATGGCATTTTCTTGTACTTAAGGGCGCTGCGGGGATACCATGTCCCTCAATTCTCGTTAACACATCAAACAAAGATGGTCATTGTTGTGACATCATGTTGAGACCCACATTATGTGTTGTGGGGCTCATCCAAGTGGTTGTCACGGGACCGTAATGGGATAAGTGAAGGCTTTGGGGTTTTCATTACTATGATGATTTGGGCTAGCTAGGGAATGAATTGTTAGCATTAAACTTAAGTGAACCATCAGTTTGTTAAGAGGTGTGCTATTTTGTTCAATAGAAAATTGGATGGCCAATAATTATTACTTTTAATTTTATTTTGTAATGTTGGTTATAACATAATTGCTATGAGTATAGAGATGAATTTGAAGAGTCTATATTAATATTATACATTATACTCCATGTTTTATAAAAATTAGAGCAATAGAGAAGAAACATATCTATTAGAACAAAAAGTCTACTTTGCTCTCTCTCTCTTTATCTCCCTTTATTCAATAAAAAAAATTAAAATATTCACATCCTTTGTTATCAAATTGGTTTCAAAGCTATGACCAGTATGACCAATAATCTATCATTGCCTCAATCTCAAGTTACTTGGGAGGTGATGCAAGAATGTTTTGAAGAACCAAAAAATATCATGGGCTAGTCAAAAAAAAATATGTTGAAAGAGACACGATTGAAAGATAAGATAATTTTGTACACGTTGCATAGAGATGTTTGTCAACATCCAATTTTGTCCTGGTGGAAAAATAAATGTTTCTGATTATTTCTCTAAAAATACAAAAAAGTCATCTTTGATTTAAATTTTATCGCTTGTTTAGTTTTATTGTTTTCTTTATTTTTCTCTTATTTTCAGAAAAAAAAAAACAAAACAAAAAAAATAATTTAAATTTTTATCATTGTTTTTTTTATCTTTTATTCCACTTAAAAAAGAAAAAAAAATCAAAAGACTATAATTTAGATGTTTATCTCTTTCTTTGTTAAAAAAACTAAAATAAAGAATATATGTAGTTTTTGAAAGAAAGTAGAAAAAAAGAAAATAGATAATGAAAAGTTTGAAAAAAATAAAAAAAGGATTTTAAATTAATATTATAAAATTATGAAAAAATAATTATTAATTTAGGAAAAGAGGTTTGAGTCTAGTTCATTAAATTTTTTTTAAAAGAAAAAAAAAAAGGAAAATACAAACATAGTGTGATTTTGAAAAGATACATTGCTCACTTTTTATTTACCTTATCATTTTCATTTTAAAAAATAATTTCAAAAGAAAGAGAAGAAAGATAAAATAAAAGAAAGAAAAAGAAAAAAAGAATTCACTCTCTCACTTCTTTATAATTTCTCGTGAGCCTCACTCACTTCTCTACTTTGCCAACCACTCCCTAACTTACAAAAGAGACAAAAAAGATATACCCCTGTCACTCTCATTCCGTTGAACGCACACACACAATCCATTTCACATTCCCTCATTTTTCTACAGTACACTCACTTTTCCATCCATCTCCATACACTACCCCCTATCCCTCACTGACCTTACGGCGCTCCTCCACTACCTCCAAAGAAAATTGTTTTTGTCCCCTACTTGTTCCTCTCCTACAAATAACCAAACCAATGAGTCAGGGAGCGGCAGGCTAGTCATAGATTATCCTCTTCACTTACATATACTCTTGATCCCATTCAATTTTCTGGAGGGGACGACACTACTCATCCCATTTTTTCACTCATACTCATCACTCATTTTCACTCTCAAATAAAAAATTTACTCCTCAAACACAAAAAAATAGAGGCTCAATAACAATTTCACTTTCATTACCGATCATTAGAGCTTCTTCACTCTCCTTTGAGGAAAAACAATCCACATATACTTTCTCCCCTCACAATGGTCCTTCACACACTCATGGTGCAACTCACCAACACCTTTACATGGTCTTCACCTCATGCCGCCAACTTCTTTTTTGTTGTATGCCACCGGTGTTGACGGCACCACCTCCATTGCAGCACTCAAAACTACCAAAGAAACCACAAAATAGCCGCCATGAAACCTCAACCGACAACCACTCACCCTTTTACTCTTATTTCTCTATCTTTCACGCTCAACAAGAGCTCAAACCACCACCCTCTTTCTTCTCCAAAATGCTTCTCATCCACTCCCTCTCTCACCAAGCTAACACACGTCAACCATGCACAACCAAACACCTCTCTCACCGACCACGAGCCAAGCAACCATGAACGCCGCCACTACCACTCGCAAGTTGCCTCACCATAATAGCCTCTGGTTCGTTGTGGCTTTCACCACGAAGGAACCACCGTCCTCCTGGCTAACCTTCGCTGCACCATCACCATTGGGGAGAGCCGCATTCTGCTCTTCATTGCTGCAACACTCACCGCCGCCGACGCCCTCATCACTCCCGAGTCGTGTCGTCGTGGTTGCACCTCCATGTCCTATGGCTCCTGGCCAAACCTAATTTAGGTCTAAGGTTCTAAAGCAATTGCCAAAGAAAAGTTTATGAAGTTGGGCCTTGGCCCAATAGAATCACTATCCACACCCCAGGATTCATAATTGCATTCCTTCTGTTTTGAGCCTACCATATTATTATTAACACCCTGTGCCTTCTTATTAACACCACAGTTTTCCAACTTTGCCCCTCTATTGTTTGCACCACCCTTTTTTTATTATTTTTCACTTTCATAGTTTTCTAAGTAAAAAAAAAAAAACATATTCTAAAAAATATATATAAATATTTCGTTATTAAATAAAATTAGAAATTAGAAATTTCTTAAATTTCTTTCAAAAAATAACTTGATTAAATATCCAAATGACCACACGCGTCATGCGGAATTTAATTCGAAAAAGTTTTGTTACTTCGTTTGGGTAATCAAAGGACTGTATGCGTCAAGCGGTTTCCAACACGAAGTTTCTCTTTAAAAATATGCGAAAATATTTCAAATTTGAATTAAAGGTTTTCAAAAAATACAAAAAAATATAAAATTTCAAAAATATAAAAAATATAAACATTTTCAAAATTAAAAAAATATATCAAAACACCAACAATCATTTTTAACTAAGAACTTCATAACCCTAATTTTCCATCCTTGATAGAAATATGTAGGAGCAAGGTTAAACCTTGTCGGGCCCTAAAAGCTAAAAAAAATATTTTGTTTGTTTTTTGTTAATCTCTGTCTCTTTCTTTGGAAAATAAATTTTTTGAAAAATCACACTCAGTTTATTTATTTAATTAAAGTTACTGTCTTAAGACGGACGTTGTGGGGGTGCGAATACCTTCCCCACACGTAACCGACTCCCGAACCTGGATTCGGTTTTTGCAAAGTAGCCTTATCCTTGTTTTTTGGTTTTTCCATAGTTTTCCTTAAAAAACTATGGTGGCAACTCCATTGTTTTGAAACTTTTTTTAATATTTTTTCTTACGGATCGCCGTCCCCCGTCGTGATTCCGGTTGCGACAATGTTGATGAGTCAATTTTTTAGAAGATTGCTAGTGCATCAACTTCGAATGAAGCATGAGACATCTTGGAGAAAGTGTTATAGGGTCTCGATTGGGTTAAACAAATGTGTCTTCAAACTCTGGGAGGTGAGTTGGAGACCATGAGGGTGAATGGTTCAGAAGATGTATCTAGTTACATTACTCATGTGCAAATAGTATTCAACCAACTTAAGCGCAAAGGAGAAATCCTCACGGTTGCAAGGGTTATGGAGAAAATTTTTTGGTCATTGACTAATGATTTTGAAAATGATGTATGTGCAATCGATCAGTCAAGAAATTTGGAAGAAATTACCATCAATAATCTTGAGGGTTCTCTTGAAGCACGTGAACAATATAAGAGGAAGAAGAAACAAGAAGTCCTAGAGGAACTTACAAATAAAGATGACTATCAAGGAAGACAAGCTAATGTATGCACAACACAACCGAGAAAGAGGACAATTACAAAGGTCGTCGTTACGGTCACAACAAAATCATGGTTGTGGAGGAGGCCACGATCATGGGAGAGGTGGTCGTTGAAATCTTCCAATTATTGAATGTTATAATTGTGAAAAATAAGTACACTATGCAAAGGATTACTATGCCAAGAAGAAAGTGGAAAACAACAAAAATTTAATAGAGGAAAATGAGGCAAAAGAGGAAGGGATCATCATGATGTGGCATTTGAAGGAATCACTTTTGATAATGACATGGTGTGGCATCTGGACATTGGTGCTAAAAATCATATGTGTGCGGAAAAACATATCTTTGTAGATATATAAGATACAGAAGATGGACTTGTGTCTTTTTAGAGACTTAATGAAGGTTCCAATCAAAGGAAGAGGAAAAATATGTTTTTCCCAACAGGATGGAAAAGAATGTACTATAGAAGACGTCTATTATGTACCTGACTTGAAAAGTAATATTCATCGTATGGGATGATTATTGGAGAAACGATGTTCAGTTTTCATGAAAGATTGAATGTTTCATTTTAAGGATAAAAATGGTCGAGATCACACATATCGAGATAAATAAAAATTAGATGTTCAAACTCAATTTAAAGATAAAGTCCTTTTCTCTCAAGCATGAAGGAAAAGTTAATCGTTCAAAAGAAGTTCTTAAAAGTTCTAAAGCATTAGAAGACCAGCATGTAGAGAAAGAAGTTACAAAAAATAAAGTACAGATTGTGGATCATCTGTTGAAAGATGGACTTTTCAATCCTCCAGTTGATAAAGAAAGTGATGTGGCTGTTTCAAAAGAGGACATGCACGATCAGACATTGAATTCAATAGTTACTAATCTAGGGTGGAAGAATGATGAATTTGAACTTGTGACCATAAAAGCAAAGTTAGTTAAGGAAGCTATTGGTAAGTCTAAACTTATTGTGGATTCGGTTGCACCTGATTTATCTTGAAGCATTCATGCTGCAACTTCAAGAAATAAGGTAGAGATTCAAAGAGAAATTTTATTTAGGTGTAAGGGAGAGATAGAAAAGGTTGATGAAATCTTAAGGCAAGCCAAAATTTTAGCAACCCAACTAGAAGATTTTGGATCGAAATCAAGGATTCTTCACCTAATGTTTCCAAGGATACATCGGTCTGAATCACCTAATTTCCAAGAAAGCTATGTAAGTTTGAAGATGGCCACTAAAGTTGATAATGCTTTAACTTTATTTGTAATTTGGTCAAATGTTAAGCATTCATTGACTCCAAACAAGAGTACTTTAAGTGAAAATCTTTCAAAAATAGCGAAAGCAAAAAAGAAAAAAACATTGGCTATTGTTCCTTAGCTGACCACTCGATGGATATGCTAGATTTACTTATTGGTAACAGTAACAACAATTTTCTAACTTGAAGGAGATGATTGGAACGAAGGATAAAAAAGGTTTGAGTTTAAGGGAGGAATTTATTGGCATTAAACTCAAACAATCTTTAGTTTGATCAGGGGTGTGCCTTGTTGTTCAATAGAAATTTGGATGGCCAATAATTATTTCCTGTAATTCCGATTTTTAATCTCAATTATAGTATATCAGTTATGAGTAGAGAGATGAATTTAAAGAGTCTATTATGATGTTATATATTATACTTCATGTTCTACCAAAAATAGAACAATATAGCATAAAAATATCAATCATAACAAAATTCTATTATTTTCTCTCTCTTTGAGTAGAAAATTAATATATTTATATCCTCTGTTATAATAAATAAGGAGGATGGCGAACAAGATGAAGCATTTAGAAAGTTGACTATAATTTTTGTGGGATCAAACTTTAAGATTTATATCTAGATTTTGACTCAAAACTTTTCACTGATCTGAGAAAATATCCTTGCCAAAAATTAATTCTAGTATTTCAATTCAAACTTTTGATGTTAAAAAGGTGGCGGACATGGATGTATTTTTGCTTTGAGTTTGAGACTTTTTAAACTACATTTGATTTAACAAAGAGCTTGACCATTTTTATCATGTGTGTGTATGCATAATAGATATGCAAGGGACTGGTTGTATATGTACTTTTTGCATCAACCAATGTTTATGTTTGTACTTGTGTGTCGGTTTGTGTATTCATTAGTAGAAAAGTATGATATTGCAGAAGGATACAATGTCGATCAAAAGCAAACCGTTGTAAACGAAAACGCAATGACAATTTTTGTAAATAAAAGATGAAATATTACATCGGTTGTATTTTAATCGATGTAATCAGCCGCATTTTACATCTGATGTAGAAATTGATATTACATCGGTAAGCAATCAATTTAGAATGTTATGATTTTAAATAAAAAATGAAATAAAATAGAGAATGCACAACTTATTAACGTAATATTTTCACTACTTTTGCCATTCATCTTCCCTTGCGTCGTTGCTTGCGTTTTCTTCTTTCTACGTGCACTCACATTTGGTTGGTTGTTTCAATGGTATTATTTCTCCACCACTTTGTTTAACTTGTTTTTGCGTTTATGTTGTAGGTTGTTAAGGATGTCAAACAACGCATGAGCCTGTGATTTTTGGTTTTATCTCTACACGGTCTTTTTTAAACAGGTCAGTAATTTTGAAAAATTGATTAAAAATAGTTAGAAATTTGTTTTTGATTCAAATTTTTTATTGGTAACTTCTTTTAGTGTATATTTGGCAATAGAGTCCTTACATTGGATAAAATGATGATAGATTTGAGTTTTCAAATTATAGAGTGAAAAAACTTCAAATGCTCATAACTTTTGATAGAGCTCAGATTGAGACGCTCCAAAACTGAAAGTTGTTTGAAATGAGATAACTTAGGCCTTTGGAAATTCCAAAATTCCATCGTTTACAATTACTTTTTTTTATTTTTTTGTTATTTTTCACCCATTTTTTTAAATTTTAGCCTTTTATTTTACATATTTATACTTACTAGAAAATTCTAAATATTTTTGTGGTATTTTTCTTGTATCAATTAGAAATTTATCAACCCATTATTTTTTTAAAAAAATGAGACTTACTGCATCGGTTGTAGCTTACAACCAATGTAATAGAGGACTTTTTACATTGGTCATGATTACAACCAATGTAATAAGTCTTGTATTAAATCGTTTCTAGCTATAACTGATGTAATAAGTCTCGTCTTTTACTATTTTTAAGCATTCTATTACATCGATTTTGTTTACATTCGACTATACCATTTTTGGCTTTAAGTAACACTTATATTGCAACAGCCAAAAAAGCGTTGTTTAAAATAGGAATAGGCAACGTTTTTTACCCGTTGCCTAAAAAATCATTTCTATTCCAAAAATGGCAACAATATACATGAAAAGCGTTGCCAATTTAATTTAGAAAACATACATAAAACTGTGGATATATTAAACCACATTTTTCAAAATGTGACTATTTTAAACAAGATTTAATCATTACCATTATATATTTCTAAAGTTGAAGTGGGAAATTTTTTTTCTAACTTAAAAATTTCCGGAACTTGCTTTTCTAAACAATTTTACAAACCCTCTTTCCCACTTTAAACATGTGCCTAACAAAAATTTTCCTTTCTCTTTTTGCCTTACGAGAATCTTCCCTAAAAAATTTCACAAACCCTCTTCCCCACTCTAAACACCAGCACAACTCCGTCTCTTCTTGCCTCGTACGAGAAATTTTCCCAAAAAAAATACAAACTCTCTTTCCCGCTCTAAGCACCCGCTCAAAAACCCTCTCTAGCTTCTTTGTTTGCCTCGCACGAAGATTCCACGTGTGTCGTCTCCCTTTGGACTAAGGCTATTGTTTTCTACAGACCTTTTTTTCATTATTCAAGGTATATTAAGAGACTACATTTTGGAAAATCTTTTGCAATGAAGGAACAACTGAAACATCGTCCATAGGGTATTCCTGAACATCATTTCAAGTAGCTAAATACATACTTGAAAAACACTACGGTACAGGTATGAGACTATCTCTATGCTGCCATTCACAGATAACTGAATTTGTTGAATTTATTTATATATTTTGATTGATACAACTGATATGAAATCTCCAAACCTACTGATAGTATATTTTTCTTATCTAAAATATAAAGCATCAGCGAGAAAAATGCAATGAATAGGAGAAAGTAAAAGCATATGCATAGAATGGGACTAGTAAACTTTGCTAGAGTTAGAGCTAAATTGGTATTGTATTAATTTCTTCTGTCTCATCTTATACATCTTGTACAAAATATATAGGTACTGATATGTGTACAAATATTTACTATTAATATTGAATTCGTATAGAATGATGGGAAAAAGGATGGAGAAGAAGTTAGTAGAGTTGAAATGTTTATAAAAACTCGTCAAGGTCGTCCTAATCGAAAAAGAAAACCAGTAGATGATGAAACACATGATGCTATTGTAAGTTTATTTTGATGTAAGCGATATGTCTAAGTGCTTCATATTTTTAATTGTTACCTTTTGTATATATATACATATTTCAGTCTATGCTTGAAAGTTCTATGCAAAACTCATCAAGTGAGACTGTTGAAAAAGCATTTGAATCTATGCATTATGGAAGGACTATGACACAATCAATACTAAAAAAGAATCAAGAAGTTGTTGTTGTTCAGAAATCTACTAATGTTAAAATTAATGGCATGCAAAAAATAAAAATAAAAAATTGAAGGTTTAGAAGCAATGATGAAATTGTTGATTAAGTAGCGAAATCCCGATTTGAATGACGATGATATAGAACATATTATGTTACATATTTTTGGAAAAGAAAATAGTTCAACTGTTCCACAATCATCTGCTTCCACTCATGTTCCTTGTTATGACTAGGTAACAATCTTTAGATTAAATCTTAATGAATTATATTTTTAAGTTGATATTGTATTACATTTTTCAACACTAATAAGCTGGATCACTTCCAATATGTAGATAAATAAAGGTCTGAATATGTTGAATATATCTTAATTAATTAACACTATGCTTAAATATTCTTTAGGAATTCATAATAAGTAGTCATTTTGCACTATACTACTCTAACCAACTTATATTTGTTTCACCATTTGTTTATGCTATTTCAACATTCTTGTTCTCTTTTATTGAACCTAAATCTTGTGGAAAGAGTTATGATTGTTATAATAATCGAAAAGCCTTGTTGTTTATCTCAATGGCATGTTAAAATTTAAGCTCACAAACCTTGGCAACAAATCAGTTTTGGTTCTGACAGTTCAGAATTACACAGTTTTGATTCTAGGTATTTTATTTGTTTTATGTATATGTTTAATTTTAGAATCAATTGGATGATGAGGATGAAGTTTTAATTTTAGGTATGTTTTGGTTCTGATTGTTCAGAATTTCACAGCTTTGATTCTGAATTTTTTATTTCTTTTATGTATATTTCAATTTTAGAATCAACTTGATGATGAGGATGAAGTTTTGATTCTAGGTCTTTTATTTGTTTTATGTATATGTTTAATTTCAAGATCAACTTGATGATGATGAAATATGACTACAATTAATTGCTTTAAAAGTTTGGGAGGAGGAGGATGTCATATTGGAGAGGAGAAGGAAATAAATGAAAGAACTTTGAAATTTTCTTTGAATGGTGTTATTAATTATTTTGAATTCTAGTTAAGAAAGAATGTTTTATGTACGTAACTCAAACAAAATCAAACTACATTTTGAAATATGTCTCTTACTATCCTTATTTTGTTTTTTATTCGTGTAATTTATTCAATTAGTATGTTTATATTGTTTATTTGAAAATACTATATTTATATTCTTCAACTTTTAAAATATTATAAATAAATAAATAATTAAAATTTAAAAGTAATTATAAATTTAATAAATTAATTTTAATAGTTAAACAATATAAATAAATGAATAATTAAATTTTAAAAGCTATTATAAATGTAGAAGAAGTGTGGGCTAAATAATAGATAACATTTTGTAAAACATTGTTTAAATAATATGCAACATTTCAAAAAGCGTTGCCTCAATAAAAGTGTTGCTAAAATTTGTCTGAAAAGCACTACCTAATGTAGCATTATAGGCAACGATTTTACGAATTGTGTTGCCTTAGAGAAAGAACCATTGCTTATAGTTTACGACAACAGACGTATACTGTACGGTTACAAAACCGTTGTCAAAGTGTTTCCTAAGGTTTAGACAATAATTTTTTGACTTAAGACAACACTTTTAGACTGTTGTCTAAAGTCAAAAAATGATATAGTGATCGATCGAAGAATTGATGTAAAAAGTTATAATTTTTTACATCCCGACATTAAGATCGATTGCGAAACTAGTATAAAAAATGTCCAAGATCGATGTGGAATCCTATAATAGTGTTTTGAGTTTGGTATTGCAAGTGTATCTCAAAGCGGTGGATATTGTAGTCATTATGGGGGCTGCCAAAACTGAAAAAAAGAAATATTCTAACACAATTTTTCATCGTTTCCTTCATCAACAAATAGATATATTAAAAGGTACTAGTAGTATCATAGCTCAAAAACCAAACAATAGGTGCCAAAATCAATGATTAATCCATACTCCAATACATCATTAAACCCTAAACCAGCAACTATAATCATATCTTCTTCATTCAGCCTTTCCTAAACTTCATCTGCCATTAGCTTAAGCTTAAGCCTTCGATAATAATTTGAAGGTGTCAAGGTCAGCATCAACCCACATACCTGTTAGCCAATCCCTAGCTTTGACTTTCACTAGGTGCTGGTTACACCAAGTACCAATGGACGAGTTGCGTCCGAGATAATTTTGTGATGATCGTTGGTTAGTGCCAATAAGAGCTGGTTGAAAATACAATATGTACAACAAAACTTACTAAAAATCAATTAAGAGCTCATCAAATTTTAATATTAAAGAAAAGTTCTTAAATTATATGAAACATTTATATATTCCAAAAAAAATGTTCAAAAACTCAAAATGGATTCTAGTATTAGAGATGGCATGAAGATATATTTTGTTTACGAAATAACCTTTTAGGTTGCCCTTTCTTCGCTTGCTAGGTTGAGTCCACCACACTTGAATTCTTTGTAATATTCTAGACATAATACCCGGTCTTATCTTTTACTAGGGAAATTACCTAAAGCCCCTTACGTTACTTTTTCTTATCATCACCAGGAGACTTGATATTAGATGTACATTTATTCTCAAGGCATAGACCAAGGAATCTATGCCAAAGTCTTGGTCAAGTCATAATAAACGAGTATCCCTTTCAAACTGAGTTTTCCTACACAGTAATAGTTGGGATAGAGTACATATTTCAAACTGATGATCGGGAAATTATTATAAAAATATATGATCAATTTTTAGGGCAAACACATCCATGGAGTGGACCTCACTTCATTGTAAAAATGTCGTTACACGTAACCCAGTGAAATGTTGATTTACGAATACAAGCAAAACAAATGGTTGACTATTGTTGGGTTACTCAGTTTTTCACTATGCAGACTATGTCAACATCTTTTACGGGATGAAGTATAGTCTCGGATGGTTGAAAAATTCAACATTGTGAGTATTATTTGAGGACTTATTTTTGCCTTTGTTCGTGAAGGTTTATTTCTATACATCAAAATTTCAACATGTTTTTATTACAAATCTAGAATTTCTATAATCTAAAAGTCCAAACAAATAAACTTTTTGCATAAAGAACTTCAAAAAGCCTTTTCTTTTATCCTTGCTTTTTTATATCCTTATTTTTCCAGTTTTTTTTTTTTTTTTTTTTTTTTTTTTTTTTTTTTTTTTTTTTTTTTTTTTTTTTTTTTTTTTTTTTTTTTTTTTTTTTTTTTTTTTTTTTTTTTTTTTAATAT
>Ga0099825_1005850_pt1 | contig 15652 bp, 8 predicted proteins | sample SiratroredBW_FD_76838 | JGI IMG/M metagenome (GOLD analysis project Ga0099825, IMG submission 76838) | Root nodule microbial communities of legume samples collected from California, USA - Siratro red BW | ecosystem: Host-associated > Plants > Roots > Nodule | place: USA: California | collected...
CATTCAACTTTATGTTGTTTTCTAATCAATCTTTAAAGTTTTATCATCGTAATATGTAACATATTTAATAAAATTATTTGTTATACATATTATTGGGATGAACTTTAATTTTCATTATAGAAATATGCCAATAAATTCGTATAAATTTGTAGATTGTATTTTGAGTTGCGTTAAATTTGTTTATGTGAAAATATTGAAAAAAAAATATTATGTGAAAATATAAAATTATGCTAAAGGGTTATTTTGGTCAAAAGGGTTTATTTATTTGATAAAAGAAATGATGGGAGAGAGAAAGGAATGAGGAATAATAATGGGTGTGGCAATGCCTTATCCAAATTTGCACGCCCTTCTTCTCTCTTTCACTCTTTTGTTTTATTTCCCACTTTACCTTTCATGTTTTGATAGCTTTGCCTCCACGCGCGCTTTTGGAGTAAGTGGTTGCACTTCCACATTTATCATAAATTTAAATTATGTTTAAATAAATTTTTATCTTATCTGATTTAAAAACTATAGTTAAAACAAATCTTCACACAATATAATTTTGTGGTAAGAAAGGTTGCTTCAATTTTTAAAGCTTGTTTTTAATCTGGCTTCTTCAAAAGTTAAAATTAATGACTATTTATTTATTTTTTTAACTCATAATGTACTTTCACTCACCTACTCTGTAAAAAAAATTAAATTGAGTTTTTCTTTTATCATTTACTTAGGCTTTGCTTTAATTTGCATATTTTCCCTAACGTACCATTTGGGATAACTAATTTATAAGAGGAAAAACTATTTCTAAGAGAGAAAATTATTTTTAATATAAAATCTTATTTTTTATTTTCTTTTCAATTTTTAATCCTGATTCCTATTTTATATTTTTCATGTACAAACAAACATAAGTGAGATTTAAAAAAGATATATTAAAATAAACATGATATAGAATAGGAACAGATCATAAATTAATTAGATAATGATATTATAATGATTATGGTACAACAACAACATGGAATTATTTGTCCTCAGAAAATGATATCTTGTAAGCAATATATGTTTAAAAGGTATAGCCAAGAAAGTATGGGATACAATTAATTTGGTTTATAAGATTGTGATTATGTCTCTAATACTTAAATAGAATACAGCAATTTTCTTTACTCTAACGTAATAATATTAATTGTTGCTTGGTTATAGTATATAACTTTTAGTTCTACTTTATTAACTCGATTGTGATATGTTAACTCAATTTCTACTATCTTAATCATATAACAACTGTTAAAGTTTACGTGATACCTTTAATTACATACTACTCCTTTATTATTGGCGTATATAGTTTACTTTAATTTTTTATTTAAACAAGTTAATTAAGAAATAAACAGGTAATATCTACAATAACAACAACAAAAAAAGTCAACTGACGTCATTAAGATTTGAAACGGAAGTTATTTTATTTGGAAATTTTAATTACATTTTTAAAAAATAATTTATCGTCGGTCTTTTGTCCGTTTTGGACTAATTAACACGCATTTGAATTACTTTAAATAAAAACTATCATTTAAAGGTTAAATATTGCAAAATCTCGAATGTTATTTCGAAATGGAAAGTAGAAGTATCCCGTATCAGAAAAAAAATAAAGTTATAGTCCAAGAAAAGATAAATATAGATTCATATTTATTGCTTTTGTTTTCTTAATATATTTAAAAAAATAAAATCATACATTTAATTTAACTTCACAAATTAATTTATAAAATAAAATATATATTCAATTACACATTATAATTTAGTTATATCTTAGTTGAGATAAAATATTTAATACATCCTCTTACAACAAAAATCAAACATTTGTAACATAAAAGTAAAGGAGAACCAGTAACAAATACACAATATTATCTCATCCTACAAATTTCATTACCACAAATTCTAATACTATCTTAAAAATTAAACTTTAAATTTAACTTAACATCACAATATTATAAATTAAGATTTATATTCACTATATTATTATTTTGTCATACTTTCACTTGATATAACCTTTCTTATATAACCATTAATGTAATAGGTCAATAATTAAATAATTTAATTGTAAGATTAACAAAAATTAATATAAGTGTCACTGTATATCTAACAAATTTTTTTCTCTCTCTCCCTTAATATCTCTTTAAAAAAAAATGTATTTGATTTGAGTTTTCACTCTGAAAGCAAAAGCCAAAAATGTTAGGTTATTACCTAATACTTTGAATAGTAAAACATATATGAAACTAAATGGAAGCTGCTCTTCCATTAGTGTAGTAGGTATGTATGACTTCATCAAAACTATCCAAAGGAAAAGGTAACCGACTTAATTTAATAACCATTCAGAAACAAGAAAGAATATTCACAATAGATTAATGCCATATTTTTTCTGCCATTTTCAAACCATTTTGTTTCATCATTCATTTAATAATGTCAACCATGTATAATGCAGGACAGAACCTTCACAATATATATAATCCAAATTGCTGTTTATGTGAATATTTTATTTAAATGCCCTAGTTTCTAATCATAATGTCATAATAAATATGCCCATTTGGTTAAAGTTGGAATGAAAAAGGGAAAGAGAGAATTTTTTTAAAATAACCATATTAGAGGAAAATAAAAAGAAATTTGTGATGTCAAAATCTTTTTACTATTGCCTACCATCAATATATTGGAGGATAAGAAAAAAATAGTTTATACTATTATTTATATTTTCCCTTCACCAAATGAAACATTACTGTCTTTCCCATCTCCCTCTTCTAGATAAACTAACACATGAATAAATATAAGAATGTTTGTCACTCTTAAGCCTCAATCAATGGAAATTTATGTAAAGGATTTTGTATCATACTTCAAATTTCCATCGTAGGAAAAAAAAAAAACTTCTCTAGGAAATAAATTTAATTTATGTATAAATTAATTTACATAATCTTTCTCATTTAACTTTAATTTTAGTTTTTACTTGTATAAAAATTAATTTTAATTTATAAAAAATTATTTAATATTTTTTCATATTTGTCATTTTAAAAAGCGTTTGTGAAAAAAGCTTCCTCGTACGTACTCATGATGGTTATAAAGTCTTTTAAGTTTTGAATAAATTTCGATTGTTTTTAAATGAGAAAATAATTTATTTATTGATGATATAAAACATTTTCTATTTTCATTTAACTACAAATGAATTAATTATATGTGATAAATCTGTTTATATTATAATAAATATTTTGAAAATAATATAATTAGTAATGTTTTTATTGATTGACTATTAGAAACTCTAATAATCTTTTTGGTGATAAAAAGTTGTATACTCATCATTAAAATCTCTTTAAATACTCTTAATTGTTACTTTCTTAGAGTTTAGCACAGTTTATATACTATATAGTTTTGGGGATGCATTGAACCTAAAGATCAACCAATTTAAGTAAGCATTCAAAATTTCCTAACTAAAAAGGAAAGAGGAAAAAGACCAAACAGATGAGATGAAAATAAAACAGAAAAATCAACAGAATTTTAATGACAAATTAAATCAAAGTCAAGAAAAGTAATGAATATAAATTTGTAATGGAAAATGAAGGAAACCTTTTTATTTACAATTGTGGGGTTACACTAAAGAAAAAGTTAGTAGTATTCATATGGTTTTAAACAAGTAAGTTTTTTTGTTTTTGGAAGGGACCACAAAAAGGTAATAACTTAATTGTTCATAAATGAGTAGCTGCAGTTGCAACTACATTCAGATCTACCACCCTTTCTTTCTCTCCCAGTAATTAAGATTTATCATTCATGATAGAACTCACTCACCTCTTCATTTTCTCTATGTTATTTTCTCAAATACTATGAATAATCAAAAATTGATCCCATGATTTTGTTGCTGCAACACCCAACAATTAACCACTTACCTAGTTCCATTATATTTATAATAAATAACTTTTTGTTAATTATATTTGATTATTAGATAGGGATGCTTAATAATTAGAGATTAATGATTAATGATTTGAGCAATTAACTAAATACTCACTCCTTCCCATTCCAAAATTATTGATGTGTAAGATTATTACATGTAGATTAAGAATATATTTAATAAGTATAAATTATTGAATTGTTTAGTTTAAAATATCCTTATATAAGTTATTGCATGTTGTTATTTTTTTTAAAAGTGTTGTAAATGAAGTATTTGTTATAAAAATGAATATATGTTACTTCAAATAGGAGTGTGTGTGAAAAAATAATTAATAGAATTAAAAATTCGCAAAACATCAATTATTGTTATGATTGTAAAAGTAGAGACCAATACCTGCTGTAGCTATTAATTATCAATGCGTCCAAAAAATATCTGTCTTCTTATTCGGTCCATTGTCTCGGTTAAATATAACATTAGTATCTTAAACTATAATTCAAATAAAACTATACAGACAAAATTACTCTTTCTAAAATCTAAATTCAAATAAACTGTACGATAAAATATAAAATTGTTTTTAAAAATAAATTTTAATTTCATAAATTTAAATAAATATAATATTATTTAAAAATAAATTTTAAATAATTTATCACTAATTAATATTTTTATCAATAATTTTATTTTGATCACTTAATTATAAAAAATATTTAAAAAAATCATTAACCGTGGATATTATTATGACATTGGTACTCATCTAATTATATTAAAATACATATATTTATTATCCGTATATACCTATTAAATATGTTTGTTTTGTATGTATTATGAGTTTTTTCCACGCTATATTTATGAGTTTTTTTCCATGCAAATATGATTTCTTATATCCACTAATTATTTGTTATATAAGTAAATAGTAAAAGACTTTTAAAACAAAATCATATGGACGAAAATAGAAAAAAAATATCATTGTATGGAAAAAATAATAAGACCAAAATAATAACAACTTTATATATGTTACAAGAATTATAAAACTATTTAAACCAAATATATAAAAGTTAAAATTTTAAACATTTCACGTACACTAATGGAGTTGAAAAAAAACTAGCAAGGAATTGACTGATAAACAACTAAGAAGTATTATATAAAAAAAATAAATCAGAGTAAACATTTACTTTTGGTTTTTTTAATATCATTGACTTTAAGTCAGAATAATTGTTGATGGAAGTTGAAATTCCTTAACAAGTTGTATATATGAAGATAGAAGGAGTGATTAGAGAGTGAGTATTTGGGAATACAATAGTCCCTTAACACTAATTTTGATTTTTTATCCATTAATCATTTTTTTTAACGAATTATTTTTTTTTTAAAAAAAGAACTACCAACAAAAGAAAGTTGACTTTCAATGCACAACTCTTTATTTCTTTTTCATTTTATTCAAAGTTTATAATGCAATGAGGTCAGATATTCAACCTTTGATGTCAACAATTGTTTCACACAGTGATGATGTCAAATTTTCTTTCCATAATCAGAAGCCAAATTAAACCAAAACTTTGCCTGCTTCCGCAGACCTTGCTGTTGGATGTATTTATATTCAATCTCACATTTAATGCATATTCCATCTACCATCTTTTTTCATTTTTTTTTATTCATTTAGTGCATAATACTTATATTACACCTCTATAATTTAAATAACTCTTTTTTTCTCTAATATAGTTGTCCACTTTTTCTATTTTTTTTTCTAATTTTAAACAAGTGAAACCATTCCACGTTACTTAGAAAAATGTTATGTTGACATCAGTTAACATTTCTATTACCACTTAGAAATGTTAGATTTAAAATTTATATCATGTTAGTTTCTTTAAATAGTGATTGCAAGTCTATGTCAAAGCTAGTATTAGTTTATGAGCAAACTTATTTAACTCTTTTCATACTAATTGAGAATATTTTCCTAAATCTTGTTAATATATTTACTTTTTTTTTCAACCTTCCTTTACTAAACACTATATTAGAAATTTTATAAGTATAATAATCTAACAATGTGAAGGTTTGCTAACTTTACCATTATAATATAAGTAGGAATGCAGGATAAGTTTGTCCGTTTTTATAATAATTATTTTAAAAGTTAATCCGAACGTGATTAATTGATGTCTTAACAGTATCACTGTTTTTACAACTATTAATGTCTGGTGGGTTTAACAACAAAAATATTTTTAACTAATGAAGTGAAGTGGGTATATAATTAGTTTTGATAAAATGTCACTATAAAGTTCAACTCTCTCATAGTTCTCTTTTAAATATATATATTTTAAAAATAATTATTATAAAAAGGTTAACAATTTTATGACTGATGATTCATGTAATTTTCTGTTTGCATAGTAATTTCACTCTATATAGATTATATTTTTATTTGATTTGAGTGGGTTTATGCTAATTCAAATTCTACTTTTTCAATTATGACAACCATTATTGTTGCTTGCTTTGATTATCTATCCTGAGTGGAATATTGCACGTAGCCTTTGATTGTGATTGTACTTGTGACTTTCTTATTTGGTGAGTCAATCAGAGTTGTTGGAGCTCTTGGGCTCGCACTAGGTGTCATTCAACTTGAAATACTCAAATTAATATTTAATTATACATATAGGTCTAAGCAAGCATCAACAAACTTATTTATAAATGCTCACATACAAATCTAACTCCATTCTTAATTAAGTGATTTTATGTTACAAATTATCCTAAGAAACCATGTTAGTTAGTAGTCACATAAATGACTAATGTGCAAAGATCTATATATAAGTGAGTATATAACTGAGCTTGAGTAACCACTTACTGATAATTTTAATTGTTTTTTACATCACAAAATGTAAAGTCGATCCATATTATTCAATACTAATTTTGTTTATCCCTAAGGACTTAATTATTTTTCCTTTGTTACGACCTTAATTAATAACCACATTAGAAAAATGTCAATATTTTCTAGTTTGAGCAGGAAATTACACATTACGGTTGTAATGGAATTTGAATTTAAAATCCTATGAAAATTACTCAAACTTCCACGCTACTATCTAAACCCTAACGGGTTACATATTGTTCAATTTGAAGTTATCTTTTTTTATTTTTTCAAAAAGTCACCATAATATATTTTCTGTTATATTATTTATTCCTATAATTTCTAACCTGACTCAAATTATCATTTAAGAATACAACAAAAATATGTATTACTTTTCTCAATAACATCCTCAAAAAGTAAATGCAATAATAATGAATAATAAGTTTACAGTATAGTGTCTTAGTCAATTAAAACTATTTCATAATAGAACTTGATGACAAATTGCTTTCTGGGTGCATTATCTTAATCAAGATATAAAAGGACAATGCTCTATTTTTATCTAGCCATTATAGAGTGACCCACCCTTCAGCTTTGCAAAGAGTAATGTAGTTCCTCTTATACTTAATAAACCATGATAAACTTATTTGTCTTTTTAATTATTAATATAATTCACACTACTTAAGATACATCAGTATAAAACTGCAAAGTAGACCATCTACAAGAGATGATGATTAAGCAGTTGGATAAATACATCGTAACAATGGATTGGTTTTCAATGACATTCAAAATAACCGAGCCTCTCGAACCAATAAAAAATACGGACTTGATGATTCTCTCATCAAGTAATCAACCACTCACTACTCCAATTTAGTTACAGAACCTTGCAATTAGTCCAATAAGGCTTTGATGATCATGAAGGATTCGTTGGCCCTAACTGGAAGAGAATCTACTCCTGGCGTCAAAGAGTCGCCAATTGGGAACTGGGTAGGTCTGATAAGAGGCGCATCGATGATAAGGAACATTTAACTCAGACCAAAGTTACTGTTAACCACTTCTGACCAAACTGGAATAGCCACAATTTAATCCACGTCCACAAAAATCTGCATTAACTAAAGAAGTCAGAATGTTGCCCTATCTTTTGGGGTTTGAATAGCAAAGACCACGTCAAGTGTGATGTAGAAATTTGATACAAGGAACATGTAGCTCCCCATGAAATATGATCAATTCATACAACTTGAACTAACCTCTAAATCAGGAAGTGGTTCATAAGATTTCATCTCCGTAGTATCAAAAACTGTAATTCCAGAAATTCTCTGAATTCCAGGTTTAGTAGCTATGAGATTCTGCATATTTGTAAAAAGTAGTGAGATTAATCCATGCCAAACACTGAATTGTAATTTAAAGCTTTAATTTTCTTCTTTATAAAATGTTCACCACTACTTTTTTATTACTACTCTTTAATTGAAGATAGTAAGAAGTAACCCATGCAATGCAGTGAATTGCAACTTGTAAAGTTTGTTTTTCTTCATATTGTTTTCAACTTCTACGTGTCTTGTTACATCCTGGAAAATGAGGCCTAAATAGATAAATCAGTTATTAAGCAATAGCCAAAGTTGATTATGATACAAACAAATATTGATAGAGATTGTTTTATTAAATTATATACCTACTAATCTCGGAGAGAAATCAGTACCCAAAGAACTATCAAACTTAATACAGATAAACAAAACACTCAAAACAGGCCGGGCTCCAGCTTTTCATAATTATATATATTTTATTACATATAAAACATTATTTTATCACATGTGAAGAAAGCTGATGATTAAAAATGAATGACTGACTTTATTAAGTAGGATAGGAGCTGCTAAATATCGTCAAGTAATATGATTCCAAAATTTCGACTCACTACCAAAGATATCTGATAATACTACACAAAAATTCTTAAGGTCATACCAGGAGGAAATCTGTTGATCCTAAAGCCTGAACCTGAGATAAAACCTGTACATAGTTTACAACATCGTACATCAGTTAACGGCACGCAAAATTCAAGCACTAAAATTGTGCACACTGGCAATATCATACTCCAAATCAGAAATATTTATAAAAGGGCACCATGTACCAGGGAAAAAAATAAAGGTATAATATTGACAATCTAAGAGAGAACATCCAGATAAAAGGTATTACCATTGATTGAAGGCCATTAATCATAACTACTCTCTCCCCATATGAACCATTTTGAGATAAGCTTACTTCAAAAGGACCCAGCTCTTTATCAGTCTGATTAGTAAGATTCAGTTTTATCTGCAAACAACACACAAACAACTTTAGCTTCCAAATTTTTGTTTGTCCTGCTAGAAAAATAAACTCAGGGATTAAAAGTAGAACGAAATTAGAAATAGCTATTCCTATTCCCTTAGATAGTATAAAGACTACCAACAACTGCTAGCCTGCTAAACAGGGTGTAAAATGACTCATGGCCCCTAAGAAACCTAGACTATTAAAAATGCAGCTTCTAGTTTATAATGAGCATAAGACCTGCATAAGATAATAAGAATTACCCTAAACGGTTTTTGAAGGTTAATTATAGATGGAACATCTACAACTTGCAACTCAATCTCCTTCTTTGTTGCTGGCTGCAAAGAAAAATTTCCAGACAAAAACATTGGAGTATGAGAAAATTAAATTACCATAATTCAGAAAACAAACATGAATATTAAATTTGAAAGCATAATTCAGAAAAATGAAGCAGAAGCATAATTTATTTAGAAAACTAAATAATCATAATTTTAAAGCATTAAATTTAGTAAGTTAACAATTTAACATGCATCCAGCAGTATTTGAATACTATAATGTTATCATCAATTATTATTTTTGAAAAGTGAGAGGGTAAACATGTCATGCTAGATTCATATGCATGTTATGCAGAAACAAAGAAGTTCAGCAGTCAACTTTGTCACGTTTAGTGAAATTTAACATACAACAAACCAGATAACTAATTCACTTATTAACTATCATTATTGAAGAAACGACACTTACTGTCCCCAATATTTGCTGGGTTTGCAGGCGACCAGGTTCACCCAAATTTGTTCGCCATGTTATCTGGAGTTTACCAAGAACATTACTTCCTTCAACTTTTGTTTGAGCCAAACCATTTGATGGCGTTGTCAATTGATAGAGATAGTTGTAAATTCCTCCACCAGATCTAATTAGTATTGGTGGCTTAAATATCTCCCTGAAAATTTAATTTGCTATATAGTCAATAGCAATAATAAAATCTTCTAGATGAACCAAAGTATAAGTGAAAATAATGACCAAAATTTGGTATTTGTCGATTATAGTTTGGTTCACTCCAAAAGAAATGTTAGGGCACTGACCTTGTAGGAATATCCTTCTCAGAATGGTGCCCATCACCTTTAAGAATTGTTGCACTATAATGCTGAGCAGGTTCAAAATCAACTTGGTCCATGAAAAGGTTCGATTTTGTATGGTTTTCAATACAAGCTTCCAAAAAGGTAGTTTCCTGAAACAGATCAAGTAGACAACTTGACGCGCAACATTAGGTACAGGTGGTACTTCAGTTTATAGAGCTATATTATTCCCATAAAGCCTAAAATTGAATTAGAGCGTAAGAAATTTCTTCAAGCATAAAGGTTGAAGAACTTAGAAGGTTTATTTCCTATTTTTTCAGCAGTCTGTGAAGGAAATAAATGAAAACAACAGAATGTAGATTTTACCATTTCCTTCACAATTTTTTTACACTGGAAAACAAAATAAAGGTGGCATTTTTTTTTTGTAATTGTTAATAAAATTACATCAATTGAAAATGAAAAAAATAAAAACAAAACCAATCACCCTGATGGATGGTAATTTTATTGATTACGAGAGATTTGTTTGAAAAGACAAGTAATGATTAGACACCAATCCAATATTCAGGACCATAACTGTGACAACCTGAAGGCTTTCAAAAAAATGAACTTATAAATTATGTTCAAGCAATTTCAGTAGTTAAAAGTACTTCATTTAATCATATCTAATAATCAAACTATTTGTGGATTTTTTTTTATGTAAAATAATAAAAGAATTCCTAACACCAGATCCATCATGTATCAATAAATAATAAATCACAAAAAGCGAAAATAATTAGATTTTAAGGTTTGTAGGCTTTTCTGCATCATTGTTCTTCATGAAAGAGCGCAATAGGATTGCTAGATTCCTTCTTCACCTTACAAAGAGAGACAATAACTATTTGCAATAACCAAGAGTATTGTTATAATTAAAGAAATAAGAGTAGATACTATATAATCAAGAATATCTAGATTATATATGTATTATTAGAAATGTTTTTATTTATTCTCATATCATATCTTTATTATTAGAGGATATCAAATCTCTACTTATTTTATTAATTCTTTTTTCTCATGTAAATAAAGTATTCATGCTGTCTCAAAAACATGGTTTCAGCTCAAGGTTTCTCCTTTTCCTATAGTATAACAAGTATGTAGCAATGATTCAGCAATGGTTTTTCTAAAATGTAAAGCATATATTTTAAATGGATATGAAACTGTAGATAGTAAACTCGCGTTTTTTATGATTGGCTGCACTAGATTCATTGCTGATAGCAACTAATAAAAAATCTAAACAGAACAAGCAATAAACTACAAAAATTGATTGTTTAAAAGAGGATAACAATGAAATGACAAGACACATACAGATTTATACACATTTCTTATTGTCTATCAAGAAAACCTTCCATTTCTTTTTGTTGATTCTTAATTTCTAACTGTTATTAAGAGCATTGGAGGCCGATGTGCTACAAAGACATCCAAAATTAAATAGGAAATTGCATCTATAATGCTACTAAGGACTTTACTGTTTGTTTTAATATTAACAGGTTTTAAAAACAGAAGTTTCATTATGCTTTCCTTAGATAGACAAGCAAATAATATTAATCCCAATATTTTAAATGGTGTAATCTGAAAATTTTGAACATTAACAAAATGACACTACACATTGAACATGATTAGACCATTTTACTGCATTAAGACCAGCATGTTCATCCAGGAAAACAATATCCACTTACACTCGAGTAGTATATTCAAATCAAAGACATACCTTGATAACGCGGACCTGCAAAAGAGTTTTCAACACACATGTAAGTTATATGAATATTGAAAGATCAAATAGTGAGCATTATTAACCCAAGTACAAGATAATTGTTTTTTTGGAGAACATGATTTCATTCAAATTCAATAAATATCATTAACAAAGAGAATAATACCTTTGTTCTAACGGAAAGTGGATTAGCAACAATGAACTTGAAAAATTGGGGAAGATATTTACGCTCACCATCACCATCATTATACAATGCAGTGCAGACAAGCCTAAGAGCATTTGCGCAATCAAAATTGTAAGAAATTAAAAATGAGAGAAAGAAGAAACTTAGTAAATCCAAATAAAACTGCATGCAAGCATGATCATACTGACACAAGGACATGGAGGGTCACAACTTACGTGTGAGGCCCAAGCTCTTTCACATCATGTTCTACAATAAAATCATAACGCCCACCAGCACGGATAGATTCAACTGGTGATTTCGATGTGTCTAGAAGAAGTATTCTCTGTCTCTCTGTTTGAATTTCAGCCTGTCAGTAACAAAGTTTTGAATAATTGATTAAATTAATTTCTCAAAGGATTAAAAAACAAATTCAGCACTCTAACTATTATAAATACATTTACATTTTGGTGCATAAATTCAACTACAACACCTGTAAGAGAATCTTCTACGTATCTATCTATGCAACATAGATAAAATTAAACATAAAAAAGATGTGGATATGCTATCCAGAAATTAACACAAAACCTCTGCTGCAAATCAATCTCTCATATGCATGTAAATGCTTATCAGCTCCAAACAATAACCAAAGGACATTTCCCACGGGACATCATTGACGGTTCTCTGAAGTGTAAAACATTCCAAAAGAGGGTGCTGTCTTGTAGTAGGAAATGCATAAGGGGAAGATGATGATTCCAGACACAAAAGGTTAAAAGAAAATGAGTCTCAAATGTTCGTCAGACGAATCTCATATAATTAAGAATAAGAATTTTTGAACAGCTTTTAACAGGAGAAAAAAAAATCTTCCACGGTGATCTGGGAATACGAACTTCTCCTGCAGTTATCTTTAGTGAGTTCATTTAAATAATCTCAAGCTAATTAACAGGGTAGAAAGACGAGTTTAGGTTCAAATTAGGGCCTGAATGAAACACAAAAGAGTGAAAGAATCCTCTAGTTAACACAAATGACTTAAAAACATTGATCACTCATACACGCACACACGCCTGTTGGCCCCAAAACCAAAGAAGGATTTCTCCCATGACCTAACAGAAGGTAAGGATGTCTAAAAGCATTCCATGGGAGGGTATCATCAGTAGAGAATGTACAAGTGAAAAAGACCATTCCAGACTCAAAAAGCTAAAGAAGACCTGTATTATAAAGTCTTCCCATAGTGATACATATAACAAACCAAACAATTTTTGTGCCGTTATCTTCAGAGAGTTCATTTATATAATATCAGCTAATCAAATTAGAACTAAAAAACGAGCTAAACAACACATGGAGTGATTCCCAAGCATCACTATCAGCAAGTGTTATACCAACATTCAATCACCTTTCGAAGTTCCTTTAAACGCTTTAACTAATCTCCTAGAGTATTATTACAATATAATTAAAATTAAAACTTGTGCCAAGGGAGTTCGAGTGAGCTCAGGGAGTGACAAATTGGTTCATGAATGGCAGTGGAGTGGAAGAATTGAAGATATAGAAAGAGGACCTTGATAATGACTTCTCTGACTTCAAAATTGGAGCTGTTGTTAATACTGATGTAGCTGCAGAAAGTCTCTCCCAAATAAATGGCTCTGCAAATTGGGAGAATGAGTGAGCAATAATGAACGGATCAAGGTGAATTGAAGAGAGAGAGAGAGAGAGAGAGAGAGAGAGAGAGAGAGGTTTACCCGAAGGACTGAGGGAGAACGAGGAGGCCAGAGAGGCCCATGGCGTCGGAGAAGTGGTGGAGGAGGAAGCGGTTGCGGTAGTTGGGATCGGAGTTGTCATTAGCGGGGGCGGAGGACAGAGAGAGGGAGGGGGCGGCGGAGGGGTCGTCGAAAAGGTCCTCGCCGACGAAGAGGTCGGTGGGGTCGAGGCGGAGGGGAGGGTCGACGTTGAAGGAAGGGCGGCAGAGACGCATGACACGAAAGGCGAGGGAATGAGATCCTCCTCCCTGGCCCTGACCCTGACCCTGACTCATCTCTTCTTCTTCTTCTTCTTCTTCACTTCCAAATGCAAAATCCAAATGCAGATAGATTTTTCACTTCAATTCCACCATTCAATTTCAATTTCAATTCCAATTCAAAGGCTTCTAATCAGATCACAACGATTGACTCCACTGCATGCTATGTTTGGATGGGCATGGCTTCCCCTTTTCCTCCCTCACACTCTTACTCCACAATTTTAATATTTTTTTTTAATGAAAATAAATATACTTTTCTATTAAATAAAATCAAGTTTAAATATTTTTTTACCGTATTAAATTATCGAATTTTATTTTGTATTTCTCGTATAAAAATTAACTTTTTTTAATATTTTTTAATTGCTTTAGATAATAATTTGAACAGTGAAGGGTTTACTGCACAAAAATAAAATAAAAGAATTTATTATAGACAAAATAAATATATATGAGGGAATCTAAATTTTGAGATGTTATTTTAATTTAGTTTTAATTAAAAGGTTCTCAAGGTGAATTAAATTTCCTTGGGGAAAGAAATACTAGCAAGGAACAGCTTAAAATTGATGAAACTAATAAATCTTCTTCACCAATTATAACACTGAAGAGATATATTTATAAAACCCTCTCGCCCACACAAGATAGAGACCATGAAAATACTCAAAATTTTAGTTTAGGGGAGAGAGTTAAAGATGCATAAGCGAAACTAAAAGAAAGAAAAAATTTATTTTAGGAGAGAGAGTTGAAGAGGCACAAGTGAAAGTAAAAGAAAGAAAAAGAAAATAGTAAAAATGAAATAAAATGAAGAAAACATTGTTTAGTTAAAGTAGACTAGAATTAAAAGAAACAAAAATAAAGAGAAATTTAAAAAGTATATGTTTGTTTAAGAAAGGAATATTCTAACAAGAACTAAAATAACCTTAAAAGATAGTAATTATAGGTCGGGTTGAGTTGGTTAGAAAAATCTTGGTATTTCCGGTTCTTCCTCGTCATGTTTAAAGATCAATGAGATGTTTTTCCTTCAACTTCCTTCTATTAGGTGTTTTTCAGACTAATCATATTATTAAAATAGAGAAATAGGTATAGGATTGATTCTTTTGTGTGTAAATACATATAAAGGGATATTTATTTATAGATGATAAAAATAACTGAAATAGTAACAAAATAACAGAGAACATAGGTTAAGCCCGTTATATTCAACACTCCCCCTCAAGCTGGTGCATATAAATTGTATGTTCCAAGCTTGTTACAAATATAATAAATCCTGGGACTCCTTAAAGATTTGGTGAAAATGTTTGCCAATTGATCATTCGAATTAACAAACTCGGTCTTGATGTCTCCAGATGTAATTTTTTCTGACAATCAACTTCAATATGTTTAGTCCTCTCTCCTCTCGTAAAAGACGAGATTTGAGCTAATATGAAGACCAGCCTGATTATCACATATGAGTGTCATTTGAGTGACCTCTCCAAATTACAATTCTTTTAGTAACTGTTTGAGCCAAATAAGTTCACAGACAGCTAAGGTCATGGCTCTATATTCAGCACTAGATCTTGCCACAACATGTTGTTTCTTACTCTTCCAAGATATCAAATTACCACCAATAGAAACACAATATCCGGAAGTAGATCTTCTATCTGATGGAGATCCTGCCCAATCCGC
>Ga0099825_1005851_pt1 | contig 15651 bp, 16 predicted proteins | sample SiratroredBW_FD_76838 | JGI IMG/M metagenome (GOLD analysis project Ga0099825, IMG submission 76838) | Root nodule microbial communities of legume samples collected from California, USA - Siratro red BW | ecosystem: Host-associated > Plants > Roots > Nodule | place: USA: California | collected...
ATATATAAATATATATAAATAAATATATATATATATATATATATATATATATATATATATATATATTTAGTATGTAATCTTTAATATACGTAATCCTATATATATATATATATAAATTTTTAAAAAATTATATAATATTATTAATAAAATATTTAATAATAATATAAACATATTTATAATATAATAAAAATTAATAAAAATATATTATATAATAATAATTCTTTTATTATTAAATAATAATAGTTAAATTTAATATTAAAATTATTTTAAAGATTTAATTTTATATTTTAAAAAATAATCAGTTTTAGTTAAATTAATATATTTTATAATCAATTAAATTTTGTTTAAAATTAATTATGTAAATTAATAAATTTATAATTTTTTAAAAAAATATTATCAATTATATTAAATAAATAAATTATATTTTATTTTTAATTATAAAATTTAATTTATAATTTATATATTAAAAATATTAAAATATTTATTATACCTATCACATCATTCACAAACTTTCCACTTCCACTCAAATCTTACCATTTCTCTCCAATCCAAACAACCAAATTTTACACACAGTTTCATTTTAAATCTATTTTCTCAAATCTATTGTTTAATCCAAACAAACATTTAATGCTAGCTTAATGCATGCTGATATCAAGTTTCCAAATTTCAAACAAAATTATTTTTATTTAATTAAAGTATTAAATAAAAATATAAATGCATTGTATGTCTATAAATCACATTCAATATTTACTATATTTATAACAAAATGAAATGGACATTCGCTGCTAATATTCTGCACATGACATATTCCTATCTTACCATTCATTATATTTACATGTAACACAACAATAAAGAAAAAGGAAATAAAATATTAGATATAAATTACAAGGTAATACCTCACAAAATAAAACTGCAACTAATAGAACAATTACACATATCTTACATTAATCTATTTGTACAATTATACTAATATAAAATTTAAAACATATTTATAAAATACAATCTATATATGAGTTTTTCAAAATAAATTCTTAACAATTAAGGTTGTTCAACCCAAATTATCTTTCAGAACCTCATCTGTAATACCATTTGCCCTCATGTAACATACAATCATCACATATTGAAAACAACAATTATAAACACAAACAACAAAAAGGTAAGCTAGCATAGTTTAGAAAAATATTAGAATATCCAAACAAATCACATACTCAAGCAACACATAAACATATCAACTCATTTACATTTAATTTCATTCACAATTTCAACTATATGACTCTGATACATATAAACAAACTTAAATTTACTTCGGAAAGACTCGTGCATTAATAGATTCCAAGATATACACTTATCATACAACTCCAAGTTGTGAATTCGCATAGCGGTTAAACCAATGAATCATCAATCTTGTATGACAAGGTAGTCCCTTAGACTTTTCTGACCAACTATGTTTCAAGCTACAGTCACCCAGTTCAGACTTCCTTTGACTCTCACCACCTAGTAATGATCATATTAGTAGAGTTAAGATATCAATCGTTATTGATAAGAACATCCTAATTGACCTAAACACAGGTATTTTCTTTTCTGAAAATACTATCCTAATTGACCATCTCAATCAACACTTTAACAATATCATATATATATATATATATATATACTCATTCATTCAATCACTTTCCAATCTCAAATATCTCAAGAATTACTAAATCATCAATATTATTGAATCTAAATTATAAATCAATTTATTATATTCAAATCCATAAATTACATTACAAAAGAATCAAACAATCAAAACAGAAAATAATTTTTTTAGTTTAATCCTCCTCGCTTAATCGAAAATTCTCTTGTTTGAGCGAAAATGGTTCTGGGAGCACTCCAGTTCCACTACTATTTTCGCTAGAGCGAGGATATCCTCACTTGAGCAAAAATCTTCTCCCGCTTGAGCGAAAATCCTCTCACTCAGGAAAAAAAACAAACTTAAGAATATGTCTAAATTTATACTTAAGCTCGCTTGAGCGAGAATCTTCTCGCTAAGCGAAATATGCATAAAAAAAATTTACAAAAATAGTCAGCTACTACATAATACCCTTACCATAAAAAAAATTCATTCACTCAACTCAATTCCAATTTAGACATTATGAAGCTTCACCTAGAAACTCTATGTTTTCTAAACAAAATGTAGATCCAATTTCACAACTTATACTACTTGTCTACTTTCTAATTCAATTTTAAACATAGCTATTAGATGTTCTTTTCTCACTACCTTACCTTTTTCACAACTCCACCCTCATGAAATTTCACTCATTGATTTTAGATAGATACATATATGAAAAGAACCTAATTATTTTTAATCCACCAAAATTCAGTTTAGATGATACCTCACATAACATTTATACTACAAACATTTATTTAATAATAACCACATCAGTCACACTCCAATTCTATCACCCAAGTTCATCCATTTGAACTTACAACTACCAAAATCATCAAACCATTTAAACCATCAACATCATACATACAACATATAATTCATATATATATATATATATAAAATAAATTATTATTATTATAATTATTACTTATATTAATTTTAAGTGTAATTTTAACTTTACTGATTTATAATATTATAAAAAACTTACAAAAGTTAGACGTAAGAGTAAAATTTGTATTAAAATAATTTTATTATAGATGAAAATATGAATAACCTTTTTAATTTGTATTTTAGACTTTCTTATATTTATCATGAAAAAAATGGATTATGCAAAACTTGAATTTCTTGAAGTCTAGGACTGCTTGTAGGGTCCTTTTCTCATTAATTCTCCCCTTTTATTTGTTTAAAACACCAAAACTCGATCCTCATTAGATATGGTCAGTTGGAAGTGTCATTTAAATTTCTATATAGACAAGAATAACTAACTATGTGACTTTTGGAATAGTTAAAACAAAATTTGATAAATTTATTATACACGATATTTTATGATTGACTGAAAGTGTAAAATCACTTCTTTCTTGAAATATATATTAATATTACCATTTTAGCTTATATTTTTCTAAAACTAACATGATTGGCAAATTATTTTTCAAGAAATAATTTGATATTTTTTATTGAGCTTTTAATTTATAGAGGTTCATGCAATTTGACAGTAATAAACTACTTAATAACTTAATTGATAATAATATTTAAATGATTAATACGTTTACTGCAAAATCAGGACATCTTATAGCGATTATTTTTAATTTAATCTAAAATATTTTTGGATAAATAAAAGTGTATATTTAAATATTTCACATAAGTACCAATTATTTTGTAAACTATTACTACTATTATTATTTTTTATTTTGTAAACCATATAATTGTTCTAAGCACTTTGGTAAAAAAATAATGTCCAGTTTTTAATTGAATTGAAATTAAAAAAAAAACAAGTTAAAATAGATTCTGTTACATTTATGGTGGCTTTAAGCTTGAGTGAATTTTATGATGTAGAAACTTCTTTCCAAATAACAGTGGCATTTATTTTCTGAGAAAAGTATATTTGACTAATTTTTTAGTAAATTGATAAAACACAAAAATAGGTATGACAAAGAAAGTTATAACCCATCACAAACACACCCAAATTTTGGAATTGTAAATGGATTAAAAAAAAAACGTATTCTAAGACAAATGTATAATTAAAAACTAAAAGTGATACCATGATGGTATGATACAAGTTTAAATTCCAAGACAAGATAATACAGAAAGCCATGTTTTTTTCCCTTCAAATCACCATTATCCTAACCAAAAGATGAAGGTCTCATTCTTAACGTCTCTGGAAATTAAGGAACTTTAGGGCAATGGCATAGATGCATGCAAAAGTTACTGCATATACTATAAGTACAGCTGAAACCACTCCCAAAAAACTATGCTTAAAACCAAAGTAGCTTCTCAAAAAGTCTTCCACAGTTGTATTTTTACCATTAAACTCAATAGGGTCTTGAATATCTCCATATTGTGATGTCACCAACCCATACAAAGTCCAAGCTACCGGATTTCCCCAATAGTACCATCTCCACCAGACAGGAATCCTCTGTTCATACATGCCCCAAAAGGATAAGTATGACATTTTTTTAAATCATAGGACATGATAAATCATTAGAGACAATTTATGTTTGTCTCTGGTAAGAATTTAAAAAAAAATCTAAGATAGTTACAAAAAAATTCATCTAGAAGTAATTGAAGTGTTATGCAATGTCCTGACATAAATACATATCTGATACATCACCAAAAGAGAAATATCAGATTGATATCTCAAAGAACACTTTCTATCATTAGTTGAAATTTGTATTAGGTGAGACTCACTTTTTATTTAATGCATATACTCGTGATTATGTGATTTCACTCCGTGTATAGAGTGTCTTAGAAAGAGTATTAGAAAGTGTTCATTAGCACTTTTCATGTCTTCAGGTTATAAAGTAAATATAAGAAACTGCATCAAACATGAAAGGAAGTTAAGGCTTACTGGCCGTGGGATAATGAATCCTGCGAAGAGATTCCATACTTCATAGATTCCAGAAGAAAGTATAATCGCTATGATGGGGTTTGGGGTCAGAGCAGCAGACATCATGCCATAATAGGTAAAGTAGAGGAAGGTGAGGTACATGAAGAAAAGGTACCAGAAAAACTTAGCTACAGTCCACTCAAAACCGATCATTGCGTAAACTATAATGCTATAAACCACACTTTGTAAAAGAATATGAGGTAGTTCGATTACAACCTGCAAGAAAATATTAAGATCAGAAAAGTTAGACCCTGAAATAAATTTGTACATCATTACATGCAAGGAAGTTAAAAGTCAAATCTCCAAACAGCAAGGTGTTTGCCTGAGCAAAAGCATATACTAAAGCTGAATACATTCCAGCAGCTTTTTCCCTATAAAACACTGTTCTTTCAACAGCCACCAACGGTTGTGCTGAATAAGCATTCTTAATACCAAGAAGGAGAACAGCAGCATACATGGACCCCATGGCATTGAAAAGATCTTGTTGCTTTTTGCTGCAATAGATATGGAAATACACCTTTAGAAAGAGCTATAGACATATCTAACATGAGTTTGAGGCAAAAAAATTTCCTATTTTTCAGTTTGATGAGTTCATCTCACATTTTGGAGCCAAGGTTCCAATAAATGCTCCCAAAAAACAAGGCCAAAGTGATTGTGTAGAGAAATCTTTGGGCAGTGTATTGATTATTGCGCCAGTAAGACAAATGTTGTTTCCATAAGCAAGCCATGCATTGAGTAATGAAGGACCTTGAGTACTTTGTAGGAAAATGAAGGTCCTTTGAACCAGTGGCTGGAGTACTCAATTCTTTGATAATTTCCTTGTTTTTCCTGAAATATATGTCACATGACAGTTTACCTATTAACCTTTCCATACTTTGAACAACTTATAATAAAAATGTAGATCTTAGAATAAAATTATAGCTCTTACAATAAAATTAGATCTCTAGCATATTATTTTCATTTTCTAGAGTTCGATTAGACTTCAACGAATTGAATATACCTGTATAACTCTGAATTTTTGTACACTTCAGCAAAATCAATCCCCAATTCCATTTCTTTTGCTGAAGTTGTGACTTCCAACATCCACGTTGCTGGATTGTAGCCATCCTCAACCGTATTGACCCCTTTAATTTCCTTCATGAGAAATTTGTCCACGGCAGTGAAATTTTTACTAAGACAGGTCTGAAGCAAAACATGCAGTTTAATTTTCTTAACGTTTTACCTCAAAGTAACTGATTAAATGAGAAGAATGATGTCCAAGTGGCCCCACATATATCTCTTGCCCTCCTCGCTTCATAAGAAAAAGCTGCATTTAGTTGGCAAAAAAAGTTAGAAACTTCTTAATAGAATAAAGACGTCAGTCAAAATTTTTTACTCTGCTTATTTTACCTCATCAAAAGATTCAAATATATCAATGCTAGGCTGATGGATTGTGCAGACAATTGTTCTTCCAGTGTCCACTATGTTTCTAACTGCTCTTATGACAATAGCAGCAGCTCTTGCATCTAGCCCAGAAGTTGGCTCATCCATGAATATGATAGAGGGATTAGCCACTAGCTCAACAGCAATAGTCAATCTTTTGCGTTGCTCGGTTGATAGACCATTAACACCTGGCAATCCAACAATTGCATGCTTTAGAGGGTTCAGCTCCACAAGTTCAATCACTTCCTCAATGAACATCTGCCACCAACCATTGATCATTTCAAAACTTAGCAAACTCATGAGAGATTTAAATGATTTTTTATAACACTCCAAGTGACACAGTACTATATGTTTTTATACTCAACATGGGTTTAAGGTACTAACCTTCCTGGTTTCAGGATTGATTTCTGCTGATAATCGAAGCCATGCTGAATAGAGCAAAGATTCATATACTGTGACATGGGGAGAGTGGATATCATTTTGTTCACAGTATCCAGAAATCCTTGCAAAGGTTTCTTGCTTCTTTGGATAGCCAGAAATTGTGATGTTCCCACCAATATACCCCCCGGTCTTTCTTCCAGCTAGTACATCCATCAGAGTTGTTTTACCAGCACCAGTGGAACCCATTAAAGCTGTGAGAACTCCTGGTCTGAAAGCGCCACTAACACCCTTCAAAAGCTCCAACCTATCCTCAAGAACACCCTGATTCTTCATTTCCTGCAAATTTAATGCGTGGAATCAGAAATCTTAATAATGCTCAGAAAGTTTAATACAACTGTTTTTTTTTTTCCGTTACTTATTTATCTACATTACCTGTGGCATGTCAACAGAATATGTTAGATCTTCAAAGGTGATGGAATGTGATTCAAAAGGAAGAACCATTCCTCTTCTCTCAGCTTCTTTTCTTCTGGATGAAGACCTAGTAGAAATGCTTCCCCCATCCTGTGCATTGCTTTGAGATTGCTCTGACTTAACAGCTTGATGCTGCACTAATGCTGATAACCAATTTGTGATGGTATTAGTACACAAATTAAGCTCTCTTTTTTGGTTACAAAACATTTTTAAGGTGAAGAAGCTCACGGTTCAAGAAAGTGAGCGCGAGGACGTAAGCGATATTGAACACTATCGTATATCCAATCAGTGCCCCAAGACCAATCCAATACCACTTTGACTGAGTGAAGAACCCGCGAGATTTCAGAACTTCAACTCCTAAAGGTGTAGTTGAGTTGGGTAGAACCTTTTATATGAAGAAATATGTCCTTACATTAGATTATCTATACAAGGCAAGCACAAAATGTATACAAAGATTAATATGGAAAAGCTTACATGTCTCCATCTCTTCCCTAGGAACTCATTATTTACTAGAGCATTTTGTCCATACATCATAGGTGATGACCAAAATCCCCATAGCCACCATTTTTTCACATTATCTATCGGCATGAAGCAAAGACAAATAAGTAGTAGTGTTATTGTAATGAAAAAAAAACTTCTTTTGTATTAATATTATGTACCTTTTGACAAGACGAAACCACTCATAGAAATGAGGATGGACAATGTAAATGACCCAAGTGTAAAACCAACTGTCAGTTCCCTACTAACTGCTCCGATAAACCGGAATAAGGATGAAGCCATCTGGTTAACAAATAACAGAAGAAGGAATTGCCTGAATAATCTGCGTTAAGTAGAGATATAGATACATGTCATTTGTCACCTCAGTAGTATTTTAACATGAGAAAGGAGGGGAGGGAAATAGTACATGAACACAGCTCTTTTACCTTCCAACATATGGATCAAAACCAATAACATAGTACGTGAGGAACACCCAGATTCCCACTTGCGCAAAAGTCACGGGGAGTTTCAGGATCCATCCAGGAAGAACATATATCCATGAAGGGAAGAAGAGAAAGTCCCTTTGCTTGTAAAAAACAGGAAGCTTAGCAATTGTCGCGGTAAGATCAGTAAATCCACCCAACAAAACTACAAGATGGCCATAGAACAATGCCCCCGCATATATACCACCATCAATAACTGAATCTCGGTGAATCTCAGTCCGAAAAAGAACGGTCATTGCAATAAAGCTCACTGTAGCAAGCTAAAAGATGTAGCAAAAGGCGTTAGTAATGGAAATTATTACAGAATGTCCACGGTACACGAAAAGTTACAAAGAGCAAACCTACTTGGAAAAGTTGGAAGATGTAAAGAAATGAATTCCGCTTCATGAGTAAATATTCTCTTGAAAAGCAAGCTTTAAACAGTTCCCACTTTCCTAATCCATACATTTCGGTAGCCAAAGCTGCAGGGTGGTTTTTAGACTTGTCAAATTGAGTCTCAAGTTCATTAGCAAGGCTTCGCCCAACATGAAATGATTGAAATGCCTCTACAAACTCTTTGGTTGTGACAAATCTGTAAGGCTGATCTCTGAGTACCCAATATTGCTCCTGATCTTTCCTTGATGTCACCTTTATTAACATAATAAATTTGCAGATGATGATGAAATAAAATTGCTATTAGTCTATAACATTTAACATGTACTTTTATTTTTTACGTGTAGAAAGAAGTTAAATCACACTTACTTCTTGCAGAAAGTCTGCAACACCTTTCCTCTCAGGACATTTGAAACCCACAGAAGCGAAAAATTCAAGAACATGTTCACGGGGACCCTGATACACAATTTGCCTATCAGAGAGTAGAATAATGTTATCAAAAAGATTGAAAGTCTCTGGTGCTGGTTGTAAGAGTGAAACAACAGCAGTTCCTTTGAGAGAATGGATGTAGTGCTTGAGTGAATTCACAACTTGAAAAGTTGTTGAACTATCCAAACCAGTAGATATTTCATCCATGAATAGAGCTTTAGCTGGTCCAACCAGAATCTCCCCTGTATTTACAGATATATATTTCGTGAAGATTTTGCACCACAAATTGCATGAGTTAATTAAATATGATACACTTCAAAATTTGAAGTCAAAATAGTTTTACCTGTTGTCACACGTTTTCTTTGTCCACCAGATATACCTCTTAACATTTCATTTCCCACAATAGTATCGGCACAGACCTCCAGTCCAAGAATCTGCAAATATAAAGCAAATAAAACTGGAAGTTAACACAAAAATGACTTTAGAAATTATAAGAGAACGCTTGAGTACAGAAATTTTACCCTTAGAATATAATCTGTAATAAAATTTGCTTTCTGACCTTCGGTTGCCACAGCCTGAGCATTACAAGTCAGAAGTTCAACCACTTAATCATTCCATTTAATTTTAAGAAATAGACATAAATAGATGGTTCACACAAGTTCAACACAAATAAAAAAGAAAAGCAGATATAACAGATTTGTTCATACTTAGTATCTGTCTCCCCAAAAGGAAAATCAATTGCTTAATGTATAGAAATAGAATTCCAAAATTTTAATAGACATGTTATTACTATTCAAAAGCACACATTGTTCTTCCATTGGTTTGAAAGCTTCTTATTCTGTCTGTCAAAAAGTATGAAAGGAAGTTCAAGGGAATCAAGCCAAATGGGTAAAACATATCTTTAATAGATAATTATCTGTGTTACCTTCATATAGACATCTATATCATGCTCAGGTGTAATATTTGCTTCTTTTTCTCTTCTGGACACCTCTCTTAGCAAATCTGTATAAATGGGAAATAATTTTGGTTAAAACTTGACTTTCATATGAAATATTTACATATGATTTCAAAATTGCAATGTTGGCTAACCATATCTAGGTCCAACTCCTTGGACTCGTGCTGAAAAGGCCATGGTTTCTCTGACTGTCATTTCTCCAATATGAAGATCATGTTGACTGACATAAGCAGCAGTTCTTTGGGGTACAAACTCATTCATCCCATGGCCATTATAAGTCACTTTTCCATTGAACTGATCAATAACTTATAACTTATTAGCTACAAATGAAAAATGGAAAATACGCGCACAAGCATGACACCATCAATTAACAATTAAATATATGTTCAACCTTAAGTTTTGAATCAAGTCTTCCAGCCAAGGCCAACAAGAGAGTGGTCTTCCCAGAACTTGGAGGGCCCAAAAGCAATGTCATTCTGGAGAAAACCAAACAGTGCCATGTCGTTTAAGATTGTTTGTTTCAAATGGTCAGAGAGATTTCGATATATGTTTCGATACATTAAATAGAAAGACATATGATTTGATACAAAATTATTTTTCATCATTAGATATCAATTTTTGTTTCTTATTATTGTATTTTTTTTCTTCATTATAAAAAGAACGTTTGTGAGTGTATACAAATAATACACCGAATTTAGCAAATATTATATTGGTTTTCTTCCTATTATTATATTTTTCTTATAAATGAAAGTATACATGTGTATTAACAACGTACAGAACTTATAATCCTTTTCCATTTATCTCTTCTAAATATGGTACCAGGACAGTACTATCCCTTGTGACCTGTTTTTGTCAGTAATCAATTCAACACAAATGAAATATAATATAAGTATTTTCAGGGTTTATTGTTACCTGGCAGGTCTTATTATTCCACTAACATCCTGGAGAATGTTTATATGCTGTTTTCTACTTGGGAGTAGATGAAGGAAGTTCAATATCCCCTTTAAAAGCCAACAAAAGTAAAAGGCATATCAAAATCTACTTCAAAGAGGTCAATACTATTCATTAAGTTCAGTATTAGTACACTCACCTCCACTTTATTAACTATGTAGTTGGTGAAAGTAGGGAGAGCTCTACTACCAACATGAACTTCTGCTCCAACTTTCATGTCCTCAAATCGGACCTCTATTGTAGGAATGGCAATTCCAACTCTGACACCATCCATTCGAAAATGAAGTCATGAATAGTGCATTCTAAAAGCATTCAGCTAAACGTTTTTTATTGTATAATGATGACAATGAGATTTGAATTCTAAGACCTGATGCAAACAATCCAAACCCCACTATTATACAGACTCTAGAATGTTGCATGCAGCTAAATTAAAAGGAAGAGAAATGACACTAAAACATGCACTCACCTCTCAATGCGGTCCCTGAGCTTGAGCATGAACTTCTCATTGTCCTCTTCAGCAACTCTGACAAGTCTCTCAAGCAAACCTCTCCTTTCTTGCAACCCCAGTTGATGAACATCAATCTCATTGGCAACCCCTTCAGGTGAAGTCAGCAAGGCTGTCCTCAAACGTGCCATCGTAGGAAGTTTCTGAATGGAAGCCCATTTAAGAGCCTCTTCATCATCTTCCTGGTGGAAAGAGTTGGCAAAGATTTCTACACCACTGTTCCTCCAAACTGATACACTCCCAATCCTCAAACTACTCATAGTACTGCCTGCTCGGACACTACTTCCTGCTTTGACACTACCCTCATCCTCCATTTTCAAGAAACAATCCAAAGTTCCAGCCTTCAAGAATCAAAGAGTACAGAAAAAAAGGCAATGCATATTTCTCTCAAAGTTTAACTTATGGTAACTGAACAAGGTCCTTAGTCTGTGTTTTAGTGAATGTAAGACAAGAGATGACGATGATGATGTGATATTTATACATATATATGAAGGATGGTGAACGACCACATGGGCGGCTTATCAGCAAAGCTGTCACCGATGACGGGCACATTCAAGTTCGCCACTATATCATTTGCTTCCTGTAACTCAGTACTTCAATTCCACTTTGAATAAAAAAAGAACGTATCATATCAAAATGTTAAACAAATGAGCACTGGTGATATCATCAATTATACGAGTCTCTTTGTTTGGCAATATTTTAAATATTTTTTGTAGACTATGATGTATAACTAGAGAATAGGAACCATAATTATTAAGTTTGAGTGTTACAAAGAGTAAAAATAAGAAACTCAAACAACATATAAAGAAATAAGACTTAGAGACTCATTGTACTAAAATGTTGGATTGGAGATATTATAATCTCTTATATGTGTCTTCCTCTTGATCCATGCACTAAAAAATATAGGTACTACGTATTTAAGTAGCGGGAAGAGCCCCGTCATTGCACATTGTGTAAAACAATGCATGCCCATGCGTTTTCTTGGTTTAGGGTTTGGTCAGATAATTTACTATCAGGCTCAGCATACTAATCTTGTCTTTACTACTCGTCCCAACTTTTCGGTTATACCATTTAATGCTTATTATTGGGTCTTTAATGGCCATTACTCTACTTAATCAATTTATTCATATATAATACAAGGTCACTAGTACATAAACTCAAACCCTTTACTCTACTATTAAACAGATATTCTCTTGCTGTGACTTGAACCCTTCAATATTAAACAAATATTTTTTTATTATGACTTTAGGAAAATCTTCTACAAGTAAATCTTTTCTCATATAGCCGACCACATCTTGTCCAAGGAAAAATCGTTCCTATTCACCTCAGAAGATTCAGCACAGCTTCGATAAGAACACAATATATTTGCAAATTCCTTTTTAAGCAATATTGATCTTTGGATAAAATTGTCAATTTGTTCATAATTAGAAAAAACATTGATAATAATTCGAATAGTAAAGACCTTAAATCAATCCAATATTATTCAAGCCATGGGTAGGTGTTTGTTAAATTAAAATTGGAATATCATAAAAGAAGTTGCACTAAGGACAAGAGTAAATGTAGCAAAGCATGGTTGTCTTGTGCATAATGATTAGGTTTTACTCTTTTTCAGTGTTGCCAATAAGCAAGTGCTTTCTTCCCCACTTACAACCTGCCTCAGTTATCAGTTAACAAAGGCCATCAATTCTCCATTTAAACAAATGGGCAAGGTGACTTCATTGCTTAGCCTTACTCCCACCAAAAAAATTGGAAACAGATAGCAGCCATCAAATTACTGTTTTGGTTGTGTACTAGATTGAAATTTGAAGAATAAAATTTTTAGCTTTATTAAATCATAGCTATATGATGATAGTGATTTGGCAACGACGGAGCTTTAGGTAATTGTTTATTTTTGTGTTTAGATTTAATTTAAGGAGAGTAGGTTGAGAGGAGTATTCCTGGGATTTACTACATTTGTGTCCTTACCCAATTCAAAATTTAATTTGATCCTATTGAGAATCCATTATCTTCTTTCTTGGATACAGGAAAAAAATTAACTCAAACTAATTAAAGAAGTTAGTTAATAATATTTAATTATAATAACCTTTTTAATAAACAAACATTTTTTCTGAATTATTCTTTCTTGGAACTTGATGTCAAGAGTAGAGATTTTTGAAAAATAAAAAAATTTCATCAAAATTAGACTGCTTTTGTATACAAAATGTTGTGGACTGGATAGAGGCTTGATTTTGAAGGCAAATTCTTTTTACACCTCCATGTTTTTCTCCTGTATCACATACTTTCAAAAATGTCCTTTTAAAACTTTCAATAGAACTAAGACATTTCTCAGATTACAGAATCTAAATTAAATTTATAATTATTTATATTATGAATTTTGTAATTCAAAAGATAAAAATTCTATTTCATATTATATAGTTTGACATAAAAAAATGTGATGGTGTAATTCAAAACATACAGAAGGAGGGTTTGTTTATTTTTTTTATTAAGGGTAAACAAGTATTATCACCTTTCACCGTACTATGGGGGTACAGGATGAAACCATGGAGGTGCAGGAAGAATTTGCCCATTCTCAAATATGAATTGGCGATATAGGTAATGGGCCGAAGAAGACAAATCCGGTCCGAATGAAATAGAAGGAAGAATAATAAAGTAGGAGAATTTTGTGGTGCGTTTTGTTTGTAGTGTGGGGAAAATGGAGGAGGAGGGTGACATATACGACGGTGTTAGAGCTCAGTTTCCTCTGTCGTTCGGGAAGCAATCGAAGCCTCAAACGCCTCTCGAAGCCATTCACAATGCCACACGTCGTTCCACTTCCACTTCCAATCCCAATTCCAAAACCACCAACCAACTTCCTTCTCTCTCCTCCTCTTCCAGGGAATGGTTCGATTCCCTCCGTCCTTCCAAAAACCCTATTTCACCGCCGCCTCCCGATCACGACGATGCCCCTATCGTCGGACCTCCTCCCCCGCCTCCTCCCTCAGCTTGCGACGACGAGGACGCGGACGGCGACATGATTGGCCCGCCCCCGCCGCCACCGAACGCGTCGGAGTCCGAAGATGAATCGGATGAAGACGAGGTAGGGACCCGCTTCCGGATCCCCCTTAGCAACGAGATTGTTCTCAAGGGCCACACCAAGGTATTCCTTCCAGAAATTAATGAAAAATAATATATATTTTTAATTCTGATTCCCAGACTCTAGGGTTTTGAATGCTAGCTTTATTGGTCTCTAGAATTTCAATTCCTGGGGGTTTACACTCTTTTCAAGTCTTACGATAACCCATTGTTCGCCCAAGGGTTCGCGAATATTGTGAATTACTTTAGCTTTAGCTGGCTGCAATTAATTATTCTGTTTTTAATGAGTGGGGTTATGATGGAAAGTAAAAAAGCTACAACTACTGTAAACTATGAAGAGTCTATGAAGAAGGTTAAATTGCTACTAGAAATAATTCATATTTTTTCATCGGTTCCTTACGCATTGTAGAAACCTAAATTAAATAAGCTAGGTATTGGATGACAACCCTGTCCGTGTCATCATCTACTTTTTAGGGATTTATAATTATAATTTAAATACATAATACCCTAAGCCCATCCAATTTAATTTTTTACCATCTAGGTTTATCGGCAGGTTTGCCCCTTCCTAAACCAATCTTATCAGGTGACAACAACTAAGTAATGAACTAGAACTAAGGTTTTAAATCAGGGTTTGCAGTTGTGTTTGACGTATCTGGCCCTAATTGCAGTCCTAGAGACTTGAAAAACCTTTAACCTTGACTATGCAACTGAGATTGTAGTCGTGTATCATTTTTCACGACTAGAACACTACAAGACAGGCCCCAGCTACGTTACTGAGCACCTGCTATAGGTAATCAAAATCTGAAAGTGATTGTAGTTGGGGCAATTTGTTAATGACCTGGGAAACTATTAACAGGTTGTGTCAGCTCTTGCTGTGGATCATACGGGATCAAGAGTGCTTTCTGGAAGCTATGACTATACAGTACGAATGTATGACTTTCAAGGAATGAATGCTCGATTGCAATCGTTTCGACAGCTGGAGCCATTCGAAGGCCATCAAGTTCGCAATTTAAGCTGGAGTCCAACTGCAGATCGCTTTTTGTGCGTGACTGGATCAGCTCAAGCAAAGGTAGTGCAAGGCATTATTTTCCACTAGTTTTTTTGTGCGTATGTGTGATTTTGTGTTAACTGTGCCCTTTGTCCTTCTACCACAGATTTATGACCGAGATGGGCTTACTTTGGGAGAGTTTGTGAAGGGAGACATGTATATTCGTGATCTAAAGAATACCAAGGGCCACATATCTGGATTGACATGTGGAGAGTGGCATCCAAAAACTAAAGAGACCATTTTAACATCATCAGATGATGGCTCACTACGCATATGGGATGTTAATGACTTCAAAAGTCAGAAGCAGGTTTGGAAAATTTACCTTAGTCTTCTTCCATTGTAAAGGTTTTCATTGGAGTAGCTCCATGCACTGTGATTTTGTTTGTGCTCATCTCTTTATGGGTGAAAGAGCATTTCAAACAGATATTTGGGGGGGGGGGGGGGGGTGTTTTTGTTTTTTGTTTTTTTTTTTATATAATTTTTTTTTTTTTAGGAAAAATGATGTAGGAAGTATCTTTTTTTTTTTTGTGTTA
>Ga0099825_1005852_pt1 | contig 15648 bp, 8 predicted proteins | sample SiratroredBW_FD_76838 | JGI IMG/M metagenome (GOLD analysis project Ga0099825, IMG submission 76838) | Root nodule microbial communities of legume samples collected from California, USA - Siratro red BW | ecosystem: Host-associated > Plants > Roots > Nodule | place: USA: California | collected...
AAAAAATAACACAATAGGAACCTCAAAGCTTCATTGCAATCTGAATCAAAAGGATAACCTTATAAATTAGCATTCCATTAAATTTGAATAAAGCAAAGATTAAACACAAATAGAGATTAAATGCAAAAACAGAATTGAAACAAAAATGAAATTAAATTAAAATGGGAACGAAATTAAATTAAAATGGGAATGAAATTAAATTAAAACAGGAACAAAATTAAATTAAAACAGGAACGAAACTGGTGAAGTATTGGGCCTATCCTTGCTTACCCCTTACTTCAAACCTTTGTTGCGCGATAGATTCTATGGGACACTTAACTCCCACTACTCTTTCTTCAAAATGAGCGAACATCCATACATATAGCATGGACAATCAACAGACCAAAGACCTATTCCTTCTGTTATGGCAGGAGTCGAGTGCTAGGTAAACATCAGCCAAGACCGTCGTGACAGGGTTTTCGGATCAGGCCTTTGAAAGCAATAAAGGCATCTATGGAAACACAGTCCACAAAGCATTCAACTTTACGGAACAACATAACCCCATAGAGGGTTAGAGCAAGGATACCCATAAACGTCTCCCAATCTTCTTTTTCACTTAAATGGTGCAAGTGACTCTCTAAGAACCCTTGAGTGAATCCTTTCATGTCATTCATCATGATAAAATGGCCTTTTAATTCTTTCATAGACATCTTCATTATCTTAGCTAAGGTGGAGATATGGGTAGGTTGCTCCACATGCTATTAGGGTACCCTCTTCTCCATGGGTATGACCAAGATCTGCGCAAATTCTTCAATAGTGGGCACCAATTGGAAATCTGGGAAGGTGCAGCATCTAAGAGGGGGATCATAGTATTGGCCCAGGGCAGTCACCGCAGCGCCTGAACCTCCACTTCTAGCAAACCCAAAAAATTTTAATATTTGCCCCTAAAAATAACTTTTTATACCCCTCGAAGCTTCTGTCCTAGCTCCTTAAGAACAGTTAGGTTAGTCCTCCATTCTAAATTCTCTTTTAATTTTAGACTGCATTTTGAATTCCACAGTGGTGTACTACTCATCTTTATACCTTTACTTTTTTTTTTTTTTGAAAAAATAGAACGTAAATCCTTAAGAAAAAGGCATGTAATGCACCCAATATGAAAAAAAAAAGAGCTTAAAAACATCTTGTGGAAAAAGGTGACATCAATATTTTTAGAGAAAAAAATTAATTTCCAAATCCACCCTCTTTACGTGGACAATTAATGCATACAACCTCCACTGTTTGTAGTTATGAATGGCAGGTGGACCGCTGAGCTACAAAATTTCTCCCATAGTCCTAATTGTTGAAAAATAAGATGGCCAATGTTCAAGAGGGGGGTGAATTGAACAATTTACTCTTTTTAAAAACTTAAAAGTTTGAATGAGATCTTCGTTGAATCTATGATTATAATGAGAATGCCACACAAAATAACAAATTGAATTCACAAACAGCTTGTTAAAAATACATTTCAGTGTATAACACCAGTAAAAACAACTTGTTAAAATCAGAAACAGCTTGTTAAAACCAATTCTGGCAGTTCTGGAAAATTACAATTAACAAGTTAAAAAAATTCAACAAGTTGAATTTTTAGTACTGTAGTTGTGTTAAAACCAGTAAAACAATATGATCAATTTGAATATACCAAGTGCTGAAAAATGTCCCGAAATAGTTTTTGAAATCACTAAATGGTATTATATGATTCTAAGCAAAGGTTAAAGCCAATATGAAATAGAAATGATCAAGCCAAGTGATAAACTGCACTGCACCAGAGAATTATTAAACCAATATAAGAGCTAATTCAAGAAATTGAATGATGCAGTAGTATTGAAACTCAAAATTGCAGAATCAGTTATGAGAAGAATGAATATAGCATATCACACTCAAGATGCAACCAAATGTTCAATCACAACAACCTTATAACACACACAGATTCAATTGATTCAAATTTTACAGAACAGTATAACCGTAGACTAAGAACAACTCCACTTGATTCAAAAATTCCCAATCAAACAGTTAAAAGAAATTTCAGCAGCCTTTATTCACAGAAACAGGTCCAATAAATCCAATATCTTCAATGCAAACTAGTTAAGAACCTAAGTGATTAATACTGCAGTAAAATATAAAGGAATTCAGCATAACAGAATAGTTTTTGATCAATTAAAACGCTGCAGAGAAGATGATTTTAAAACTATTAAGAATTTAACAGGTTGTTCTTTAGAATCAACAGGTTGTCCTTGACTGCAGAATTAAGTATGACACAAATGCAATTCGAAAAATTAAAAGAGAGAGGGAAAAGAATATTGCACAGGTGTTTTTATACTGGTTCACCCAACCACTTGGGCTATGTCCAGTCCCTTTGCTACCACTTGCAAGGATTTTCACTAATTCAATCAAAGTTTACAAGCAAATCACTCTAGAACCCTTCTTGAACCCTATAAGAAGAGCTTCTACCCCCTTGTGCAACCCCCACCGCACAAGATGAACACCTACTGTGTCAATGCAGTACACCACTATAGATTTGAATGCAAACACACCAATACAACAATTCAATTTTACAATTCTCTCAATAGCAATGCTTAAAATTGCCTATTAAGCACAAATCATCCAAGAAACTATTCAAGAATTCAATACAACTCAAAAATTCAATTAGGCAGCAACCAAGCACAATCAAAAGCTCAAGGAAGAACACTTATCTTCATAAGAAAGTTGCTGTTTTGCCAATTTAATCAAATCCAAGCAAAGCTCCTCTTCAAGTCTTTGAAATCATGATGAGTTTCGAAATCAAAAGCATTTTGTTCTCACAATTGAATTTCCCTCCAAGAAACTCCCTTGAAAACTCTTGAAAACTCGTTAAAACCTTTTTGAAGTCGAAGAAGTTCTAACAAAACGAGCGCAACACCCTTTTAAACACGTGACAACTTAAACTGTTAAAAATTTAACATGTCGATTTTGAAATTTAACATGTTAAATTTGGGTCTGCAACACTAATTTTTCTAAAACGTTTTTGAAATGCTATTTTCACTTAACCATGAGTAAGAGCTATGCTAATACTTGATTGATTGACACAAACTAATGCATGAAAGTCCTAATCCAAGTAAGAACTACCCCAAAACTAAAATCTAGTGTCTTCAAGTGATTTCTTCATCAAATTAGCACTTTAGGATGACCTTCACTAGCTCCAACACTAATTAGGATTGGACCTAGTGAGGTTTAAGTTCTAAGCCTATGCATGCGCTCACCAAAGAGGTTTTATCCTAATTTCCTAATAAAGGCCACTAGAGCTATGACTCACTCTACCCACACTCATAGCAGTCAGTAATGAAATATTTATGCATATGTAAATAAAGCTAACAGACTCTAACTCGAGTTCTCACAACGACCAAAAAAGGAAGTGCTTCCTTTCGGGGCCTTTATTACACAACTCCTCCATTTCTAAGCTTCACAGACCCGAGTATAGGGCCCCACTCATGACATGTGAAAGTGTATGTGTGAAGGGAGAAATATGCATACCCAACCCCCACCTGCAAAACAACCAGAAAATTCCCATACAGATATATATAGCATGTCGTCTACCCTAGGGTTTAATATTCCAACAATACAAAACATACAAACAAATAAACAATTAAAAATATATGTGAAAATAAACAATCCTAACAAAATGATAAACCTTATATACAAACAAACATTATTTACCAAAAAAATAAATAATCAAATAAAGGAAAAAGGGAAAGATAAACATTAGAAAACCACACAAGTTTTACTCATCTAATTAAATTATCCTGATTCTCAAAAATGTCCCCAACGGAGTCGTCATCTGTCACAATCGGAATCGCGGTAGGGCGATAAAAAAATAATTTTTAAGAATATTTGGATAGAGATTAGAGTCGCCACCATAGTTTATCACGGAAAATTATAGAAAAACCGAAAAAGATAAAATGTCTACGAACTAGATTTAAGATTCAGAAGTCGGTTACACGTGAGGATGGTATTAGCATTCTACAACGCTCGTCCTAAGACGATACCTTTATTCAAATAAGAAAAATGAGTGTGGTTTTACAAAATGTTATTTTTCCTAAAAATAGTAATAATACAAATGCAATTATAGAAAATAAAAGATGCAAATAATAGATCAAAAAAATATTAATAAACAAGAAAAAAATAAAAACAAAAAAACAAAAATGACAATAAAACAAAATATATACAAAATATAAATAAAAAAACCAGTAAAATATGAATAATAAGTACAAATAAAGGGGTAAATAAAATAAAAACAAATACATAAAAAATAATAAAAATGCAAATAAAATAAACATAATAAGTAAAAATAAACAAAGAAAATATATTTTTTATTTTTTTGGGCCCGACAAGAATTGACCTTGGTTCTACGTATTTCTATAAAGAAAAATCATGGTTCACGTAGTTCTAGTTTGAAAATTTAATGTTTAAAATTTTATATTTTTTTATATATTTTCACACATTTATTTGAAATATAACATTATTTATTGATTTGTTAAGAAAATAAAGAAAAACAAGTAATGGTAATAATAATAATAATAATAAATAATAATAATAATGGAGTGCAGTTTCTTTTGAGTGCTATAATGGGTTCTGATGGAGTTTAGGGTTCCTGTTAGGCTTTTTTTTTATTTGAGAGGATTTTGAGAGGGTTTAGGGTTTCTTTTGAGTGCTCTGATGGGTTGTGATGAGGGTTAAGGTTCTTGTTGAGTGCTATGATGTTCTTGCTTCCATGGTTCACTGAGATTTTTAGTTCTGGAACAGTGTTGTTTAGGGGGTTTATTTATGGCTGATATGAAGATTGTGACAGGAGCAACAATCTCTTGATTTGGTTGGGAAGCTGAGAAAGTGCAAAAAGCAGCAATCCCCAAGCAGAGAAACTTTTTCTCCAGTGGCTAAAATCACTACTGTCAAGATCTTACTGGTCATTGGAACTATTAAAAATTGTCTCCTTAAACAAATTGATGCCAACAATGCTTTCTTGCATGGAGATCTTCATGAAGAAGTATATATGGAGGTTCCTAAACGTGTTGTTCTCCCAAAATCTGTTCAGGTCTGCAAGTTGAGAAAATCTCTTTATGGTCTTAGACAAGCTAGTAGCCAGTGGTATGGAAAGTTGTCTACAGTCCTTATAGCTTCGGGTTATACCCCAATCACAATCTGATTTTTCTTTATTCACTAATCAGTCTGCTACTGGTGCATTCACAACCATCCTTGTCTATGTTGATGATATGATTTTGACAGGGAATGATACTCAAGATATTGCTTCAGTCAAGTCTCAACTTGATTACTTATTCATAATTAAGGATCTTGGTTAATTGAAATTTTCCTTGGATTAGAAGTTGCTAGATCAAGCTACTAAAGTTCTTTTTTGTGACAACAAATCTGCCTTACATTTAACTGTCAATCTTGTGTTTCATGAGCGTAGCAAACACATTAAAATTCATTGTCATGTGGTTAGAGAAAATTTTCGTGATGTCGTTCTTCGTTTGCTCCCTATCAACACTAAGTCATAGGTTGCTGACATCTGTACAAAACGTTGTTCTTACATTTATTGTCCAAGATGGGTTTAGTTGACCTCTATGCTCCATCTTGAGGGAGGATATTAATAAATGATAAATAATTATTATGTGAGAATAATTAGCGATTCTATTAGAATATATTAAAGAATGATAAATAATTATTATGTGATGATTATTAGCGATTATGTAACTATTTTGTTATGATCTAGTTATTCCATGTACTTTATTATAGAGTAGCTTTCTTTCATCAAGATGAAAAAGAAGAAAAAGAATATTTTGAGTCTCATCATTTATTCCTTTTCCATTTTTGTTCATGTTTCTATTTTCATAATTGATACAAAGTATATGAATTTAAACATCTCATCACATTTTGTCCCAACCTTTATGGCAGTTTACACAGAGTTTCTAAGTCTCTAAGTTTGAATAGTAATGCTAGAAAAAACCATAGGTCGGATAGTTTAATTACTCTGCATGTTTTTAATAAGGTTAAAAGTCTCTATTTTCATTCAGAATTCGACTTGGAAAATATACGAGTATTATCTTGGTACTTCTCTTACTTTCATTGTTTTCAATATAATTTGAAGAATATACAAGTTATGTGTGATCTTTTTTTCAATCCTATGTTTCTGTTTAATAATAATAATAATAATAATAATAATAATAATAATAATAATAATAATAATAATAATAATAAAACAATAATAATAATTTAATGGAAACCGAATTTTCATAGAAGTTAAAATATTTAATGCTTGCACGGTCGAGGGGAAATTTTATTTTATAAAAGTTAAAATATTTATATCCGTGGTTGAAAAAAATATGTTCGCAAAGCTCACTCTAACTTTTTTTTTTCATGGTCATTTATCACATTCATTTAGATTTTTTTGTTTAAATTAAAAATTTTATCCGTCAATAACAATTATTGAAAATTTTTAATTTATCTAAACACATATTTTTATTATATATTTTAATTTTTTATAAAATTTTATTAATGCCTATTACTGTAGCATCAACTAAAAAAATTTTTTTAAGATAAAATGAATAAAAATTTAGTTGAAGTATCAACGACACCGCAAATTAATTCGATAATTTTATATATAAAGAATTATACTTAGAAATTGGTTTGATAGTTTTATTGTTATTATTAGTGATTTTACTTCTCAAAATCTTTGTAAGAACCAGAATCCGAAGTGAACATGTATGTGCGGAAATTATTTTAATTTGTTTAAATATTGAAAAAAAACTATATTTAAATAATTGAATATCAAGAATGATATAGATAATATTTAAATTTTAAAAAGTTACTGACGGAAAGATAAGTATATAAATATTGGTTGATGTTATAATCTTTTATATTTTTGTTTACTTAGTTGTGATAAATAAATTTGAAATTAGTGTGAATTTCTTGTAAGTATGTAAATATTGGTTGGTGTTATAATTTTTTATATTTTTATTTACTTAGTTGTGATAAATAAATTTGATATTATTGTAAAAAGGTTATTTAAAAAAATATTGTAAAAAGAATCTACTTCCATAATACGTTAAAGAACAACCTGATAATATGTAATTATAAAATGTCTAAAAATATTTTTATATGATATTTGTAACTATTATGAAAATAATAAGATAAATAGAAATGAAAAAATAAAAAAATATGAAAATGAAAATATTTTTTTATTTATCAATTAATAAATTAAAAAAAAAATAGAAGATGAAACAATCCACAAATTTTATTGTATCAATCTCAAATGAAAATACCAAAAACGAAGTTCTTCAAATACCAAGAACGAATAACTTTGCCCTTTATTTCACTTGAAAACATAATACTTTAAGATTGGAAAGTAAAGAGCATATCTATGGAAATAAAAATATGTCCTTCCAACCACTTTGAATACAACAACTAGTTATGATGACGAGTCATTTTCAAAATTGTAGTGAATTGCATTACATGTAGATTCTTCTTTCCATATATTTTCAGCAATTTGTGCAGTCACGACCGAGGAAAGACTACTTTATTCTTTAAAACTCTGAATAGTTAATGCCTTTTGTCGGTTCTTCATCACCTTGTGGAAAAACTTGATCATCAGCGACATCTGATTACTTTCTATTGTCTATTAAAACACGAACTCCAATATTAATACCTCTTTATATATAGTTATTTCCAAATCTCTTAACATGTAATCTCATAATTACTTTCTTAGACATATTACTGGTAATAACTATTTTCTTTTAGCACCACACTACAAAAAAAACAAAAATTACTGATGAGACAAATCTATCAAAAACATTCAAAATCTATCGGTAAATTGATTGTATATAAATTTACTGACGGATTTCTAGGTCCGTCAGTAATTACCAACAAATTTCTAAGTCCGTCGATAATTACCGACAGATTTAAGGTAAATTCATTCGTAAATCCGTCGATAATGATATTTTACCAACAAATAAAGTTTCATCGATAAAATTTCGTCCGTAATTTAACTTTTTTCTTATAGTGCCAGTAGCTATTGAATATGATTTGATGAAATCAGCACAAGAGTGAAAGTCTACAATGGATCCTAGCTACAATAAGAAGTGCATGAGAACTTGAAGAGCTTGAGAGTGTTTGGTCCTAGACTAGGAGGGATGTGTTGCTATGAGTTGTGTCTCTGATTTAAAATCATATGATTGTATGATTGATTATTCAAAAGTAAGCTCCAAAAATAAATTTAATTTATAATATTTTTTGAAATATTTTAAGAACAAAGAAAATCATATTTTGTTAATCAAATTCAGATAAATAATCAGTAAACTATTTTCAAAATCTGGAACTGATATATTTACTGTTAAGTAACAGGATTCTATCAATTGATTGAATGGTAACTCAATCAATTGAAGCCTTAACGGTCAAAAATAATAGTTTTTCTATATAAAGGGACTTGTACGAGTTTTTTGCATAACAATAATTAAAGAAATCATATTGAGCGAATTCTTGTGACTACTCTTGAGAGAAAAATGCGCGCAAACCTTGTGATCAACTCAGCAATTGTTTTACAACATGAAAACTGTTCTTGGAGCTTTACTGCTGAATTGATCTACTGCAAACTGTGATATTGAATCAGAGCTAAGTGTTCCACTCTATTCTTAATACATTTGTATAATCTATTGAGTGGAATTACTGTGTATTGTTTGTATTCTTGATACATTTCTTGTACTGGAACTGGAGGTTACAAGTTACCGAGGGTTGTAATTGTAACAGGTTGTGTAGTGGGTTTCTACACTAGTTCACACTTGCTGAAGGGTTAAGTAAAGTGTGAGTGATGCGGGGAGCAGTGATAACTTGCTGGGAGCAAGGCTGCGAGTAAGGGTTGTAAAATGATCTTGTGATCTTTTTAGTGAAAATCTTTGCTAGTTTGCAAAGGACTAGACGTAGCCCTTGAGGAAGGGTGAACTAGGATAAATCTTTGTGTTCTTGATTCCTTCTTCTCTCTTCTTGAAAGCTTTCTTTTGTTTAATTGTGTTGTCATACTTAACTCATCATTAAGTGTTTTCTCAATTGAAAACTAGTTGCTCTCTGGACTTGTTGTATTGCTTCTGATTCAATTAAAATCCAAAATATTCATTACGGGCATTCTTGAAACTCATTGGACTATCTTTGAAACTTCTTGATATTGGATACTGAATCTTGGAGTGGTATTTTAGATTTTATAATCTAAATTATATTCTAACAACTTTCGCTGTGCTTACAATCAAATATATCTCATTAAATTGATTTGCATATTTCTGTGACAATTCTGGACTGAATCTAAGTGTATTCATATTTCTGCATTCATTCAATTGATTGAATATGTGCTTCAGTAAATTGAATTGTTTAGTGGACATTCCAGAATTGCGTATTAATTGTTTTAATAAAGATATTTCATTCTCCAATCTAAACCACTTTCCTTTTTTGCGAAAATTTTTCAAGAGCTCAATTCACCCCCCTCTTGAACTCGGCCAAAACTTTTTTTTTCAATTGGCATCAGAGCTAGGACTTAAATCCTAGTCAAGCATTTCGATCCATGGTCGAGAACAAGTTACCTTTCGCTAAAGGTGCTTTTATTAATATACCACCTATGTTTTCAGGTGTAAACTATCAATTTTGGAAAATGAGAATGAAAATCTTCATTGAATCCGTGGTATTTGGAATGCCATAGTAAATGGTCCATTCATTCCCATGCATATTGTTGATGGTGTGCTAACTACTAAGCCCTTTGATGAGTTAACTGATGTTGGAAATAAAAAAATGTAGTATGATTGTGTTGCAAAGAATATAATAACATCTGCATTAAATCTGGATGAATTCTTTAGGGTCTCACAATGCAGTTCTGCCAAAGAAACATACTAGAAATCACACATGAAGGAACCACTGATGTGAAGAGAGCACGCAAACATGCATTAATACAAGAATATGAGTTGTTTAGGATGTAGTAGGGAGAAATAATTGCAGATGTCCAGAAGAGGTTTACGCACATAGTCAATCATCTAATTGGACTAGGAAAGCAGTTTGACAAAGAGGGACTGAATATTAAGATACTAAAGTGTCTGGATCGGAGCTGGCAGCCTAAAGTCACTACAATATCAGAAACTAGAGACTTGACAACACTCACAATTGCAGTGCTATTGCAAACTAAGGGAATATGAATTGGAGATGACCAGGCTTAAGGAAATGGAAACAATGGAGAAGAAGACAAAGAGCCTAGCTCTCAAAACTAGAAGTGCAGTTGAGGAATGAAGTGATGAAAGTTCAGCTGAGTGCAGTGAATCTGAAAACCTCAATCTATTGACAAGAAAGTTTCAGAAATTCATAAAGATGAAGGGGAAATTGAAGAATCAGCAAGGAAAAAGAGTTAAAGGTAAATCAGATCCTGGTTCTACTAAATTTGTTTGCTTTGGCTGTGGAAAACAGAGACACATGAAAGTAGACAGTCCAAGCATTGCAAATAAAGATAAAGCACCAGAAAAGAAAAAGAACAAAGCTGGAAAAACTAGACGAGCCTATATAGCTTGGGAGGACAATGCTACATCGTCTAGTAGTTCTTCACATGAAGAGATTGAAGCAAATCTATGTCTAATGGATGGAAAGAGCTTTAAAGTAAGTAGCATGGAATCCAATGCATCTTTTAATAGCACTAACTACAACACACTTCTTCATGCATTTCAAGAAAATCGTGAAGAAGATAACAGATTAGGTCTTTCCAACAATAGACTGAAAGGTATGAACAATTGGTTGGAAAGTAGAGTTAAATAGCTGGAGGATGAGTTATCTAAAGCAAAAATTGATTTTGAAACTTTAGAAAAGAATTACAAATCTGCAAACTCCAGTGGGTTTAACTCCAGCAAACCAGTTGATTGTGAAAAATGTGCAGTATTACAGAACAAAGTGAATTATTTGATAACTACTGCATCTAGACTTTCTATGGGAACAAATAACTTGAATGCAATTTTAGGACCTCAAAATTTTGTTTTTGAAAAAGCTGACATTGGTTATCAAGTTGGTCCCAAAGGAAAGTAAAAATTGTTTAACAGTTTTTTTAAGGGTTCTGGATCACAGTCTTCACAATCCATTACTTGTTTCTATTGTATGAGAAAGGGTCATTCAGTTAGAAACTGTAGAATAAGAAAATTTGATTTGCCCAAAGGACTAGTTAGGTGGGTGCCCAAAAGCACATCTAACACCACTAGACCCAAGATTAACAGGGTACCAAATCTTTAAATTCAATCTGTGTTGCAGGATTAGTTAGCATCCAGTAAACTGATGTGGTGTCTGGATAGTGGATGCTCAAAACATATGACAGGAGAGGCTTCACAATTTATTAACTTGAAATGGAAACCAACAGGATTTGTTACTTATGGGGACAACAACCGAGGAAGGTGTTGGCGATATAGGAAGCGAGAATAAAGTGATCATCAAAGATGTATTGCTTTTAGAAGGTTTGAAACACAGTTTACTGAGCATTAGTCAATTGTCTGATCGTGGATAGCAGATTTAGAAATTGCTGAAATAGTTCTAATAGGTAACAGAGTGAGTAATGTTTACACGCTTAATGTCTTATGTATCATACCTAGCATGAATTGTTTGCTATCTAGAGATGATGAATCTTGGTTGTGGCATAGGCGACTTGCACATGTTCACATGCATCATCTAAATAGGATTGCATCTAAGGATCTAGTAATTGGTCTTCCTAAGCTTGAGTTTGAGAGGAACAAACTATGTGAAACATGCCAAAAAGGTAAACAAACTAAAAGCACTTTTAAACCAATTAATGTTGTTTCAACATCTAGACCACTTGAGCTGCTTCACATGGATTTATTTGGTCCCTCAAGAACCATGAGCCTAGGAGGTAATTACTATGGTCTAGTAATTGTAGATGACTATTCACTCTTTACATGGACATTATTCATAGTCACAAATGATACTGTTTATTTTGCATTTAAGAAATTTTCCAAGATGATCCAGAATGAAAAAGGATGTAGGATTTCTACAATTAAATCAGATCATGGGGCGAATTTTAGAATGAGAGGTTTGATAAATTCTATGAAAAACATGGAATCAAGCATAATTTCTTCAATTGAATTGTTTACTGGACATTCCAGAATTGCACATTGATTGTTTTAATCAAGATATTTCATTCTCTAATCTAAACCACTTTCCTTTTTTGCGAAAATTTTTCAAGAGTTCAATTCACCCCCTTCTTGAACTCGGCCTAAACTTGTTTTCAATTTCTAAATACAATGAAATTTGTATGAAAAGAGTCTAGTTACGGTACTGTATGCATTTTTTTAATTCATAAGACTTTATCTAAATTATTTTATCAGTAGTATAGAACCTCTCATAATTGGATGCCTCATGATACTATGATGGTAATAATGAAGTTATGGATCACACATCTAAGAGAAACTACAAAAATAAAATGTTAATAAAGAATTTTTATAATTTATTGATGACTTTTGTATCTATTTTGTTATATTGTCTCAATATTCAATACCTCCTTATATATAGTAATTGCCAATTTTTTTACATGATTCATAATAAAAATGAATTTTGCATGATTTACAATAACAATAAAAATTTCATGAAAAAAGTAGTTCATAATCATAATGAAATTTACATAAAAAAAAAGTGATTGATAATAACATGATTTTATAGTAAATATTACAAATTATGCTTTATAATAATATGATTTTATTGAATGATTCTATCACCAACAAATATAATAATGATTTTTTATATAATTGTTTGGTCTGTATCTATGAATACAAAAATCTATAAAGAGAAATGTTTTTTAAAGTAAAAAATGTTCACTAATTGAAAATCTTTAACGTCTGTGTATAAAGACAATTAAAAGCGAAAGTGACGATGTTGTCAAAAAGGCAGTGATATTTTTGTAAATAAATGAACATTCATCACGTCAGTTAAATACCAAAATCGACCTTGTGAGGGCAGTAAAAAATAAAAATTCAAAATTTTAAAATTTTAAATTGGCAGGTGAGCCACCACGTCGGTTATGGGCTTCTAACTGACGTGGTGTGTATCAACATGACGTCGGTTTTGGGAGTCTAACCGACATCATGGTCACTCTGGTAATTTTATAAAAAATTGGGTATATTTAGGATTCAACACAACGTCGACTCTAGGCTTCTATCCGACATTGTGGTGCATCAAAAATTGAAATTGGGGGTTTCAGGTCATGCACCACGTCGGTTGGAACTTAGACTTAGGCTTTAGGGGTGTGTATGTGGGTTCTTAATTTGTGTCATAAAATCATTTGTTACATGTTTCATATATCTTAGTAAGCTCTAAAGTAAAAATTGTTTAATCAAATTTTTCAAATAAATGTGTTTGGAAAAGAAAATTTAATAAACTAGTTTTATTCTAAATTTGATAAATTTTCTATTACAGAAAAATTCAATTGATTGAACAATTATATCAATCAATTGAAGTTTTAACAGATTCTTAAAACATTTTGCCTATATAAAGGGAAGGCACGTGTTTTGACATACATAGAAAATCATTCTAAGAAACTTTGTAAATTCCTTTGAGAGAGAATCGTGCAAAACACCTTGAAAGCTTTTTCTAACTCATTTCTTCTCAAGAATCATAATCTTGGAGCATTACTTTGATTCTGAATCATTGCAACAGTGATTTTATGCAGAGCTAAGTGTTTCTACTCTGATCTTGATATACATGTAATATGTTTTGAGTAGAATCATTGTGTGGTTTGATCTGATCATTGTATTTTTTAATACTGTTCATGCGGTTACATATTGGATAGGGTGTGTGATTGTAACTTGAGTGTACAGAGGGTTCTGTACAGTTTGTATAGCTACTGAAGGGTTCAATAGGTTGTTTTACTGCTAGGAGAAGGGTGTGCTTGTAGGGTGCAAGTGTTTTATTGTTTGATACTGATCTTGCAGATCTTTTCTAGTGAAAATCTTTGCTAGTTTGCAAGGTACTGGACATAGCCCTTGAAGAAGGGTGAACTAGGATAAAAACTTGCGTTCTTGATCTTTCTTTCCCTATTCTTGAACACTTATCTTGTTTCTGCTATTTGCGCAATTAACTGTTTCTCGCGTGCAATTAATTGTTTCGGTCTAAGTGCATTTGAAAATTCTTTCTAAAACAGCTTGATAAATATTCAGGTTTCTGGACATTTCTTATCTTGATTTTTTAGTTAATCAAGTTTTCAGTTTAATTGATTATATTTCTTTTAACTAGTTTTTCTTGAATCTTGACTTGTAATAACCAGTCATTGTTTTTCCTGAAACTGTTTACTCAATTGTGTTCTGAGCTTTCTGAAATACTTTTCTAAAATACTTTTTTTGACTTCAGTTTATTGCTTTCGCACTTGATCTGATTAAATATAACTGGTATAGTTGATTGATTGTTTTCAAGAATATATTGATCATTAACTATACATTTTACAAAAATCATCTTTTAATAGTTTGAATAAAGAATCTTCATCCAGTTTTGTAAAATTGATCACAATTTTGTGAAAAGTTTTTTAAGTTTAATTCACCCCTCTTGAACTCAGCCTAAACTTATTTTATAGAGGGTTCAATGCGTGCAACATATGTCTATGAAATTGGGCCTTCTAACATGGTTGTGGTCATTGTTTTCTTTGGCTTTATTCTTTTAGTGATTTTTTCTCTAAATTTTTATATTGATGATATTATGTTCCGTTTAATAGGAAGCAGGGCTTTGGAATCTTGGCAATACATGTTTTCTTAATGCTATTCTGCAATGCTTTACACACTAAAAAAACTAGTTTTAGTGTCATAAATATTCATTAATATAAATTATAAAAAAATTTCATCTATAAATATTTTTAATACATTAGAGTAGTTCTAAAGTCAATTTCTATTCGAAGGTTTAGTACATATTAGCCTGCTTGTAGTGTCATTTTGTGATGGAGGCAGATTGTTGTTGTAACTCTATTATAGGTTACTGTTGTTGTATATTTTATAGATGAAATAATTTTTATAATTTATAGTGATGAATATTTATGTCTCTAAAACTAGTATTTTTAGTGTGGAAATCATTGCAGAATAGCATTTAGAGATTCCAAAGCCCTACTTCCTATTAAATGGAACGTAATATCATCAATATAAACATTTAGAGAAAAAATCACTAAAAGAATAAAGCCAAAGAAAACAACAACCACTACCACGTTAGAAGGCCCAATTTCATAGACAGATGATGCACCCATTGAACCTTCGTTCTCATCTAAGAGCCAGTTCCCTTAGGTAGGGATCCATGATTCTGACGCCACCGCCGAGATGGCTGACACAAGGCCAACAGCAAAGTTGAATCTTTGTTGAGCTGTCGGAATTGCGAGGCCTTATTAGAATCCTCTTTCGCACTATCCTTGCCGCAAACACCGAAACCCATCGAAAGAGTAGATTCACCGACAGCCGATAACTCACCAGAATCATCGCAAGAACCACCGATCGATTCTAATTGTTTTGGAAAAGAAATCTGTTGCAGGAACCTCCAATGGCCTGGACTTAGCTGGTGAATAGTGTGAAAAATATATTGAATTTCACAACGTAGAGTAAAGTTAGGGTTTAAAAGTTT
>Ga0099825_1005855_pt1 | contig 15645 bp, 17 predicted proteins | sample SiratroredBW_FD_76838 | JGI IMG/M metagenome (GOLD analysis project Ga0099825, IMG submission 76838) | Root nodule microbial communities of legume samples collected from California, USA - Siratro red BW | ecosystem: Host-associated > Plants > Roots > Nodule | place: USA: California | collected...
AAGATGGGGTTGGGGTTGGAAATTGGAATGAGAAGTAAACACAGCAAAAAAAAGAAGAGACTCTCCATTTCTTTTTTACTTTCAAGTATTAATTGGGTGGTGATAAGTAACAGCTAACCAACTTCTCTGCTCCTCACCAATCTACATTAATTTTGATTGGGTGGTGATAGGTAACAGCTAACCAACTTCTCTACTCCTCAACAATCTGTCACATTACAGTTTAAAAAAAATTGAAAAAATGTGAACCGGATGGCACCCTTATCCGGTTCACAAATTTACAAACCGGATGAAGTCCACCCACCACTCATCCTGTTTGCAATTTTTTTACCTTATGACAACCGGACGGGGTAGCGTCCGGTTCACAACTTACAAACCGGATGGCACCCCCATCCAGTCCATCCGGTTAACAATTTATGAACTGGACATCAGGCTGTCTAGTTCTCAAATTTCAAAAAATGAGAACCGGATGGCCTCATCCGGGTGCCCTACCGGAAACTTCAAAGTTGCTTAATAAAAGAAAGGTATTTGGGTAATTTTAATTAAAATTTTATATGGGGATGTAAGAAGAGGGTATGAGAGTGGAGGAAGAATTTGTCCTTGTTTGTTTCAGGATGTCGAAAAGTCATCTAAGAGAGAAAATGCAGTGATTTCATACATTTTAATAAATAAAATATTAATTAAAATTGACAATTAGTAAAAAATTTCATCATAAACTTTCTGAGTATAATAGAGATGATTTGTGAAGAAAAATTAATTTGTAATATATATTTATATTATAATATAACTAATTATATAATATAACATAATAATAATAATTATTTTTAAAATAATAATAAATTTATAAAATAGCAATATTAATAATATTAATATTAAAAATTAAAAATAATAATAAAATCATAAATAATAATTATAATAACAAAGTTATAAAATAATAATATTATTAATAATAATAATAATTTAATTTTTATTTAAATAATTAATAATCTTATAATTAAAATAATAATAATTTAATAATCACACACATCAAATTAATTATATTTAATTTTAACTATAATTTTATTTATTAAAATATTATTATCAATTACATACATCATATCATTTACAAAAATTTTTATAAACTTTTTCTTCAAATTTCAGTATTTTTTTCTTAATCCAAACAACTCAACTTTATATACATTTTTTTCTCAAATCCACACCTTCAAATCTCTTTCTTAATTCAAACAAAATATGAAAAATAAAAAAATTTTGATAAAAAAATATATTTTCATCTTGCCATCGGATCACCTTCACTTTTAATACATCATTTCAATACATCATTTTTCATACTATCACACTAACTTGTGATAAAAGAAAAGTAAATAAAAAAGATAAACGCTTGAAAATATTTAATTTTATTTGTTTTGATTCCAAACACAATTACATCTCAATTTATGTATTTACATAATTATAATAACATTAAGCATTTTTCTTAAAATAACTGTCCAACCATGACAAAAACTTTCTGTACTGCATCATTTGTGACCTGTAACCTATAAATTTTGAAAACCCAAAAGTATTTTAGATGATGTAATAAGTTTTGAAAAATGTTTTTTAGAATTAAACTTTTGGAAAATATTTTTTGAAATGTAAACGTTATGTTTAATATTCAGAGAATATTTTCTAGAATATAAAATTTCTATTTTATAAAATATTTTTAATAAAACATATTTTCAAAAAGCATAATCTGATAAATATTTTCTGAAAATTAATATGAAAGGTATTTTAGTCACATCTGTGATAGGGGGTACAGGTAAAAAATATGTGATGTACGTAAGTTTTTGCCTCCAACCATCATCCACATTGGGCCTTATCTATATCCGACCCAGTTCGAACCTTCTGGGTCAAATTACACTTTACTAAACAGATGCATTCTGTACCTCCATGACTTCTTTTTACAGTTCCAATTTTTTAAAATTCTAAAAATATTATTTTCGAATTATATAATTTAGAATATAATTTTTTTATATTTTAAATTATATAATTTAAAATATAATTCTTTTAAAATTTATATAATTTAAAATATAATTTTTTATCTTAAATTATATAATCTGAAATATAACTCTTTTTTATGTTCTAAATTATATTCTGGAACATAATTTTTTAATTTCTAATTGTGTAATTTAAAATAAAAAAGGTAAGAAAGTGTAAGATTTTTTTAATTTCTTTTGATAAAGAGTATAATAATTATTTTGCTGAGTTTACGGAGGTGAAAAAAGAAAATATGGAAGTGCAGAAAGAAGGCGTTCACTAAACATTTATTCGGCCCGTAGCTGGCCTAGTTGCACCAACCATAATATTTATTCATAAACATAAATGAAATATTGACTCATTATGTTCATGTTCATTTATCATTTTTTAAAAAAATATTATTAGAAACAAAAATTAGTGTTCTAATCCCATTTCTCAGATTTAAAACCGAAAGGTGAAAAAATATTATCTAGTTGTAGGCTTTCACCTTGTCACAACCAATGACACTGAGAATATGTCAACTCATTAAAATCATGTAGATATTATATACTAAGAAGTTAAAAGAGTTTTGTTTCTCCATTGTTTAGATGCAACCCTTTAAATTGTTTTTGATGGATGCAAAAATCTCTTCTGGTGAGTATTATTAACAGTATTTTGTAGCTCACATACTTTGATCATACGTACAAGATTAGTTTCATCTTCTAGAAGCTTCTGTGCTTCGTCGTTTTGAGGATTGAAGTTTGCAACAGAAAACATTTTAAGAACGTCTTCTTTCTTTGTTTCTTTTTGTTTGTTAAGAAGAAGAGTATTTGCTTGCACCTTGTTGAAATAGTACCAAAAGAAACTATTATTTTGTAGTTGCTTATTTTATGATGGAAGCGAGTAGACTAAATTTCACATGAAATAGAAGTGCGCAGTTATCCATAATCAGAAGTTGTACATATCAAACTGTTTGCTGCAGAGTATAAATTATACTTTTAATTCTTAGCTCCATTTTTGGTTGCATCCTCTCTTAAAAACTCATTCCAACTAAACATAGTGATTTGGGATAGTAAAACTTTAATTTAATATAAAACTCAAACTAAACTAATTTTTCAAGATTGAGTTTGAAATAATTATACAGTTTTGTTATTGTACTTATCCCAGAACAAGCCCAGGTTCATCCGAATCTATTAAGGCTAACTCACTGTCAATCAGAATCAAATAACACTTATCCTAATTATTCCTGATTAATCTCAATCAGCTACAAAATAGTAATTCGTGATCCTAGATACCTCAATGTCATTATGATGAAATATCATATCGTTATTAGGGAAATATGCTCTTTAATATCAAGGCCCTATAAATATGATCTAGGTCTACAGGAAGTGGTATCTCTCTCTCATTCTTACTCTACTATCTTACTCTTTTCCATATACACCTCTTATACTCTTATTGACTTGAGCGATGGAGAGTCTTCTGCAGGTGGACCCCCTCTCGGTTCAGCCGTTGGAGGAACGGAGGAGACCAACATCCGCTCGAAAGACGACTCACACTCGGGTCAGGTAAGAACATTTGGCGCCCACCGTGGGGCCCTAGTAAAATTAATCCCAGGATTACTCTTGTGTTTTCTTTTCTTTGCAATGGACTCCGCTGTAATCGAAACTCTCCAAGGGGTCGTCCAACAAAGCGTGGAGGTTGTAAAAGCCGCCCTGAAGGAAAGCGAAGCCAAGGTGCAAGCCGCCCTCCAGGAGAATGAGACCAAGGTGCAGAACACCCTACAGGAGGCACACGACAGGATCGACGCCCGAATTCAAAACCAGCAAAGGGATCACAATGAGGACATGCGCGCCCTCTACGACCGCATGACCACCCGTCGGAGGGGAAGGGAGTGATCGTCTCGAAGCCCTCACACAAACCCTTCCACGTAGTGGAATGGGGAAACGTCGACAGCAAGCTCTGAGGAATCATCGGGGAGCAGGACACCGACTAGGAGCCAGGTAATGGAGGGTGCCCATTCATCATGAACGGGACGAATACGAAATTCCAGCAAACATCAGTCACGAAATTACCACAACACCCCCTTCGGTGAAATTCCTCCTCCACCATTGGGGGAAGAATTGAAGGAGCATATCAACGGTTTCCACCCTTTCACCTTGAGGTAATGATGGCTCGGCTCCCATCGAGATGGTAGTGGCCGCACATGGATACCTACGATGGGACCTCTGACCCTAGGACCCATAAGTCTTACATGACGCAGGCGAATCTCTTCTCAGCAGACGGACGAGTCCATTGTCGACTATTCCCCACGATGCTAAGAGGACCCGCGTTAGACTGGTACTACTCTTTACCCGCTAATTCAGTTAGCTCTTTTGAGATGCTTTGTGCCAGGTTCACTGTCAGGTTCGCCGACAGCAAGCCGACATTAACCTCATCGACCTCACTCCAAAATGTGGTTCAGGGTGATAACGAGAGCCTCGGCTACTACATGACCCGATTCATTAAGGCAACGTTGTCAATCCCCGATTTACACCCAGCGGTAACTCGACACATGCTGCTGGTGGGGTTGAAGCCTGGCCCTTTCCTAGAATCGCTCTATGCCGACCTGCCGCCCAACATAGACAACCTGAGGACTAGGGTAGCTAGATATATGAGCATAGAGGAGAACACCGAGGCTAGGAAGCGACGACCTCAGCCAGCATGGGAGGGCTAACGATCCCAGAAGCGCGTCAGGCTGGGACGCTTCGACCGGTATACCCCCTGAATGTGACACGAGAAGCAGTATTATAGGAAGCTTGTTCTCTGGAGCTTATCCGCCTTCCTCACCCGCGGAGATCTCAACCCGGGGCCGACTCCGCACTCCAATGTAGCTACCACCAGAATATCAAGCACAACACCGAGAAATGTACAAAAGTCAGGGACCTCATCGAAGAACTCATATAGTCTAGCGCCCTAGCCCGTTTTGTTCAAAAAGGGCGCACACACCGAGAGGGATCCAAAGACTTTGGGCCATGTGGAGGAAGAGGCGGAGGACGCGGTCGCGGCATAGGGTGAGGACGTTTCGGACCTGAGGAGGAAAGGGTTAGAGAACCAAGAACTGAAGACAAAGAAGCATACCAGGATCCCAATATGGTGACAGGGTCCGTCAACATAGTAGAGATCCAATTTAGATCCGTGGGGATCCCCCACCCCCATCTAATCACGATTGAAGGAATAACTATCGAACCTCCTATTCAATTTGGCACAGTCGGCATGATTGCAGGCGGTTTCGCGGGATGAGGCTTGTCTAACTCTTCCAGGAAGCGACACTACAGAAGCATCAACTCGGTTAGTTATCTACCACCCCGTTTGCAACCCACCATCACCTTCTCGGATTCAGATTTCTCAATCAACGATCCGAATCAGGATGATCTAATGGTGGTAACAGCGACAATAGCCAATTGGAGAGTACATAAGATCCTGATTGACCAGGGCAGCTCGATAGACATGCTCTACTGGTTGACCTTCCTGAAACTTAACGTGCCTGAATCCGCCATTCAGGCGTACTCCGAACCTCTACTCAGTTTTGCAGGACAGAAGGTGCGTTCACGGGGGTTCGTCGACCTACTAACAACTTTTGGGATAGGACAGTCCTACAGGACATTGATGGTCCGCTACATTTTGGTAGATGCAGACACGTCTTACAACGTGTTGATCGGGCGGAGAACCCTCAACCAGCTCGGGGCAATCGTCTCCACTCCCCACATGGCCATGAAATTCTCCGCGTCGAACGAAATGATGATTACGGTAAAAGCTGACCCAAAGGAAGCCCGACAATGTTACATATAGAGTCTAAAGGTCACTCCTTTCACCTTAAGGACCACAGCAAAAGAGCAAGCGACCCATGCCGAGTCAGTCACAGAACAATCCCTGGCACTCGCAACCGAGTGCAATTATGTTGAGATAACAACAAGGCCTGAGTAGATAGACGAGGATGAAGGACAAGGAGAGATTGATCTGGACCCTAGAGCCGAGTTCGAAGAAGGCCGACCCACTTTCGACAAGCCCTTGACGACAGTCACACTTGGTGCTGACCCCTGTCGGATCACACGGGTGGGTCTTACCTCAAGCCAGGAGGTCAGGGCAGAGATAGAGCGGGTACTGACAACCAATGCTGATCTCTTCGCCTGGAGCCCTGTAGACATGCCAGGGATCGACCTAGATTTCATGTGCCATAAATTAGCACTCCTACCACAGGCAAAGCTGATTGCACAACGGAAAAGAAAGTTAGGAGATGAGCAGCGTGCCACGGTAGAGTCAGAAGTGTCCCAACTTATCAGGGCGTGATTCATTAGAGAAGTCATCTACACCACCTGGCTCGCGAAGGTAGTAATGGTGAAAAAGTCCAGCGGCAAATGGCGAATGTATGTAGACTACACATTTTTAAACAAGGCCTATCCCAAGGACACACATCCTCTACCCAGCATTGATCAACTGGTTGATGGGACGTCGGGGCACGAGATGTTGAGTTTCCTTGAGGCTTACTCGGGGTACAACCAGATACGGATGTATCCTCCAGACGAGGATATGACAACATTTATGACGGAACGATATAATTATTGCTACCAAGTAATGTCATTTGGGCTCAAAAACGCAGGGGCGACCTACCAGCGACTGATGTACAAAATCTTCCATGACTTGCTAGGTAAGATCATGGAAGTATACGTTGACGACATGATGGTCAAGTCCCAGAAGGCCGAGCGCCATCCGGCCGACCTAGAGGCAGTCCTTGCAAGGGTCAGAAAGTACGACCTGAGACTCAATCCAGAAAAGTGCGTTTTTGGAGTCGGTGAAGGCAAGTTTCTCGGCTTTATGATCACGCAAAGAGGGATTGAGGCCAACCCCGACAAATGCGAAGCCATCCTAGGCATGCGGAGGCCGACCTGCTCGAAAGAAGTGTAGCAGCTAAACGGCAAACTGCCAGCGTTGTCTAGGTTTATGCCAAAACTGGCCGAGAAGGCAAAACCGTTTTTCAAATTGCTTAAAGGAGCCAAGACCTTCGAATGGGATGCAACATGCGAAAGCGTGCTCTAGCAAATTAAAAAGGACCCGTCAGCCTTGCTAGTTCTAGTTAGCCCGCCGCCGCAGACTCCATTACTTGTATACCTAGCTGTGGCACAGACAACCATCAGTTCAGTTCTAGTATACGAAAATAGCAAGAAGCAGAATCCTGTCTACTTCACAAGTCGGACTTTGCAATCAGCCGAAGAGCGGTATCAGATGGTAGAAAAGCTAGTACTCGCCCTAGTCTTCTCGGCCAGAAGATTACGACACTACTTTCACAGCCACCAGTTGATTGTAAAAACTGACTATCCCATCAAGTAGATTTTACATAGACCCGAATTGGCTGGCAGAATGACGACGTGGGCTATCGAGCTCTAGAAATTCAGCCTGCGTTACGAGTCCAGAGGCCCGATGAAAGCCCAGTTCCTCACAGATTTCCTCACCGAACTACCACCGATTGCCGAGGAAAAAACGTTTTGGCTATTGAGCGTCGACGGTTCCTCCAATAAGAAAGGCAGTGGGGTTGGAATCATCTTGGAAGGACCTGGAGAAGTAGCGGTAGTGCAATCTATCCGATTCGAATTCGACACTTCCAATAACCAGGCCGAATACGAGGCCTTGATAGCAGGACTGAGACTAGCAAGAGACTTGGGCGTAAGGAATCTCAAGTGCCAAACTGATTCCCAGCTTGTGGCGGGATAAATGAACGGTGAGTACCAAGCCCGTGAGCCCCTAATCCAAAGATACTATCACATAGCCCGGAATCTGGCCCTCCATTTCGACGAGGCTAACATTGTCCACGTAGCCCGAGCTGAAAACAACCGAGCATACGTCTTGTCAAACTCGCGAGTATCAAGAAGGCGGGACAACACAGAACATTGATGCAAGAAGTGCTCCACATGCCCAATTGGGACCATGAGGACGTCTTCGAAATCCGGACCGAAGTGCGTAGCTGGATGACCCCTATCCTAAACTTTTTGGTTCACGATATGCTCCCCGAGATTGAGGCGGAAGCAAAAAGAGTGAGAAGGCAGGCGGCCTCTTATACAGTGGTCAACGACGAACTATTCAAGAGAGGGTTTTCCGTCCCTCTGCTGAGATGTTTGGATCCCATACAAGCCGACTATATATTGGCCGAATTACACAGAGGGATATGCGGCATGCACTCGGGAACGAGGTCAATGGTGGTTCGAGTACTGAGGGTAGGCTACTACTGGCCAACGATCAAAAAAGATGCCCAGATTTACACCAAAAAGTGCCTAGAATGTTAGAGATTCGGGCCAGTCTTCAATGCAGCCCCGGAAGAACTCCATCAGACCTGCACACCATGTCCCTTTAACTGATGGGGAGTGGATATTTTAGGGCCATTCCCGTTGGCAAAAGGACAAGTAAAGTTTCTCATAGTGGCTGCGACTATTTCACCAAGTGGATAGAGGCTGAGCCCATCGCCACCATAACAACACAAAAAGTACAAAACTTCCTATGGAAACAGGTTATCTGTAGCCATGGACTACCCTACAGCATGGTAACGGACAACGGTAGGCAATTCACTGACCACAACCTAGAACAATTCCTGAAGAGGCTTGGGATAAGGCACCTAGTAACAAGCGTAGAACACCCTCAGACAAACGGACAAGCAGAAGCCGTTAACAAAGTCATACTAGGAGAAATGAAGAAGAGACTTGGCCAACTCAAGGGAGTATGGGCCGAAGAGATTCCAAGCGTCCTGTGGGGCTATCACTACATACCCCAATCTTCGACCAAGGAGACCCTTTATCGACTAACATACGAGACCGATGCAATGATCCCCGTCGAACTCGGCGAAGCTTCGTGGAGGTGAGTGAACTTCGATGAGCAAAGTAATGACAATAACCTTCGAGCCGACTTCGACATGATGCAAGAAGTACGTGAAGAGGCCAGAATCCGAGTAGAAGCTGCTAAGCTCAGGGCAGCTAGAAGATACAATACCCGAGTACGCGGAAGAGCCTTCCAAAAAGAGGATTTGGTATGGCGAAAAGTCGGAGAGGCCCATTGAGAGCGACAAAAGGGAAAACTTGTAGCAAATTGGGATGACCCTTATCAGTGATAGACGCCTTCAACAACAGCGCCTACAAACTTGAAGAGTTAAGTGGCAAGCTTGTGCCCAGAACATGGAACGCGACTCATTTGAAAATGTATTACAGCTAAACCGATATGAGGTACGCTTTCCTTGACTTGGATATTTTCCGTAAGGAGGGTTTTCACAAGCAAGATTTTAACGAGACCCATAAACGGATTCAATAAAATTCAGTTTGCAAAGTTGAGCAGTAGTTGTTAAGTAATTTACATTCTTTTAACATGCCTGAATTTATACAGAGATAACCACGAGAAACGTTTTAATGCCATGCCCAACATGGGCTTGATGAGCGAATTAACATGGAATCAGGGTAACGAGTAATAGTCGTACCCTGATTCGATAAACGCGCTTAAGCAACCGAGTAAGAACCGTACCCTAAAAGCTAAGCTAAAAACGCTTAAGCAACGAGTCGGGTTAACGAGTAAGAATCAGCTAAGCTAAAAATGCTTAAACAAAGAGTCGGGTTAATGAGTAAGAATCATACCCTAAAAAGCTAAGCTAAAAATGCTTATGCAACGAGTCGGGTTAACGAGTAAGAATCATACCCTAGAAAGCTAAGCTAAAGCGAGAATCGAGACGAGAAGTTGAACCTTGGAAAACTAAGCAAAGACATATATTAAAAACGGAGTTGAGTTCAAAATAGTTAAGTCAGGTTACATTCGTTCAAAACAGAATAAGTTTAAAGTCTCCATCATGGGGTCGAATCATCGCCAGGCTGCTCGTCATCCCTGTCTATGTCAAAGCCTGAAGGATCAATCTCGGGAGCAAGCAGAAGGGCCTGCTTCTTCGGCTTGAAGAACGCGTCCTCAAAAATCACGACACAGGCCTGTTCCAACTGAAACTTCTCGGCTTCCCAGGCGGATTCCTTTCTAGCCATCTCGCCTCGCACCTCGCCCACTTGAGCCTCTGCCGCTGCGACTGCCTCACCTACCTGAGTCAACTCCGCCTCGTGACGCTCACACAGACCTTGGAAATGTACAAGTTAAGCCTCCTTGCCCGTCAACGTAGAATGTTGAGAGGCAATAGTCTTCTTGAGCGCCTCAACCTCCTGCTCCAAGTCGGCCCTCGACTTAGTTAGTTGTTCAACCTTCTGCTCTAAGTCCCCAAGTCGGCCATAGAGATCAACCTAACCTTCAGCGGCCCGCCGATGGTATTGCATAAGAGCCAGGCATCTTGCCAACATAACACTATCAGCCTCGAACCACCCACCTTACCAACCTTGGACATCAACTCGACATCGTAGGGTAGACGTCGATCAAGTCTTTCGCCTTTCGCTCCACGTGCCAGTTAGATTGCACCCCAGGGTAGGTGATGCTGAGGTGATCCAAACGAATGGCAGGACCCGAACCCCGAGATGCCTAGCCTGTAGATGAAGACGGTATGTGTGCCGCCATATCAGTGAGGATTGGCTCCCCATGGTGCATCGGAGAGCTGGTGCCACCTTCAGGAGTCCCGTCAAGGTTAATCACTTTAGGATCAACCTTCTTGGCCAGGCTCGAGCTGGCAGGGTCGACTTCTTTGGAGATGTCAACAGGGTCAACAGGTGGAGCCTGAATCTTGGAAACAAGGGAATGATGAAGCTCAGGAGCACGATCGGTGGGCTGATGGTCGGAAGCCTCCCTCGGGACCGACGGAGAGTCAAATGAGCCCGAAGGTTTACCACGCTTCTTCTTCTTGACGGCTTGAAGCTCAGCGGCCAGATCCCGACGGTTGCCGACTCGAGCTCGTAGTTTTTTCATATGTACACTTTGACCCATGATTTCTGCAAAACAAAAGAGAAGATAAGTAACTCAACCATGGAAACATACATACACAAAAGCAAATACCTATAAACAAGGCGTTAGGATCTTCGACATGGGGAAGACAAAGAATTGCCTGAGTATTGAGAGGACGATGAAGCTGTCTGATTGCATCGATAGCTTCCTTCTCCTCGAGGGCAAGTTGGTGGTCAGGCCGAGGCGGAAACCGAATGGGTTTCTGCCAGTAGAGTGGAAACCGAAGAGAATGATTAGAGTGGAAAAAGAGTCGTCTCTCCTTATCCTCGGTATGACAGCAGAGCTTGAAAAACTTGGTCTGGAAAAATTTGTACGACGAATTGTACAAGGAAAACAAAGGGGTACCATTGATGGCAGTTAACGACACCCAACCCATGAGTTTATCGATTTTCATTTGGTAGAAATAAGTAAAGACATTTAAAGAGGGTTCGAAACTGAGATGACTATAGGCCAACTCGAAACACCTCAAGAAAGCCTAACTATTGGGGTGCAACTGACTCAGGGCTATATTCATAAGAATCAACATGCCGGCCTCAAAATCGGTTAAAGGGAAGGTCATAGAATACTCTTTAAACATATACTCGTATACGTAAGAAAAATTGTAACTGTCGGTCCTCGGTTTCATATACACTCGTTCCCGAGCCCGACAGGGTTTTGCCACCGCGTAATCCAGGATCGAATCCTCACAAACAGAATAAACAGACACGAACTGGTCTAATCTATCCCTAGTACTGAACACAAAGACATGCTTATCTACATCACCATGCACCCACGAATACTCAGGATTAGCTATCAGGGGACCCTTATTAGCCCTATTCGAAACAGCGGAAGGCTCAAGGTTCCCCACGAGTGATTTGGGGCTTTTTCTTTTCCTAGGGGAAGGAACGACGCGCGACGCACCAACATCTGGTTCAGGAATCGCCGCAGAAGGCACACTGAAAATCGAAGGGGTGTGTTCGGAGGAGCTCGACTCCCCCATGGGAATAACCTCCCTATCCAACATAGGCCTACGACTATTAGAGGAAGCAGAAAAAGAGGTAACAGAAGCCATGAGCGTACCTAGTGAAGGAATGATTTGGTGAGGAAAGGGAATAAGTATGCGCGTGCTGAGAAGAGGAAAGGGAATAAGTATTCGCGTGCTGAGAAGAGGAAACGACTGCCCGAGTTAGCTCAGAAGAGTTGGTGGAAGACGAAGAGGGAAAGCCTCCTCTTCATTTAATGAGACACACCTGAGAACGAACGAGCACGATCAAGCCACGTCTCACAAAGCCACGTGGCGCAATCGTGATGAGGGAGGGAAAACATCTCTCTAGTCACGTCAGGTCTCGTCAAACTCTTTTCCATTTAATGCGAGTCATGACAGCTTGAGACTTGACGCGCACGACACACGAGAGATCAGTGCCCGCCTCACACTAAGCAGGGGAATGACAGGGCGAAACCACCTCGACACCTCCCAACCCGGCATCCCTTGTATCGTCACCAAGTCAATTACTATAACGGTCCACCTGCTAGAATCACGAACTCGGGGGCCTTATGTACTTGCCCTAAAACAAGCCAGGTTCATCTGAATCTATTAGGGCTCAACCCACTGTCAATCAGAATCAAATAACACTTATCCTAATTGATCTTGATTGATCTCAATCAGCTACATAATAGTAATTTGTGATCCAAGATACCTCAATGTCATTATGATGAAATATCATATCATTATTAGGGAAATATATGGTCTTTAATACCAATGCCCTATAAATATGATCTAGGTCTACAGGAAGTGATATCTCTCTCTCATTCTTACTTTACTATCTTACTTTTTTCCATACACACCTCTTATACTCTTATTGATTTGAGCGTCGGAGAGTCTTTTGCAGGTCGACCCCCTCTCGGTTCAGTCGTTGGAGGAACGGAGGAGACCGACATCCGCTCGGAAGACGACTCATATTCGGGTCAGGTAAGAACAGTTATATAAAATTGTTATTACATCCATAAATTTTACCTTATATTTTATAAACAAATTAAAAATATATACGAAAAACAAGGACAAGTATTTAGTATTTCCCCATTTTTATTTTGTTATTTTATCCAATTAAAATTTAATTGTAGTAATATTTTTTTATTGTCTTACATATCAATTTTAAATTTAATATTCTTTAATGTTTATTTATATATATATATATATATATTTAAAATTTTAGATATTATTAAAAATATTTAAGATTAAAATAATTTGAAATTATCAGTTGGAGAGAGAATACATGGGATGTGAGAGAAATATAAAAGTTGATGTTATTAAAAAAATAAATAAAATTTAAAGAATGGAAGAAAATAAATTACTTTTAAAGTAAAATATATATACCAAAAGTCATCTTTTTATATAATTATAGATTATATATACAGAATATTCTGATTAAATACTATTATAAATTATTATTGAAAAGCAGAGTACGAATTTGGTATTTAGAATGAAATATTTTATAAGACAGATGGGAGAAGTTTTAGACAAAAGTTGGTGGGAGTGAGGCATAACAGAGCAGTATAAAGCACGCCTGAACTGCATAGCTTTCACTCCTGCATTTCACATTAATGAATTGCTGCTAGCTAGCTGTCACCAAGTCACTATTATTACTTTCCTTCAGAATGTATAAAGACAACAAAATTCAGTAATATATTCTTATATTATTAATATTGTAATATTTTATATGAATTTCATTAATAATGTGTTTATATTGAATCTTTGGAAATAAATCTTCTGTCACAAGAACCAACACTTAACTCATACCTACATAGAAATAGTTTTTTTTTTCTTTTTTTTCAAATAGTTTTTATGATTCATTTGAACTTGATATTCAAAACAGAAGCTGTCACATTTTCGGATTTTTCATAGCAATATTTAAAAGTGACTATAAATTTTCACAAGCTTTTGTCAATTTAAAGTACGGATTAAAAGTAGAAAAGTTTAATAAAGCCTCATTATTTTATATAGTAATTCATCCATTATTTCTTGTATTTATAGTTACCTAGCTAACTGCATTCGATTTATGGAAATCTCTCTTGCCTTGTCAAAAGTATTGTTACATAGTTTGTGTTATGCATTTTATCATTTTATCTCCTTATTGATTTATCAATACAAAAGTTCTCTTTAATTATTTTGTTAACTATAAGAATGTTTGCTATTAATTGTTAGAACATAATGTGGATTAAAATGAAACGTCATCAAAGCCAATTTAGTTAACTTTAATGAATGATTATAAAAGTTAAGGAGAGTTGAGTAAATTTTTGGTTAACACTAATATTTACTCAAATAAAAATAATGAAACATAACTTAAACTTTAAACTGGACACTGTTTCATATTTAAAATTAAATAATAATAACATAGCCTCAACTAACATGATAGAAAATAAAATATAAAAAATATCATTTAAATAAAACATGATAAAAAGTTTTATGGATTAAATTGATGTTAAAAGAATATTTTTTTTATTTAAATCAGTATTCGTTTAAACTACACTTTAAGTAATAATAAGTATATGTGAATTTGGATGACACTAGTTGAATGGATGTAAAATAAGAAAAGTTAAATATTTGAGCAGTTGTTTAAAATTTAATTAATGCTAATGATTGAGTTCATTTTGTTTATAAGGTTTTTATTTCTTCATTTTTCCTTGTTGTTCTAATTGAGCTCTTCTCCCTCCATTTATGAAATTTCCAATACTTTTACTCTCTTGTTTGTAGTAGGTTATTTATAAATCCTTGTAAAAAATCTTCAAAACATCATTTCTTTTCCGCATTCGTGAATAAAGTGAGAAGTCCTAATATCTTATATCTTACAGTATTTCAAATTGGGTCCTAGTACAAAGCCCTTATCTTAAAGTGAATGCTTGTGAGAAAGTCATTAAGTAGAGATCAAACAATGTGGTTGATGTAGAGTTCAACGTAGCCCTAAGGTGAGTTTAGAGGTTTTTTTTTTTTTTTTTTTAACGGTGAAGAATAAAATAAATTGAAGCGTTTTAGGAATATTCTAATCCTATTACAAAATTAATATTCTATAAGTCCTATCCTCGACACTAAGCATCTACTAAAACAGACATCTAGATATGCTCATAATACTTATATAAAAATATCTTCACATAATATCAAAAGAAATTGAACTTACAAATGAATCTCCTACTTTTATACTCCCAATATCGAATTCCCACAGGTGATCTCTAGAAGATCGAGTTCCATAGCCGACCTCTCGAGGCCGATGTTCATGTGGCCGAGCTCCATAGCGAAACTTCCCAAGGACGATCTTCGAAAGGCTGAGCTCCATAGTCGAACTCCACAACCAATCTCCAAACGATAGAGTTTTGGGATCGGTCTCCAAATGACCGAGCTACTTAACCAAAAACTCGAAGTCGGGCTCCATAGCCGATCTCCATACCTGTGGCCAATCTCCAAAAGGCTGAGCTCCCAAGCCAATCTCCATAAGGTCGAGCTTCATAGGCTACCTCCCAAGCCCGATCTTGAAACAGCGGAGCTTTTTGGTCTGTCTCCAAATGGTCAAGCTTTGTGGTCAATCTTCAATTGGCCGAACTACATAACCAAATACTCAAAGTCGGGCTCCACAGCCGAGCTCCATAGCCAACTCCCCAATGTCGAAATAAACCTTTGTGAATCAAACCAATCTACGCAATAATCCAGAATGAGCCTCTACTTGTTAGCCTATGTTCATCAAATAAATTTGCACT
>Ga0099825_1005856_pt1 | contig 15644 bp, 5 predicted proteins | sample SiratroredBW_FD_76838 | JGI IMG/M metagenome (GOLD analysis project Ga0099825, IMG submission 76838) | Root nodule microbial communities of legume samples collected from California, USA - Siratro red BW | ecosystem: Host-associated > Plants > Roots > Nodule | place: USA: California | collected...
AAACAAAATACACCAAAATTTTCCAAAAAAAAAAAATAAAAAAAAAAAAAATACAAAAAAAAAAAAATAACTTATAAAAAAAAAAAAAAGCGGCAACCAAAAGAAAAAAAAAAAAAAAAAAAAAAAATGAAGCCACAAAATCTTAAAAATAGAACTCTCGTACAAGGATACTGCCATCCAAGCTGCAGAAACCGCGTATTCAATCGAAAAACAATCTTTCATGGTTTTTACATACACACCATAGCATTCACCTCCAAAAACAAACCAAGTGCAGCCAGCACTAGAAGAAAACACCCATCACCAGAAAACAATAATAAAAAGCAAGACTTCTAAAAAATAAGATAAAATAAGTTTAAAATATGACTTCTTTAAAATATAAAATAAAAAGTGTTTTTTAAAACTACGACTTCTATTTTAACAAATAAGTTGTGTTTTGAAAGCATTATTTTGAAGTAGTCTTTTTCAAACACGATTTATCCATTTCTATAATTTTTTAAAACTAATTCGTTTTGATAAATTCAAAAAAAAAAGAAAAATACTCTACTTTTGTGAAAAGAAGGCAGTATTGAATTAATGTTATAAATTAGGAACTCAAATAATATTATATTTCAAAAACTAGAGTATGATTTTCCTTTCTGCGTATTTCGGTCACTGAAGATAGGTGTCGGTAACAGGTGAACACTGTTAAACGAAAAATAGTTTAAAATTATAAAAATTATCTAACATACTTAAACTATGTGTGTGTTTGGAAAGAATTAGGCAATCAAAACTATGTTAAGCATAATATTTCCTATCAAACCTACGTGCTTCTATAACTCTTTTTTTTTTTAACATATATACAGTTAAAACATAATTTATTTAAATTAAAGACATTTAAATGTTGACATGAATTACAATAGGATTAGAATGTTAACTCCATATTCTTTTAAACAAAACCTTTATTATTGATTAAAATTTTATGAAGATTTCATTTGTTAGAAACATATGGCTTAACCCGATATTTTTGTTATTATCTATTAATCACATGTAATTTCACAATGAAATTTTATTTATGTCCAAAATTACTTTTGAATTGAAGTAATGATAAGCAGTTTTTCATTACTTCACATTAAAATTAATTTTAACCAAAGTTATTTTCATTAAAAATCAACTTTACAAACATTTAGGTAAACATAATAAGTGAGACACTTTTGACTTATGGGCAACTATTTCGTTGACTGGACCCTTCACTGCCATAATAATACTTTCCACAAAAGAGAAAAAGTGGAAATAAGTGAGAAAATTAGAAATGTAAAGGAGATTCAATGGCCCAATGGGTTAGAAAGTAAGAAACTTATTCATTCCTTTGTAAAAGAAACACTTCGAAAACAAACTTCATGATTTTAAGTTGATTATATTCATAGTTGTAAACATATAAATAATAAGTTTTAAATATATGATTAAATATAGATCGATGAAAATTAAAGATTAGTCAATTACCCATAATCACATAAAAAAGTGTCAAGGTTTTTTAATATTTTTCACTTAATCAAATCTAATATTGATAGTTATGAATTTCAACACATGTAATTTTATAAATAGTCCTAGATCAAAAAATATATATCTATACGAAAAAGAAAATATATGCACGTTCCACAATGCAGAGTTCAACCCTTTGTAGAAAAGGAAATAATAAAGAATAGAGGTAGTTCAACTACCTCACTTTACATTTCTCATCTTTCTCTCTCTCTAATACATGACAAAATAAAATATCTGAGTCCAATCTTATTTGGTTCATATTGTAATTAGTCTAATAAAAATAAAAATAGGTTATAATAGAAAGATAGGTTAACACTTAGCAGGCTAACCCTATAAATGAAAAGAAAAGTTCTTTTTATTTCATGAAGTTAATTTTAATTATTAAATTTGATTAATTTATCTAAAATATGTTGCAAAATTTAGTTAAAATTTGATTTCCACATAAATTTCTCTTTTAGTATTAGATAATTTGAAATTATAAATAAACTAACCACAATAATAAATATATTTTGATTTTTTTTAAGAATACTAAAACTTAGAAAAATATATGGTAGAATTTTTAACTTTAAACACCTAATAACATGTAATATTATAAAAATAAAATAAATAATTGGATGGAGTAGTTAGAAGGTTGAATCACCTATCATGTCCCATCATTTTACAAATTAAGTAGATCAATTCAATCTATTTTTGTCATATTGAATGTCATGTTTAGTTGCATAATGAACTTTTCTTACTTATAGAGATGAAGTTGGTGCATAATAAAAACAATATTTAGAATAAGATTGGGGTTATTATACAGTGAGACATTTAAATAAGTCTTCTAAAATATGTCTCTATGTTATTTTTGTATCTATTGGACTTGATGTTCATGTGTAAATCAATCAACAATGCTTTGAAATGAATAAGAGAAAATTGATCTGATTTAATTATATTGAATTACACTAATTTCATGAAGTTAGATCTGTTTACTAATAGTTCTATAAATCAATAAGTATAATTAGTTAGATATTAATATGATTGGATTGAATGTGGTCATGATTGTAAAACTTGTGTAATAATTAATAATAAATTATAATAAAAATATTAATTCATAAATGTTCATGTGTATTTACAATTAAAATTAATTTGAATTAGTTTACCCTTATTTAGGTTTTTATCTTGATAAGAGAATAAATAATGTAAACAAATCTAGAATATATTATATCCAGATTATTTCATTCATGTAAACTTTTTTGTGTATAATTTTATAGACCAGCTACAAGAATCTATTATATAAGATAATATGTATAACTATAAATAGTTATATATAAAGATATATGCATAAAATAGTTATAGCTATGTTATAAAGTTGGGGTCTTACATCAGTAAAGATGTTGTTTGACGGAATTTGTCCATGAAATATTTGATATATATAAACACATTTACTGATAAAAGAAATTACTTTACAAGATAAAAGTAGTGGAAATTTGACTTTAAATTAGTTTAAACATTCACGGTATATTAAATATTTAAGTAAATTTTTATGGAAATTTTATATTTAATGTGACCATAAATGGTTGAAAAATTTAAAAAAAAAAATTAAGCAGTATGTATTACGGTAAATGTTCTTAGTTTATAATTTAGGCATAGAAAAATTTGAAATTTATTTGAATTTTCCTTGAAATAGTCCTTCATCATAGGCTTGATATGCGTCCTTGACCTTGTTCCAATGTGCTACAAGAGGATTTGAATGGTTCTTCTTTAGTGGTCTTTGGTGTTCAATCTTTACATTATGTTCCACAAAATCATGATGATGAAGACGAGGGAAGAAAGAAAACAAACCTCTCACGGTGTGGGTCAACCTAATGTGAATCAGCGTTCTAAACAAGAGTGTCAAAGGCTAAATTTTAGATAATAATTTTCAATAATAAAAATAGGTGCATAATAATAATAATAATAATAATAATAATAATAATTATTATTATTATTATTATTATTATTATTATTATTATTGATTGTGAAACTAATTTAAAATATATCAAAGGAGAATAATTAGAATATTGAGAATTATCACCAGACTAAATCAAATCAACTACGGATAAAATTAATTAATTGGATTTGAAGATTTTAAAAATAGAATTATTTTTATAAAAAAAATGACATACTTAAAAAGTTTTACATCACTTGGTAGTATTTAAAATTAAAGGTAACTCTGAGAATAGTTTTTAAAAATAAAATCTTGATGGGGTTATAAGTTTTAAAGAAATATAAAATGTCTATATAATATCTCAAATGTAATTATTAACTTTAATGATAATATTTTAAAGAACAGAAAACAAATTCTTAGCTCTCAATTAAAAGTTTGCTACAACATATTCAAATATCTTATATCGCTTCAAAATAAAAAAATTATAATAATTTATAAATACCTTCCTCTAAAAACGTATTTTTTTAAAATTTAATTACTAATTAATCTTTCGCTTAAATTAATACGAAGGTCCTCGTCCTCCAGTTTATTTATTATTTTCTAAATAATTTTCCTTAACTTATAGTTATTACTGAATCCCAGCTTATTATTTGCTATTAACTTTTGTTGAATTTTTAAGGACTTATAGTCATAGAGTATAAACTATGTCTTATTTAAACCTTTTATTTAGGTTACTAAATTTTGAACCATGTCTTATATGTAAAATGTCACTAATATCACCTAGGAACAAAGACAATTAGTAATGTTAACAAAAGTATCTTTTAAAAGAAAGCTTGGCATGTTACTTTAATGTTAAATTATTACTTTAGAACGAAAAATTAAATAATAACTGAAAAAATCAACATAAAAAAATACTAAAAAGATAAAAGTAAATATTTTTTTTATCTTAAAAGAAGAGATAACTTAGACTATAGAGTGGCATTGGAAAGAACAAACGCATCATTGATACAATATTGACCCTACTACAATCTTTAGTTATATTAATTCTTTTCATTGCTATTCTTACCCGTTTTATTTTCATTTATATTTGAAATCTTACCATTTTACTATTAAGCACAGCAAGTGATTGCTGTATTATGGAAGGGTGAAAATAAAATAAAAAGTCAAGAAATTATACTCGGAAGAAATGAAAAGTCAAAAGTCAAAGAAAAAAATGATACAGAATATTTTATAAGTATTTATCCTAAAGTAGTGATAATGGAAAGAATTTTATATTATATACAAATAAGTTAGATTATTACAGTATTGAAATTCAGTTAATTTTTTTAGCTTACCTTTTTAAAAAAAAAAGGATTTTACTATTTATTCTTATTTAGTTTCACACTTTTTTTTTCAATCCATCTTAATTTATGTTTTCTTTTTCTTAAAAGTTATTTATTTATTTAATATCAAAGGGAAATTGATCTTGTTGAATTTTTTAGTGATATATATAAAATTTGTTAACAAGTAACTAATGATCCCATTAAACTCTTCAAACTTTTCAAGGTTATATATCCTAAATCTCATGAATCTTTACGAATTTTGTTAACCAAGTTGATCTTGATAGAAATACAACACTAATAAGATTAAAAGTTTATAATCTTTTGAAAGTTTATACTAATAAATTATGATTATGAATAGTATAAATTCGATGCTATTAATTAATTAATTAACTAATATAAGAATTCTATTAACAGGTAATTAATTATCTCGTATACTCTTTATAGGCTTGAGGTCTAGCCTCAATTGAGAGCCTTTAAGATTATGCTCGCACAAATTATATCAAACTGTTCTTTTTAAAACATTTAATTTTTCCTTATTATCATCTACATTCAAATGAGTTTGAGGATGGATCATTTTTTTTTCCAATCTAAAAATAAATTTTAAATTATTTTGTGCTAAAAAATCTATAATTACGTTTTTTATTTTCATTTTAGAAACCTATTTCCTATGGTTCTAATTTATTATTAAATTGAAATAATGAATTGAGTTCGTATTTCGCATTTTAGATGATGCTATAAATAAAAGAATTACAAATTTTACCCTTATTTTTTATATATATCTTGATACTGATACAGATTAATGATCAATGTCGGAAACCATGAGTCCACACAAATATAAAGGAGCATAAGTATTGGTACGTATGTCAACTAATGCTTTTACAAATTTGATTCTTATAATTGTTATTTCTTTATTTATTCTTAATTTAAAAGTTTTATAATTTAGTAATTTATCGTTTAACATGTTTTTAATTTGATTTTTACAAGTAATCAAATTATATTATATACAAACAAAATTTAACAAAAAAATGTGTTATATCTATGAACAAATTAAGAATGTTTAAATGAGTAATGGTCGCAATGACCCATTCAAGCATGTTTTACATGTATAAGAATCAATCTATACATTTTAGGTGTTAGAACTAATTGAGAATCCAGAGAATAAATAATATGTTTAATTTGCTTTGTATTCCTATTAATTTTTTTTATCAGTAAACGTTGCAGTAAATATTCATTACTGGATTCCTATAAATATTTTTATCTGTCTTAATTTTTGTAAACCAAATTAACTATTAAAAATGTGTACTATATAATAACTTACAAATATAAAAAATAATGAAGTGATGAATGTGCTTAATAAAAATTATTGAATTTTACATAAGTTTTCCTTTTGCATTGATTGATGAAAATGGGGAGAAAACGGCATTTTAAGAATCTTTTATAAGTATTATTTTTGTTCTCCTCACATAGTAGCTGCAATAAATACACTTAATTTTAAAATTAAGATCTAATTCTTATAAGACTTTCATATTAACGTACACTGATATAACATAAAAATAGACTTACAGTCTTAAATAAGACCGTGACTTTTTTAAAAAAAAAAAAATTATCTTGAAAATATATATTTTAATTAATAATTTTTTTTTTTTTTTTGAGATTGTGAGTTGTATAAGACCCTTATATTAAAGTAAATTCTGGAAAAAGATATTCAAAGTAATATGACAGTACAATCTACAAAAATTAAATTAAAATCTCATATAACATCTCTTCCAATGAAGATGCTAGTAAGAAATATCAATAATTTTTTTCATTATCCCTTTTCTTTAAATAAAAAAAAAAACTGATCCACTTTCAATTTAGTTTCACTTTTCAAAGACATTTGGTAATCAATGTGTGATTTTAAGTTGGTTTCCTCTTGTTCAAAGAAGGCGTGCTGTAGACTTCAATTTAGTAAAAGGAGTAATTAAATGTTCTTCAACACATTTGGATCTTTTTCTATGTATAGTCATTGTCATGCTTCACCAACAAACAGTAATAGAAAAACATCTTCATTGGTATATATATAATTTCATGAGGAAATTGTCTTTCACACTCTTCTAAAATCTTACTCATTTATTGTATAGTTTAAATGGGTTTCTTAAAAAATGTTGGTGGTGTCATTTTTCTTTCAACAAATAGAACTCAGTAGTTATTGAACAAACCCTAGTCTAAACAATTAGAAGAGAGCATATGTTTCTTACAACTAGAGATCTCACACATCATTCCACCTAAATTGTGAAATCATCCAAAAAGCTCAACCTTACACATCATGTTAGATATAATTAAATTGCTGTCAATGACGACAAATATATAAAAAAAAGTTCACATAAATAAGAGAAGCATTGATGGAAAATTTCTAACTTTAAGTTTATTCAAAAGTAGAGAAAGGTTAAGTGCCACAAAAAAGTTCAGTTGGGACAAATCAAGAAAGTTCGAAGTTAAAAGAAAAGTAAATGTAATTTACCCTAAAAATGACATCTGTCAAATTGAACCTTTCTTCTTTACATTATTTTCCTTTGATTATAAATATTATTAATATAAATATTTTACTGTTATATATTTTTAAATTTTCCTGAAATAAGTATGCATGTTCTCTTATAATTTTCAAAATTTGAGAAAAAAAAAACCCATTTTTTTTTTTTTGCAATTTGTCAGCTGATGTTTGAATCCGAACTTCTAGCAAACTACTCAACTTTTACTAGTAGAGATCATGGTGAGTTGGAAAAATTCTCAATGGTTAATTCTTCAAAGTACATGCTATCATATTTGTTCTTCGAAAAAATTAGTAAATAAATTAGTTTATCAAAGATTTAAATCGCTTGCCACATTCTTCTCTCACAATTTTTTTAATTTATGCAGCAAAAGTTCATGATATAATTACACCTTGCAAAAAAATCGTTGTCATTGAAATTGACCATGATAAGAAGTTTCAGCTAAAAGCTCTAAACCGACAACAAATATATAGATCATGAAAGCATTGTGTAAGAAAAGTAAGGTTGACAAAATAGTTAAATAAATAACTAGATTATGCTTTTTATTATTTACGTAGACCTTTCACTTTCTGCTTTAAATTAAACCATGCTTTTGGTGGTACCCCTCTTGTCTAGATATCAAAATTGATTATGTTTAACTTTTATCTCCAAACGTTGACGTCTTTCTTTAATCAAAATCCCGTTCTTCCTCCACGTTTTCGTTGGTTAAGGATGATAGATAATTAAAACAGAACCAACATTTAGTTTAATTAGATAACTTAAACAAAACCAATCAAATGATTTATAAATTAAATAAATCTAAATCAAATTATATATATATATATATATATATATATAGATTATTAATTATTTTATATAAATTTCAATGATATTATATAACTTTAAGGATTATGTAGTTTATATAAAAAAACGTTACAATGTGAAAATATTGTTAATTTTTAATGATAAAATTAAGCATTATATTTTACAAAATTATGATTTTTTTTTCAGAACATATGGATTCAGATAGAGTTGTCTGGTTTTTAATATAATAGAATTGATTTGATAAAATTTTGAAAATTTCTAACTGATTTGACTATGGCAATCTTTTTTACTAATGGTGACTCTTCCAATACTTTTAACTAATATAATGGAATATGTTTGTTTAAAACTCTCCTTAAGAAAATATTTAAACTAATAAATAAATAAAAATTAATATACTAAAATATCTTACGAAATAATTTTTTTCTCTAACGCGATCTTAGTCAAGTACTAAAATAGAAATTTTACATCGAGTTTAGACACCAAAATAACTAATGAATAGCACATGAGATCTTAAAGTTAATTCATTTGATTGGAAAAACAAAATTTTACCGTCCCAATATTTATAAATCAATAATTAACTCATTGTCCTTGCGTTTTTTTAATACGTATCGTATTAATGGTGTGATTCAGGATGAGAAACAGTACCAAAGAAAATTAGAAAAAATAAAACTATTTTAGATTATAAGTGTGAGAAGAGGAAAGAAGACTTAGATGAAAAAAGTACTCATTTAGCTTATAAATGTGAGGAGAATACTTAGATGAAAATTACTCACAAAGGTAAGAAGATGACAGACACATGTATAAGAAAAAAGCCTTTTATTCATTATTCTATCTGAGGATACATAGTGTAGAGTTTGCAGACTAACCTTATATAAAATATAGGAGTATAAAAAAAAGTATACATACAAATAAAACTATATGCCAAAAAATCGCTTATATAAACTCGTTATACATACCTTAAAACAAATACCCTCCCCTCAAGATGGATAATGGATACTCAAAGTTAACAAGATGTAAGGGTTTGGAATAAATGTTAGCGAGTTGATCACATGAACGAACAAGAAGAAGATGGAAAGTTGATTGTTAAGCTTTTCACGAACAATATGACAATCAATGTCTATATGTTTTGTTGGTTAGGATTATAAGATATGTGGCATGCAACTTGATTATTACAATACAAGACAGGAGTGACAGTAGATTGAACATGAAGATAATGAAGACGACAGGCAAGCCATTATAGCTCACATTTGGTGGTGGTAAGGGTGCAATATAGTACCAAGACAAATACAAAATCCATTTATATAAAGTCTAGTTTCGGGGCATGTTGCCCAATCTGAATCACTAAATGTTTTCAATTGTATGCTGGAATTGACATCAAAGAACAATCCTTTAGCAGAGTTAGATTTCATGTACTAGAGAACATGTTGGGCTGCTTTGTGATGTTGAGTGGTAGGCTCATAAACAAACTGGCTTAGAAGGAGCACAACAAAACTTATGTCAGGACGAATGCTAGTAAGATAGAGAAGTCTCCTAATTAATCTTCAATAGGAATTAGCATCAACAAGACGTATCTTATCTTTGAATAAAATTTTAGTGTTGCTTTCAAGAGGAGTGGAAGAGCTTGCTAGCTAGCATTTTGACTTCATGAAGAATATCAAGTGCATACTTTTATTGACATGTATGGATCCCTTGCTTGTACCATGGAAGATATCTATGCCTAGCATAACACTTGTCCACCATATGATTGTGCTCGTGATAATGTGAACATTGTTTTCCTTGACCAAAATTTCTTCCTCTTTCTCTCCAATTATTGCCTCTGATATGGGATTTCCAATTACCCTAATTACCTTGGTTTTGAGTTTTTATTCTTCTTTTCTATATTGTTCTAATTTTGTTATCTTTCAGTAGCGTAAATCATGAATTTATTCCAAGATCACATTTCTAGCCAATTGTCTTTCTTGATGCATAACAAGGAAAAAAAACATGGTTAATGTTGGGCAAGGGTTCCATGAGAAAAACTTAGGTCTTAACAGTGTTGTACAATTCATTAAGGTCCTTTATAATTAATAGAAACCCTTGACAGATCACATCTACAAGCAATATCACAAACACATCTTGATATGGTCTTAGGAATTCAAGTTCTTCCCAAAGAATTTTGAGATCCATGTAGAATTTGGTGACATTCCTCTCCTCTTGCTTAATGGAATGAATTTGTTGAAGTAAATCAATATACGAAAATGTACCTAGAAAACCTCTCCCTCAGATCACCTCAGAGGTTATTGGTCATGTCTATGTAAACAACACTCTTAACTATTTGCACAGATAAGGTGTGATTGATCCAAAATAGAATTATAATGTTGTTCCTCTCCTAGGCTTCAAACTGAGGATCATCATACACATGATGTCAATGCTCCCGTCAACAAATTTTAATTTGTTTGGATAATAAGACTCTCTACATGTTTTGATTCCACGAATGAAAATTTTGTTCGTCGAGTAACAAGAACCAAGAATAATTATAGATTTTTCATCAAGATACAAATAATACACATTAAAAGGGTTAATACAAGAATTCATGATAAACACATCTTCGGTTGGCATTTTCGGTGGTAATCATAAAAAAATATACCTTTTGTAATATACATACACTTTCTATTTCGTATTAATAATCTTTTATTATTATGACCCAAAGAACTACTAAATTAATATAAATATAAACAAAAATATTTAATTTTTTTCCTTATTCCCGTATTTTTCGATATCGTATTATTCTGATTACTCTTAATTATATAAAAGTGTGTTGTTAAGAAAAAGGTTTTGGAAGAGTTAAAAATTATTATTTCTTAAAATAACTAAAAGCATTGTTATTTTAGAATTGCGAAAAAACTTTTTATTTCATTACTTTCGTACTTTTCTCAGTAAAAGGTGGAAATCTAAGTCATATAACATATTATATATGTTTCAACTTGTACAGTATATTATTTCTTTCTGCTCGAGGTCGTGGGGAACAAACTAAGAAGGTTTTGATGTTTGTTCATGTGGTTATGGATATGGTGTAACAGGAATAATATTATTTGACAACAAAGCTCCAAATCTGGTTGTTAATAACATCATTGGTTTTATTAAACTAGGTTGGTGTAGGTAACTTGAAGTTTTGCACTGAGGAGTTTAACATTTTAAATGCTCTTTTAATAGTTATCAAATGCAACTATAAGAGCAACATTATACAAGTGGACTTAAACCACTGCGAAGCATGTGGTTCAAATGCAACACGAATGCTGCTGAAAAAGTGCACCTGGGCCAATAGGATGACATTTTAATGGACCACAATGCAATTCTAGGTTGTTTTGTTGCCAATCTGAGGTGTAAATTCGTTATCCAAGCAAAGTTAAAAGTTCTCATGATAACAATTGATATAGCCAATAAGGTGAATGGTTGGAGACATCTTTAGTCGAAATGTTTAGTCATGTTAGAATATTATAATTAAAAAAAATAATTAAAAAAAAAACAAAAGGAGGCTGAGAATGTAGATAGATCAAATGCTTAACATATATACAAATAGTACATTTTTGGTTTCGCACATTTGTTAAGGAATTAATTGTGGAGATAACTTGTCGTTAATGTACATATCTTTACTTTACAATTTCTAGTGTTTGAGTTTTGGTTTTATTTCTCCCAAACTTTTGGATATTTTGTTCTCTTTTATAGGAAGGTACCAACCTAGCTCGAATTTTATTCAATATACTGATGTATTTGTATTCGTTTTTGCTTAAAAGTATAAAAATAAAGAACTAAGTTGTTTGTGAAACGCTAAATTATCAAAGTATGATAGTAAAATTATTAGAATTGTAAACGCAGGTTGTTCTCTAATAAAAAAAATGCAATAGCTATGCAGTAACAAGAAGTTGTACAAGTATCACAGAGGCTTGCGATTTCTATATCATATAGGTTTGGAATCCATACGTGCCGATACCATTGGATGGCAACCATATAGAGTATATGAAATTATAAAAATAATGTTATTTTTAAGAATATAATTAGTGGGATGCAGTAGAGGTTTTTACTTTAATTCAGATCAAAACATAGGCATAATCAGAAGTTTACAAAAACAAGGTTATTATCTTCCTTTAACTAGTGCCTAAATCCGTACACATGTCTCGAATTAATGGGATGACATGAAGTAAACATGTTGGGAAGAGTATTTATGAAGTAAGACTCTTTTTATGCTCTCTAGATGTGGAACTTTCAGCAGGAAGCAGGAGCTGTGTTCGCAAGTAAAATACTTGGCTATTTTTGAAACTGTGCAATTACATTCAAGCTTTCTGCTATTTGAAATTCAATATCACCTTGCCGTATGAAGGTTGTTTTGGGTCTGTTTGCAGGAACTGTGGAGGGGTCTTTTGCAGGTATCTGCTGGAGATTATTAGGAACACAATAGCTCTGTCTACAAGTTGTTAACTGATAGACAGCAGCACAACAAATCTATCACAAATTTTTAGGTTCTTCGTTGTCCCTTCAGGTTCTCTGCAGAGGTGGTCTTAATGAAAAACAATAAAGTGCAAGTTTTGCTGTCAATCGTTATAGGCTTAGGTGTTAAGGTTTTTTCAGTTATGTGACATGTCAGTAGATGCTGGTGGGAGTCTGTTTCTCCCACACTATGTAGCAGTTTCACTAGTGTAAAAAATATATTTAAAGACGGAATATAATCGCGGTTAAAAAATAACCGCAATAAAAAATAACGCGATGGTATTTTTGAAATTAAAAAGAGAACGGTTAAAAAGAAAATTGCGATGGTAAGGAGATACTAACGCGTTTCCTACTAAGAACCGCGTTTATATCTATTTTTTTTTTAGGGCTCCATCAATCTTCTCTCCATTTTTAGGGCTGCCGCTCTCTCCCCCCTTCCACTCTTCTCTTTTTTTAGGGCTGCCGCTCTCTCGCCCCCTCGTAGCTCTCTCTCCCCCCTCTTCTTTCCGCTGTTTTGGTTTTTTTTTTCCCCTGTTTTGGTTTTGCGTTGAAGGGGGTTCTTGCAGGAAGAAGGGGTTATTGCTTCGAAAGGGGTTCTTGTAGGAAGAAGGGGTTATTGCTTCAGCAGCGTGTTGAAGGGGGTTCTTGCAGGAAGAAGGGGTGAAGGGGGTTCAGCGTTGAAGGGGGTTCTTGTAGGAAGAAGGAGGGGTTCAACGTTGAAGGGGTTCTTGCAGGAAGAAGGAGTTGTTCATTTGCTTATTGTAGATTTGAAATTAATACAAGTTGTTGCAGTTATTGTTGATTCGAAATTAATAGAAGTTTTTTAAGGTTGCAGCGGCTAAACAAAAATGTACAAAAAGAGATTCAAACCCACAACCTCTTATTGGAAATCAAACGCTTTATCCGCTAGGCCAAAGACACTCTTTAATTTTTTTTTTAGTTTTAAAATATAAAAGACATACCACCGCGGTTGTTATAGACAACCGCGTTTGTATGTACCATACTAGCGCGATTTTCTGCTACAACCGCGTTTGTATGTGTCATACCAGAGCGGTTTCTTATGAACCGCGGTGGTATGTTATACTTTTCATCGCGGTTGTACAACCGCGTTTGTATCTTCAATACTTTTTATCGCGGTTGGACAACCGCGCTTGTATGCCTTATACAACCGCGATTAAATGTCCTTTTTGTACTAGTGTTTTTTTTTTGTTGATCTGTTTTTACTACATTGAAATTCAAGGCTTTTAGTAATGAGCACGTGTAAGTATTACTTTTATAAGGGATTTTGATAGGTTAGGAACAATGTTCAAACACCTCTTTTATGTTTCTATTAAATATATTTTTTTTATCGATAAAAAATGTATTTTTCATCATTATAATGTAATTTTACATATAAATTATCAACAAAGATAAATTTGAAAAAAATTGTAAATAAGTCGTGCTTGTGAAACACGACTGTCGTATTTCTTGAATATGACTTCAATTTCAACTTAAACACAATATAAAAATTAAGTACGAACAGACAATTTTAAAAGCAAAAATGTGAGGTAAAGAAGACATGCTAACAAAGAAGGATTTTGATTTCGTTAATTACCTGGTAATTAAATGAAGTCATGATGATAGAAGACGACTTCTAATTTTTTTTTTTTTTAAAAAAGAGAAGTTGTATAAAAAAATATAAGGGAGACACAACTATCACTACAAGAAAAAAATTATTTAGACACAAATTTTTGGCTATTAAATAAAATAGTTGTTAATTGTGACTAAAATAATCACCAAATTAGATTTTGTTGATAAATAACTAAAAAAAGAAAGGTAATGATTGAATTTTAGTGACCAATTAAGTCAAGATAATTGGTATCTAACATTAACTACCAAGATTTAGCCACTTATACCATTAAATTCTAAATTAGTCTCTAATTTAATTAGATAACAATTTAGAATCTAATTATATAAGTGACTAAAACATTGGTAGCTAATGCTATATACAAATTATTTTGACTTAATTGGTCACTAAATTCAATCATTATTTTTATTTTGTAGTTATTTAGCAACCAAAACTTAATTTAGTGGTTATTTTAACCACAATTAGCAACCATTTTATTTGGTAGTTAAAATTGATGTCTAAATAACTTTTTTCTTATAGTAAATAATTCACAAACCACATCATAATAACTTTTGTCTACCAACTATTACATATAGATACAAATTTATAGATAAATTTAGTATTATTTATGAATATGTATCTGTTGTAAAATACACATTATTCATAAATTTCCGTTAGTAAAATACAATTACCCATGAATCTGTATCTGTAAATAAAATAAAAATTGTGATTACTTAGATATCTATGTCACTTGGTAAAATTATGATTACCAAGATATTTATGAGTCGGTAAAATTATGATTACCTACATATCTATATTTATAAGTAATATTGATATTGATATTAATATTAATATTAATATATACCTATATATCTATATTTATAAGTAATATTGATATTAATATTAATATTAATAATAATATATAGCATAAATCACACATTCCTAATAGTTTAATCATTTTAGTGGTAATGAAGGAAGGTCAAATATTCAAACCTATTTCCAATACTTTTTCGTTTATTTTCTATAGGAGCAAATTGATGACTTCGGATTCAAAGATTGATATATGCCTAGATGAGGTGGTTTCCTATCATTAAACTAGCTCGCAATAAGGGAACTAATGATCACTCAGATGAATGTTAATGGTTTGACAATCAATGAACAAAGATTTGTTATTGTCATACGATGTGATTATTAAGGTCTTGTGACTAGCTAGACAACAATTTTACCTTAAAGACATGATAGAACACTTATGCAATTGATGATCTATAATTGGATTGCAAAATACGACTCTAGTTGATATGTCATAAAGTTTCTTAGATCCAAAGAGGACATCAAATCTAATCGGCATCCACTTTTGAGATCAAGGTCATATTGTTACTGTGCCTCTCAAAGTCCCACATCGGTGGGTAGAGAAAGGGCACCGCCCTTTGTTTCATATAAATAAAGGCCTTGGGCCTTGGTAAAATTGCATCCATGGTTAGTAAACAATTAAC
>Ga0099825_1005857_pt1 | contig 15636 bp, 5 predicted proteins | sample SiratroredBW_FD_76838 | JGI IMG/M metagenome (GOLD analysis project Ga0099825, IMG submission 76838) | Root nodule microbial communities of legume samples collected from California, USA - Siratro red BW | ecosystem: Host-associated > Plants > Roots > Nodule | place: USA: California | collected...
ACAATTCTAAAAAAAAAAAAAAAAGAATGAAAAAAAATATAATGTTATTTGTAAATCTATTCAAAGAACGTGTCAGAAAAATGAGAACTTAAAATTTGATCAACAAATACAAAGAGGTTTTCAAGTGGTATCGTAAGGACTTCTTTCACTTAATTTTATTTTTCTTGCATACTAAAAAACTAGTATAAATAATGTATTTAGAAAATTAACGTACAGGATAGTTTACATTATGGTATATTAAAGCTATAATAAAATTACTACTTTTTCTTTTCAAAATTAGTCGTGCACCAATAAAATGTATGTTACATTTAAATTTGTAATGCTAATTGGAATTTGAGATATTCACTTGTTAAATAAACTATAAATAAATAATTAATGTCAATTAAAGGAAATATAATGCATCATATAAATGTATTTATTAATCATTACAAAATCAAGTAGATTATTCAGAATCAATAAGAACAGTACTTTCCTCCATAAAACTTGTAGATTTACTATAATCATTTGAATGGTTTTGGTAAGATTTACTTTTATGAGCATGTCCCTCAAATAGCAAAGGTTTTGGAGGCATTTCAATATTCTCAAGTTCTCCTTCCAACATCTCCACTACTTTGTTCATAGAAGGACGATCACTTGGTTTCAATTGTATACACCACAATGCTACTAAAAACATCTTCTTAATCTCCTCCTTGTATTCTTGTTTGGTAAAATTTTCTTCTTCTATCTCATTTTCTCCATTCAATTGATTGTATATCCAAAGTGGAAAACAATGTTCACTTGAATCATTTGAATGTGGATTAAAATTTCTTTTTTTATTTGCCATTTCCATCAAAAGCATTCCAAAACTATAAACATCTGCCTTGTATGATACTCCTCCAATATTATGATAAAATAACTCAGGTGCCATGTATCCAAGTGTCCCCCTTGCATCATGCAAAGTGATAATACTTTTGTCTATAGGATAAAGTCTTGCCAAGCCAAAGTCTGAAACCTTTGGGATAAAGTTTTCATCCAGAAGGATGTTATGTGGCTTGATATCAAAATGCAAAATTTGCATATCACAACCTTCATGCAAATAAGCAATACCACGAGCCACTCCAAGAGATATCTCATATATTTGTGTGTGAGTTAAAGAGATACTATCTTGCTTGGAAAAAATATATTTATCAAGAGCACCATTAGGCATGAATTCATAAACAAGAGCATGATTTGATGATTCAACACAAAATCCAATAAGTCTCACCACATTTGTATGATGGATTCTTCCAATAGTACCAACTTCATTGATGAAATCTTGCCCATTTGACTTTGATTTACTCAACAACTTTATTGCAGCAAATGACCCACCACGCAACTTTCCTTTGTATACTAAGCCAAATCCTCCTTGACCTAACTTGTCCTTAAAACCCCTAGTCATGTGCTTTATTTCTTTATATGAGTATCTTATTGGCGTGAGGGTGTTTTCTTGTAAAAAAGCTTCAATATTTTCATACTTTGATTTATGTCTTCTTCCCCATTTATAGATCAATAACACAAGAAAAGCTACCACACCAAACAAAACTCGTATTATAAAGTATGGTAGGATATACCTTCCGACGCTTTTTCCTATTTTAGCTGGGCTATCATCATCATATCCTGTAGCTTTATTCAAGTCAAGATTTTGCATCAATCCTGCATGGTTCAAAAAATTGATTATAATGGTGTTGATAACTATTTTTTGTTCCTATCATTATATCAAAATGTTTACGATTAATTATAACTAAACACAACATTATTTGAATCATATGTCAATTAAAATTGTGCAATGTGTTGTAAAGACTTACACTTAAGAGAAGATTGTTAGGAATTCAATTATAGAGTCGACAGTCTCACATTGGGTGAAGATGAGCGAGATGAACAATATATAAAGAGAAAGACTCACAAAGTAGCTTAAAATTTTTGGCTAGAGATAGTGTTGTGGTATTTTATATAGTTAACTCAACTCATTGATAAAATGACAAAAAGCAGTGTCTGGGAGGTTGATTACATCAACATGTTGATGAGTTGGGATTTACTTTGATTGATCTTAAAAAGATAACTTATAAGAAAGATCATTATCATGACTTATCAAGCAAATCAAGTCTTCCAAATGAGACGTGGCCAGTTGTCCTCAAGGGGAAGGATTGAACATTATGCTGACGAACTTTGAGTTTGAGAATTTCAATTTCATTTGAAACAATATATTCTCATGAATAGCTACAAAGTGGAGGCAATTCAAAATAAATTTGACTAGTTTTACATTTACATTGAACACAAAGACAAGTTCTCTTGTGAGAAATATGGTATAAACGAGGAGACAAGACAATTTTTATTCAGATTCGATAATCCTTACAATAAGTTTGCTTCTATTCGACATCACACTTTTTTGAATCATATAATGGAATCTGCTGTTTATTTTGTATTCTTTTTATAGAAAAAAAAGGAAGTAAGTTCAAGACATCTAATAGAAAAATGCTACTCCTCACAAACTGTCTCAAGGAAAGTATGAGTTATTGGAATACAAGATGATAAAGAGCATATAAAGAGGCAAAAAGACACATCTTCTGGTTAAGGAGTTATTTTTCCTTCATGCCCTCCTAGTCGACATAAAAAGTGAAATTTGTTCTAAACTAAAGTTAGAGGGAACATGACATATGAGAAATCACAAAAAAAAGTGTTTAGGGAATTGTAAGTTGGTAATAATGTCTTATTTTTGGTATGGGTGCAACAATACTTTGCATTGGGTCGTGACTCCAACCCTTTTGCAAGATCTGTTAGTTAAGAGATGATTTTTGGTATGGGTGCAACAATACTTTGCATTGGGTCGTGACTCCAACCCTTTTGCAAGATCTGTTAGTTAAGAGATGATGGAGCAACCATTTCCATAATCTACATAAAGGTTGAAACCACATTTAACTAAGCAAATAAAAGCACAAGTTACTAATGATTTGAATTATGAGACCAACAATTGAATTTCATGGGCATCTCGTAGCAACAAAATGTTGAGTCAGAAGTAGTTCCCACTCATGGTCGTGTTATAATGCACAAAATAATTGTCCTACTGAAGACTTAGAAGAGGAGAAAACACATACTAATATCTCCTATTGTTATTGATTGTTTAGTGGATAAGTTCTTCCTCGTTTAGTGGCCATTGAAGAATGTATCTAGAAGAATTAACCATACACCATGACCATGCACGATGATTTGATTAAAGTGGTGGTTGAAAAAATTAGAGATGTCACTTCTTCATTTCAATATCCACAATGGAAGTTCAATTAATGGAAAAGACACTTGAATATTCATTGTATGGTCTACACACGTAATTAAGACGTTTTCAAAAAAATAATAAAGTATGTTTGATATATATATATTATTTATCTTATATATATTCATATTAATATACATTATTTGTTATCATATTTTATCAAAAGGAGACCAAAAATTTCAATTATATCTATAGAAACAAAGATACATGCTAGGAAGGAAAATAAAATACCTCTATAAAGACCGATACAAAATAAACCTGCAAGAAAGTTTTGTGATGTCAACAAAAAAGTATAAAAACCAAACACTAGAATCTAAGGAATAAAGGAAGTGGAGGATTAGATCATGTATATATGTAAAGGAAAATAACAGAAGACAAGAAGAAACAAGTATAGAAACTTACCTATAGCGGAAATTATGTTTACTGCATTACTACCTGAAAAACATCGAAATGAAATTTAGGGAACTAAAAGGAGATTAATATAGGAATTTAGTAAGATCTTACATAAACTTGTGCAGAATAATTTTACTTCATAGTTAAAACTTCCAACCAACATAGATATTGTTTATTTAAAAGCGTCATATTTTTTAACTATGTAATAACACGTGTCGAACATAGATGGGTGTTGGTAAATGCAAGTCGTAGTTTAGAACATTTTATGGAAAATAATATTACACACATCATGTATAAAATACTCTGAAAAGTTAAGCATAACATGTTGAATAAAAGAAAATGGAACCATATTTTCATGCAAGTGTTCTGAATTTGATAAGGATCTTTGTTCTACAATAATTATTAAAGTACAATAATCGCTAATGAAAAGGAAATACATCATTTTGCTAATGAAAAGTGCTGAAATGTGTGATTTGCTGACAAATATTTTTTAATTTTGTCACCCAATTAAACATTGAACTATTCTATCCGATTCGATAATGGAAGAAAGACAAGAAAATTAAACATAACATACTGATCACATGCAGTATTTATGCAAACACAACATGTCAACACGAAAACTGTAAACTCATATATAATGAACACACACGTTTTATATAAGTATTTTTGTCTTGATTTTAATGAAAAAATTTACATTAATTGAGCACAAATATGAGGATAAATAGTAACTAATTTTTTAAATTAGATATTAAAATGGAAATGAATATGTAAATATCTACTTTCCAGTAGATATTGTGATGTTGTGATGCTTATCTCTGTCTTTATATCCATTTTCTTTTTAAATTATTATAAAATACTTCTAATTTTATTATATGATCCAAAAATTTATACTAATCTAAGTCATATATTTAACTAATTTTACTCTTATTTATAATTATTTGATATTTTCCCCATGATTATTTGATATTCTTATTTATATAATTATATTTTTTTATATTTAATATTGGAAAAAATTTATATTCTTTTACATTGAATAGTATTATATTTCTTTTATTTAATTTTATTTTTTCAAAAAATATTTAATTATATTTGGAAATCGGATAACAGGTATGATTATACCTGTTTATAAGAACGAAAAAAATAATAATATCATTAAATATAGGAATGATGATGAACTTTTAATTTAGAAACGGAGACAAAATATATTTTTACTTCCAAATTCACAATATAGGAGACAGGAATAGGACTACTAAAAAACAGGTTGAACGAACAGTGATGCATTAAAAAAAATGAGTTGTTTAACATAATTAAAATAAAATTCTCATTTGGTTAAGTTTTAAAAGTTAAATTATTCATAAATAATCATACTTGAATTGAACTGAACCATAATTTATGAATTTAAAAAAGAAAATATGTTTTTTAAAATAGCTTTCTATTAATTATAATTTAAATAATAAAATAATAATTCAGTTCATTCAATTTGTAATATATTTTAGTTTATTTTTCTTTAAAAAATCATATCATCTATAGTTAATTTAGTTGAATCATTTTTTAAAATTTAATTTCACAATAGTTTGCTTCCATTTATTTATTTTATTTATTCCTAGAAAAGATAAAGGATTAATACAATTGTGATCAAGCTACTCTCTACAAAAGAAGAATGTCTAGGAATACTCTTAAATGATAGGTCTCTTGTTCAATTATGTGAAATGGTACCAGCCCTCTCCAAATAAATAAACAAATAAATAAATAAATAAATTAAGATATCAAAATTATCATGAGTGCTATCAGATCAAACATATCAAAATGCAAATAAGTCTACTTACCAAAGAAAGAAAATAGAAAACTAAATTACTTTTCCTTCTATCAATTTTATTCATTTTATGAATACAATATTCAGTTTAATTATTCAATTATAAGAGCTAGTATTATAATTTTCATTTAATTATGCTATTATAAAATGTGTAAGAAATAAGCATCCAATTTTTGGGTGGATAATAATGTAGGATAGATAGCCGAACTCGTTAGCCTATCATCAATTGGGGCTGAAAATTTGTTCTCATTTTGGTCTACTTTACCTATCTAACCGAACATGAGACAATTAACCGAGCACAATTGGACAACCTAGTCTTTAAAAATATATATATTAGAAATTATATCTAAAGTTTTGATAGGGTAGTTTTGTTAACATTTTAAGATTCTTACAAAAAATTAAAATATATGTTTTTATTATTACTAGTTTATTTCATAAATTTAATTTTCTAATATTAGTAAAAAATTACATTTAAACGAAAATTAGACTAAATTCATTAATATATATATTCTATCTCTATTAAATAAATTTGTTTATTTAAATGAATATTATACAATAAATATTTTAATATTTTTATTATTTTAAATTGGGCAGAGGTTGACTTGTCGGAGCTATTCATTAATGAGGTGAACACTTTGCCTAACTTACTTTACGTAACTTACTTTAGCTTAGACCAGTGACACTCATCCATCCTAAATAAATAGATCTAGCCTATTTTGTCATAAATTCATCTCAACCAAATTCTTTCCTAATATTAGTGGGAACATGAACATACATGCTTATTCATATATGTTTTTTTTTTTTAACAGCCAAGCTTATTCATATATGTATTCATTCTTCTATAATAATAAACAAATAAAATTATAATTAAAATTAGATATTATAACAACTATTAAAATAAAAATTAGTGTATAAAATTATAAAAGATATTTTATCAATTTTTATTATAAAAAAAATATTTAAAGATAATTAATATTTATTGTAAACAATTTTTCTATAAATAATAAAATGATAAAATAGTTTGTGGTGAAGAGGAAAAATATGTATTAAAATGAGTTAAAACTGAAAAAAATATTTCAAAATACTTATAATAAAAAAAAATTTAATAGTTATAAATAATTTTCTTATCAAAAAAATTAATAAAATAAATATAAACAGGAGGAGAGTGAGAAATGGCGTAATTACCAAAGGTGCATTTGTATGTGACTGTGTTAGGTTTTTCGTAGACATATCGGCAATCTTCATCGCCACATCGGACTTCACCGGTGGATTCATCCACAACACTGCAATCTATTCCCTTTCCGCATCGATCTTCACAAATAACATACAACCAAGAGAGCTCAAATCCCTGCAAGACCATTTTGTAGATTTCCCCATACGAAACTTTTTCGTTGGACTTGTTCTCTCCCACAGTACCAAAAGTAGCTACCTCCAGCTGGCACCCAACCTTGATGTCCTTCACACCAAAACCGTTTCTTGAATCCTTAACAACAGCGTACACATGTCCTATGTGGTCGCAACCTCTGCCTTCCACAGCAACATATCTAGGATCATCAGTGACCGGATCGCTACAGTTGAAATAAGCTATTGACGGTTGAAAAGCTGGGTCCAATTGTAGCGGATCCCTTCCCAGACCCACGAAGTCGTTACTAAAATTGGCAGAGTGCAAGAAGTAGCGAGGCATTAAGGAGCAGGCACCGTCCTCAGCATCGCTCACTCGAATTTTGTATCTCTTGTAATCGATTTGTTGGACTTTGTATTTACCAGAAAACAGGGTTAGAAGAGTTGCGTTGTTCTCGCAATGCAATTGGTAACTGGTGTCGCCGCAGTGAGATGGGTCAGTGCTGAGTCGAAAGGGGTAACTTATGTTGGGAATGTTGGCGCAGGAGGAAGCGGGACAGTTGGGGATGAGCGCTGTTGCGCAGGTTTGTAGAAGTAGAAGAACGGCGATGACGGGTATTCTTTCTCGTCTTTTCATCGTTGCCGTCGATTTAATTCACTCTTCCAACCCTCTCTTGGGAGTATTTGTTCTTCTGTAATGGTTTCAACTGGTGTTGATAGATCAAGAAGATATTTTCAATTCTTGGAAGACAAAAATAAACCAAACTTTCAATTGTTTTGAGATGTCATATTTGACTACCACTTGCAGTATCTTATCCATAGGATGCCGGGAGAAACGGACCACATGTAGACACTAACTTTTGTAATAATATTAACATTAAAATTTACCAATTTCTCGAAGTAATATTAATTTTTATTTAATTTTTGTTCAATAATTGAGTTTTGAAACTAAAAATGTGATTCCTTCTCTTAGATTTAACAAGTGATCCATTTAGGATACAAATTTAAATTTATTTAAAAATATGATTTTAGGTAAAATAGATAATAAGGATAAGCAGCGACACTTTTATAAAAAAAATAAGTGGTAAAGATGTTATAGGGAGATAGAAAACTCTTAGATAAGTTAAGAGTTGATTCAACCAAGAATCCAAAAAATTCATACTCATTAATTTGAAAAAATGTATCCTCATTCCTTCTCACTTCCAAAAAATGTTTAAATACCATATAGGTTTGTCTTATTTGAAAGTAGATAAATAAAAGTAAAATAAAATAAAATAAAATTTTTATTAGTCATTCTCTTAGCTCTCTAAACCCATTAGATATAATCAACTTAGTCTCCTCCATATGGTTTGTCCTTTAATAGTTGGGCCTTCATCAAATATGTCACCTTGTACTGTAAAGTTTTTTGGGTCTTCCTAAGTCTTCCTCTAGTCATGGGGCCACCTAAGTCTTGAATTGGATCCTGAACTTCATTTTTTATTTCGTGGGCTTGGGCTTTCTCATTATGGGTCTTGTACATTTAAACTTGGATGTCCCCTTCTTGGAAAACATTTATCCTCAATTGTTGAAAATCATTGATAAATCAAATACATTAAAAGTGGCACTTACTCGTAACTCACCAAGTATATCAACTTTATAAGCATTATCATTAATCATCTCCAACACTTGAAAATGACCATCTCCTCTTGGTTGGAGTTTGAACTTCCTTTGCTTAGGAAATCTTTCTTTCCTCATATGAACCCAAACCCAATCACTCAGTTCAAAAACAATTTCTTTCTTCCTTTATTAGGTTGTTTGACATACTTCTCATTTTTCTTTTTCAATTTGTGCCTTCACACGCTTATGCAACTTCTTCACATAATCAGCTTTAGCTTGTGCATCCTTATGCTTCAGAACATAAGTATTAGGCAAAGACAATATATCAAGCGGTATTAAAAGATTAAATCTCTACACAATTTCAAATGGTGAGCAATTAATTGTGTTATGGACAACCCTATTATAAGCAAAGTGCCTAATGTTCTATTCACTATTTCAGTTTGCCCGTTAGTTTGTGGGTGACAAATAGTAGAGAAAAGTAATTTAGCACCAAACTTACCCTCACAATGTCCCCCAAAAGTAACTTAGAAACTTAGTGTCTTTCTCACTTATTGATGTGATCTGAAAAATATAAAAAAAATGTAATTTTTCCTTTTATTTTTTTTGTGTTTAGTTTGGACCTAAGGAAGGAATAAACTTGTCTATTCCTCTTCCATTATGAGTTCTATATAAGGACACCTATTGTACTCATTTTTGCAGATCTGGAATGAATAGAAATTTTTGAAAAAAAGTCTTGAGTGTATCATATCTCAAGAGATGTTTCTTCTTTGTTTATTCTAGAGTAGTGCTTCATCACTTATCTCTTGATGGCATATCGGGGTTCATCAAAAAAAAGTGGAGAGTTTCTCTCTTGGGGTTTCTTATCTTGTGAGCTAAGTCACAAATGACGATTTACCATCTTGCTTATCTCATGGATTTGAGTGGCACAAGGTTCTTCCCAATTCCTAGCATTGATTCTTATCTTGTGAGCTAGGTCACAAATGATGAATCACCATCTTACTTATCTTAGAGATTTGAGTGGCGCAAGGTGTTGTTTTAATTCCTAGCATTATCTTTGTTTCTTGCATTTTCTTTAATTAATCACATTCATCCAAGAATTCATCCAAGACCTATTCTCTTTAGCTTGAGTGGAACAATCCTACAACTCAAGCCATTCTCCATTACTATAGACACTTTGGCTTCCGTTTTGTACCTCTGACTTGGTGATTCTGCATCAGTTGGTATCAGAGCTTTGGTACATTCAAAGCTTTTGGGTATTATTCAGGGAACGGTTCAAGCATTTCATCAAACACTTGGAGGACAACTTGGATCTTTAAAGATTAATTCAACTAGAATTCGGGACAAATTTTCTTGAAGAAGGGGAAGACAATTTTATCTGAAAAATATAAAAAAATATATAATTTTTCCTTTTATTTTTTTGTGTTTAGTTTGGACTCAGAGAAGGAATGAACTTGTCTATTCCTCTTCCACTATGAGTTTTATATAAAGACACCTATTGTACTCATTTTGGCATATTTGGAACGAACATAATTTTTTTAAAATCTTGAGTGTGGCATATCTCAAGAGATGTTTCTCCTTTGCTTATCCTAAAATGACACTTCATGGCTTATCTCTTGGTGGCTTATAAAGACACCTATTGTACTCATTTTGGCATATTTGGAACGAATATAATTTTTTTAAAATCTTGAGTGTGGCATATCTCAAGAGATGTTTCTCCTTTGCTTATCCTAAAATGACACTTCATGGCTTATCTCTTCGTGGCGTATCGAGGCTCATCAAAGGGAAGTGAAGAGTTTCTCTCAAGGGGTTTCTTATCTTATGAGCTAGGTCACAACTAGTGATTCACCATCTTGCTTATCTAATAGATTTGAGTGACGCAAAATTTCTTCTATTTCTTAGCATTGATTTTTATCTTATAAGCTAGGTCACAAGATATTTTCAATTTTGAGGTATTATATTAATTTGACTACCACTTGCAGTTAGTGTATCTTATCCAAACGATGCCAGCAGAGACGGACCAATGTATGAAGACATTAAATTATCTTTAACAAAATGATTGAACAAAGTGCCTTAGCACCAAAATGCCTTTTTGCATGGTTTATTATAGATTATAGAACATTTTACTAACAGGATGTTTACACGATTTCATTTGTCTAGGAGTTAGTTTCAATCTATTATAGTTTATCTAGTAATTATGTATCTGATAATTGTGTATTTATTAGTAATTAGTTTCAATTTATTATATATTCCTTAGTTTTTGGACAACATTTTAAATGTTTTTTCATTTAAGATGAGAGTCTCTCTCCACCCATCCATAAATTTGATAGGTCATTAGATTAAAACGAATATATGAATGTTTACTGTAACACATTAATTTAATTAAATTTTGCTAATAATGGATTATGTCTTAGAATAATTAATTAAGGAGTTATTTGTTTATATTTTTTGAAAACATGATTTTTTTAATAATTAATACTATAATTAAATATTATTTTAGTTCGTTTAAAATGTTTTTAATCAGCTTGCATTGATAATTAATCAGGTTTTAAAATAATTGATTATCTTTTATTATTGATTAATGTCACATATATGATTAGTATTTACCTTGAGTATTTTTAATTAATTATTTTACATTAAAGTATTTAAATATGAAATTATTTTTAAGTAACAGATTTTTGACAAATACAAGTGCTTCATCTTATGTTCACATATGCAATAACATCACTCTTATCTTTGTCAGATAAAATATTTTCTTTATTTTATAGTATACTTTTAATTTATATATGCTTATACTATGTTTTTGTAGAGAATGTTTTTTCATTTGACTAGAAAGAAGTTCTCACAAGAAACGTCAACATTAGAATATTTTACAAAAAGACGTCAACATTAGAATATTTTACAAAAAGTGTGTGAAAGCAGATTTATGTTAACCACTTTTTTAAAAGGATAATCTGTCTCCTTTGCATAGTTCATCCACCTCATGGTCTTGACTTTTACTCAAGATGAGATAAAAATAATCTAACATATGCCTAATAAGTTAGGTTAAGTATTAATGCATTTCTTCATGTAGAAGTTTGCAATTAGTGTTGTAAGAAGAGCATTTAATGTAACTCTCAACAACTATGAGGAAAGACATACCTATAGATAGAAGAACTTCTCAATATCTCTGTAGAAAACACTAAAAACATAAGAGAGACTTGAATTGTGTTTTAATGATTCTTTTATGGCGTTTTGTAAATATTGTTTGATGATAATGATTCAAATGTTATTTTATATACGATAGATGATTTGTTAATGATTTTGTTAATAAAGATTGTGTTTGAAGATGTGTCATACATAGCTTTTAGTTTAACATATTCACTTGTTTAAAAAGAATTCTTTGACTTAGTTTTAATAGTAACTCTCCCTTTTAGTTTAGTACAAATGATAATAATATACAAAATAAAAGAGATAAGGGAAAAGAGAAATACACATCACATTTTTATACTGGTTCGTTCGACATAACAAACTACATTTAGTTCTCAATTAACATATTGAGTTTCACTAGGCACACTAATATTGTTAAGTACAACACTAGTATTCTTTGGGCACATAGTCATTCCTAATTAATCCATTGAGTATGGTTTGGGATTGTAGTCACTCTTGGCTAACCTCTTTAGTATTGTTTAAATTGCAGTCACTGCTCTCTAGAACTGAGCATTCCTTGGTCACAACCACTATTAACTAAAACTAAATATTCTTTAAAGTGAAGAATAGGAAAAATACAAGAAGAGGAGGTTGATTTGTGTTTTAATTAATTTTAAAAACCTTTTGTAAGTATCATCCGATAATTATCATTCAAATGATGGTTTTATCTTTCAGTTGATCAAATAAAGGCTTTTACATCTGATAGAGTACCAGATACACAACTTTACAACTTAATTGATTTAATGGACTAAGACGATTTTCAAATACTTATCCTCATAATAACTCTTCTTTGGGGGTTAGTGAAGACAATAATAACATGTATTGTAAAGGACATAGAGAAGAAATAAATATACACAACATTTTATATTGATTCGTTTGTTGCAACAAACTACAGCCAGTTCTCAATAAAAGATTGAGCTCTACTAGGTTTCGGAATTACACTTCGATTGTTTAGGCTTGTAGCAACTCCTACTAATCTTTGAGTATTGTTTTCATATGACATTCTTGGCTTAACAAGTATTCTTTTAGCTCACAATTACTTGTAGTTGGACTTGCTTAGTATTATTTCCCAAGCTACCCCTAGCTCAACGAGTATTCTATAAGTTTTTAGCAACTCCTGGCTACTCCCTTTAGTATTCTTTTCCAAGCCACTTTTGGCTCAATAAGTATTCTTTGGGGTCCTAGCCACTCTTGGCTACTTCCATGAGTATTATTTGCCAAACAACCACTATTGGCTAAGATGGAAAGGTTAAGTGTTTGTATGATAAAAAAATCACTGAGTCTGCATACTCGACAGTGTTTGTGCCTTACAACGGGTACAAGGTTTGTGCATTCTTGGTTCAAATTGTTGATTTTTCTTTCTAGAGAGGGATTGCGTCTTTCGATGAATACAATACCTAAATTCTCTCTCCTAGTTTGCTCTATGAACACTTACTATTTTCTTCTTCAAGCTTCGTAAGATCCAAAGATTTGGCAGAGTTTCTGCTCTCACTCCAAGAAAAAATGCAATTACATGCAACAAAAATCTGTAAGTAATGTAAGAAATTCTTAGGTAAAAGAAAATTACTTATGAATTACATACAAAAACAAAATTGTAGGTAAATAAGCATAGGTAACCATTACCTACCGATTCTCAAAATCGATAGATAAATTCATATGTTGATATCCTTAGATAAATCCATATCTAATTACACATGGGTAAATATATAAATAATTACATTTGAATAAATCAATATGTAAGTACATACGGATAAATCGATAAGTAATTACATACAAATAAATTTGTAGGTAATATGTAATTACCTATTGATTATCTATAGCTAACTATGTGTGTTACCAAGCTCTTAACAGAATTAATTAACCTTTTTTCTACAAAAGATATATATAATCCTAGACATATATTTAAAGTCATCAAACCAATAATGATAATTTACAACTTCCAAAATTTATAATATAATAGTCATTAAAACTAATAATTCAATAAATTTACAAAAAAAATATTATCCAAGTTATCAATGCAAAGTAGAAAAAAATAAATCAATACAATTAAACCATACATAATAAAAATCCAAACATAATCAATGGAACTATAATAAAAAAAATTAACCCAATAAAAATATTATGTGAGTAGTGTCTATAAAGTTTCCTAATGCACATAATCATTATAACCGGTAGGTTAATTATATTGTTGTACATTGCCTTGCACTTGTCCATTGTCCTGCACTTGATTTTGATGTTAAATATTTGGTTGTTGAAAAATATTTTGTGCAGTTGTTGTTGCTTAAGCCAGGTAGATACTAGAAAACCGCACCAACAAAATTTCAGATGGATTAGAACTAGGAACTCATATGAAGAATCTACTTCTCACTAGTGGACAACCACGCCTCACTAGTTGTTAGTCGTTGTCTAAGTTGACTAATCTTTTTTGAATGAACATGTTGAGTAGAACATGCTTGTGTATGTTGTAAGTAACTTTCAACACAATCATCATGAGGATTGACATGTCGAACCCCATACACTCGTCCCTTATACCTTCCACTATAGCTTGTAACCAACAGTGATTCCCTAGTCTCTCCTCCCAAGTAGGGTCCAAGGGAATGCATTGTGAGACATTAAAGAAAAAAGACTCAATTAATATTTGAGAAAAATCTGCTTTGAAAATCTTTCTATTCAAAATAAGAATGTTTGTTAAATTAGTATCAAATGTATATGTACAATAAACTTGAAAGAAACTAACATGTGTCTGCCTCGATCTATCATCACGAAATCCCCATAGTCTTTGGTATATATATTTGTTAGAACACTTCATCATTATGGACCGAGCGACCAAGCTCCTCTGTCTACCAACAAAAAGTTTTATAAAGCAAGGAATTAATAATATATCAAACATTAATAAAAAAATTATTAAAGTAGTCATACCAAATGAATGGTGTGTTGCTGTAACTAGTGGATCACCTAGTGTGCAAACTCCCACTTTTTTCAAATGCACAATTTTTTTTGTTGAATCACATTTTGATTGATACAAAGATATGTTCCACTTCTCCAGATTATTCTAAATATTATTTTCAATCCATTCATGTTTCTTTCCTTCTTTTCAAGCTTCTTTAAACATCTCTATAAAGTCAATGAGAAGCCTTGGAATTAAAAAGTTTCTTAATTCTATCCTCATATTCAACACACCATAACACCTTCCTCTGTCAAGAATAATATATAGTTGTCCATGACTCTCAATCTATCCAAATGTTGTCCAAATAAACTAAGTATATTTCAAAAGTAAAAATAAGTAAAGGATGAATAATGTTGATTTGGGGTGAGCTTTGCATGTTATGTTTATTAAGTAGAATGTTGCAGGATTTGTCAAAATAAAAGGAAAAACATTAGAAGGAAAAACATTCCAAAAGGAAAGCAATATAAACAAAGAAAAGTAGAGTCCAAATAGAAAAGATCATCTTTAATTCATCCACCATCCACTCAGCAGCCCCCTCAATGATGATCTAAGTATAAGTATATGATCGCAAGGTTTATGTTGGTGTAGTGGTTGTGAGTTGTGTACGTATACCTAAATTACATATGGATTTTGTCCAGTACATATGAACTTTTACTGTAGATAAATACGATTTTTCTTGTAGTGTTATTTGTGCTCTTTCAGAGTGTTTCTTTCTTATCTTGAAAGGGCTTACTCTTAAGGGGAGATTAGCCGTTAGGGTGAACCAGTATACAAATTTGTTGTGTTGGCTTTTCACTCTTGTGCTAGACGCTTGCTTGATTAGTTTTATCTATTGCGAATGGAGTCTAAGCTCCTTTCAACCCTCCCTATTGAAACCAATTGTTCTTACATATGATGTAAGCAACATAGCCAAACTCTTCTTTAGAGATATGGTTAAACTTCATTGGCTACCTAAGTGAATAGGGAGAGTCTGGCCTCTCGAAAGCCGGGAGAAAAGATTTTATTACTACTTTATTGTTTTGTTCAAATTTGTTCATCTTTGTTCAGTTGTTATCTCCAATTATCAACTCAAATACA
>Ga0099825_1005859_pt1 | contig 15633 bp, 16 predicted proteins | sample SiratroredBW_FD_76838 | JGI IMG/M metagenome (GOLD analysis project Ga0099825, IMG submission 76838) | Root nodule microbial communities of legume samples collected from California, USA - Siratro red BW | ecosystem: Host-associated > Plants > Roots > Nodule | place: USA: California | collected...
TATCTAAAATAATTTTTATTATTAATAAAATATTATAATATAATTAATTATTATATTTTTTATAGGAAATTATTATAAAAGATAGTTATTTATTTATAATAATTTTCTTTAATTTTTTTGTTATTATATAATTATAGATATTTTTCTAAGTTACTTCTAATAAATCTAATATATTATTTGAATTAAGAATTTTATAAATTAATGTTTATGAATATCTAAATATGATTAGGGATCTGTTGTGACTTTGTCCCCTCGAGCTCCTGCTTTCTTATTTCTTTTCATCTACTTTCAATTTGTTCAATCTGACAGTAATTCACAATATGTGTTCAATCGGCTCTAGCTTCTTCTTTTCATTCTTTTCCATCGATGTTGATTTTGTTGAATTCAACTTCAATCAATATACGAATCTGCATTTAATCGACTCTAGGTGGTTGAATCTCCCATTCATTCTACTCTACGTTCAATCATTTGTTCTACGATCTGCAACGTTCACGTTAAATTTGCATTCTGTACAGATTCACTTCGTTCGTCTGCATACGTTCAATATGTGTTTTGGATGGATTTACTTCGTTTTGTTCTTCCCGTTCTCACTGTTATATACGGTAACATTTTCACGCCAAATATTAGGGTTCATCTTTTCTCGCATTTATCTCCGATTCTCTCAAATTTAAAACTCAATTTGTTATTCTTTACTAATAAATCAGTGATTCATTATTCTAATTTTGCATTGGCTCAAATGGACGAAAGAATTGCAAATTAAGAAGGATATGCAGTTCCTGAATGTTGGTTCGTGAAGGTAAGTTTCTTCACTAAATTTCATATTTCATAACCATTCTGAACATGTGTGCCACACTTAATTTTTTTAACTTCTAAGGATTTGATTTTCATTTTCATGTTTGAACTATCATCTACTTTGTATTTGCTTTTAATTGATTGAGTTGGGGTTACAATTTGCAACCAAAGAATATTAATAAGAAGAAAATGAGATATTATTTAGGAACAAAGAATAAATTGTGTCCAGTCTAGTCTAGAGTGGCGGGGCTTTGCACTTACCTCAAAACTTGAATTTGGATTCAGGATGATAATATCTACATCAAATCTTGGGAGAATAGCTCCTTTCTTGGGATATGTATTGAAGATTCTAGCACTTAAATGATCATAGAAAACAATATCAATAACATTTTTAGCTTTTAGCCTCTTTACTGAACTGTTACCAAAACTAGAAGCTAAGATTTACTCTAATTAACTGAAAATATACGATGCAGTGCTTGTGAACCGGACATAATCAGAGGGAGTTATTTGGTCAACTCCTTTGAGATGTACAAACCATAAGTTCTAGTTAAGAGCTTATCCTCGCCACTATTTACTCCAACCTAATAAAAAGAGGATGTTAAGTGGGTGCTTTAATGTCTTACCACAATGATGTCCCATACCAAATGCATTCTTTCTTCAATACCTACAGATTTTGGTTGCAATGTATATGAGTAAATAAATGTGAATGGTTATATTTGTGTAGAAGTGAATTATAAATTTGCAGTGTTTAAATAAATATTAAATCTGTTTAAATAAATATAAAAGTTTATATTATAAATATTAAATATTTTAAAGATATATAAACAAAACTTATTTGTGTATTCAAATGATATTATTGCATCATTTTTTATATTATTATAAAATATTTTTTTATTCCTCTTATCAAATTAAAAAATAATTTTACTTTTTTATTCTAAATTGTTTTAAGAAGAAAAAAAATATAATATCACAACCTCCATTATTAAGAGTCTAATATTACAATTATTTAGATACATTTTTTAGTATTTATATATTTAGTTACTAAATTGATTTTAATAAAATTGGTCACTAAATTGATCTCAATAAAATTGATCACTAAATTAGTTTTAATAAAATTGGTTACTAAATTGGTTTCAATGAAATTTGTCACTAAATTGGTCTCAATAAAATTTGTCACTAAATTGGTCTCAATAAAATTGGTTACTAAATTGGTTTTTAAATTAGTATCTAAAATTAGCTACCAAAGTTTTAGCTGCTTTTTACTATTAGATTCTAAATTAGTCTTTAATTAAACTAGTGACCAATTTTATCATTTTAGAGATCAATAAATTAGTTTCTAAAAGTAATTTTTTTTGTAATGTATGTAAAATCTATAACTATATAAATTGAATTAATTTTTTACGTACAACACTTTAAAACATTTTAACAAATATGTTTATTAAATTAATAATGGTCGTCTAATGGTTTTATAAACAAGTTCACAAATTCTTTTAAAAATATTCTATGATTTTTAAGAGTGTAAAAATAAAGCATCAAATACTTTACTTTTATAGTGATTTTTTCTTAATTTGAAGTATTTCTAGTTCTTTAATGTTAAAGACAAAGAGTTTTACTATTCAAATATTGATTACAAGTATTATCTCTGTTATTTTTTGCTTATAACGAGTACATGAAAGTCACTTCTACCTATCATTAAAACTCTCTATGAGTTTAAACACAATTATGCAAGATATCTTCAAGAAAAATACTTAAAGTCTTTCGAGGTTAGTTGTTTATGTACGAGGTTCACATTCAAAACAGTGGATATGAAATGTAAGCTCTCATTTCTTTATGAGATAACTTCACAACAATGAAGGACTTAAATAAGATACCACTTTCTAAGTCGCCTAGTAAATGTGTTACAATTAAGCATGTAGAAGTTAAAAGAATGAAAGTTTTGTATATGTGTATGTACTTTCAATACATCAACGTCCAACTTCATCTACATGACATAACTTCTATTTGTGTTTGTCACAAAACTATTCATTGACCCAAATTTCTTCTTTTTTTCCTTTGCATTAATGATTTATTAAATATGTTTAACTTAGTTGGTACTTTCACTATTTATGCTCCTTTCGTTAAGGGAATTAACATACCTTTTATTATACTCATTGCACCAAAATGAGCATATAGTGCTCAAAGGTAGGTTGTGTGTGTTAAGATCTACTTTATAGATTATGAGACTTTGCTTTGGATAAGCATACCTAATATATATGAGAATGAGTAAGAACTTACTGAAAAAAAAAATGAGAAGACAAGACATGAAGAATAAATGAAAGAAGTATGACACATGAAGATGTAGATGAAGAGATGAAATAGCGAAGACTCTTGAAGCTTTTGAAGGAAGAAATTATAAGAACAAAGGATTGTAAATTGTAGAAATTAGAAAGAACTTGATAAAAGTACAAACATGAGAGTAGGAACTTGAGAGAATTGGTTTTAAATTAGAAATGCCTAGGCTTAAGTTTGTACATGCACCTCACATGGACTACTTAAGTTATCTTTCACTCTTCAAGTTTTAAGACATATGCATAGTAACTACCTAGTACATGCATTGTAATCATTACATTCTCTACATTTTAGTAACTACCTAGTACATGCATTGTACATTTTTCGTATTTTAGAAACTACCTAATGCATTATTTCATGTGCATTCATCCTAGAAATCATAAAGTAATCATTACATTCATTCATTGTTATAACTTCTAGGTGCACTCCATCATGTACGTTCATCCTAGTTATCTTAGATGTATTCATTATATTCATGTACTTTAGTAACCACCAAATGCATCTCCCTTCTTTTAAGGGATTAGTTTAGCTTAAACATAGTTAAGTGTAGTTAACCTTGATTAGTGTAGTTAACTTTTTTTATCTTTTGAGACTCTTTGCTTGACCAAATTTCATCACTATAAATAGGAGTGATTTCCATTGTAAAATACAAGAAGTTGAATGAATATAATTTCTTTGAGAAATTGTAACACTACTTGAGTTGTGTTTACTCTTTTCTTTGATTCTTATCTTGAGAAGCCTTCTCAAGTGGTGGATCCTCATTCACTCATCCTTAAAGATTTCCAATATTGAAGGTGGCGTGTTCAATCATCTTTTTCCTCATTCCATTTTTACATTTCAATTTATTTGGTTTCTTGTTTGCTTACCTTTTCATATATTGAATTGTTCATTGTCGTAAGTATGGTTTCCACGGGTTCTTCCTTTGCACCACTTTGAATTCTCTCTTGAAGAACTATCATCTTTCCTTTTTGGGCTGGTATAGATCCTACACTCCTTCGAGGATCCATATCAAGTGGTATCGAGACTTATAAGGATCAACCTTCCATGGAGATGTTCATCATGATCAAGAGAGAAGTTCTTGAAAAGTGGGTTTGAAAACCATTCTTGAAGCAAGGTATTTCATCATCTTCTTTGAGTTTTCTTCTTGGCTGATCTGTTGTGAGTCCTTATACATATTTTCTTGTGTTTTTTTTCAAGTTTCATCCATTAATCAAGTCATTTATCCATCTTCTTCATTGGGTTTTGTTGAATTTTTTTCTCTCTTTAGGAAATGGGTATGATGTTGATGTTTGGTTAATCTTGTGTCCTATAGCCTTGTCCTTTCTTTGTGTTCTTATTTCTTATTGAAGTTTTCTAGAGTTTAAAAGTGTTTAATCTTGTTTTGAGAGTTCATTTAAGAAGAAACATGTTTTAAAAAATTGAAAACCCATGAACATTAGGATTCAAGTATGTGATTCTCTCATTTGTGGTTGTTTTGTGAAATTGATTTTTCCAAAATTGTTTTAAATAGGATTTTTGCAATAAATGACTAAACCATATTGATCTTCAAAAAGCAAAGGAAAGTGCAAAAGAATCAAAAGAAAAATTATACAAAATTTAGCACACCTGGTGTTTGAGAAATGGTTGTTTATGTGTAGTTGATCCTACTTTTCTTAAATCTTTCATATAGAATTCCTTAGAGATTGCCAAATTGTTTTCAGCACTTGTGGTATTTTGGAATTTGTGATTCTTAGGTGCCTTTCATTTCAAGATTTTACATGAATCCAATGGGTGTGAAAATAGCACAAAAACTCACCTTTTTTGAGTATTTTTGAAGCTTTTCTTTGAATAATTTGTCATATTAAGTGCATTAATCTTTTGTGTGGCTTTTGTTTCTTAAACTTTCTCAGTTTGAGTGAATTTGGATTTGTTACATCTTTCACTTGAGAGTTGGTAATTCTTTGTGAGTATTAGAGACAATTGTGGGACAATTTCTCAAGCAAATATGTACTATTTTGATTGAGATAAAATTTTATTAAGTGTTTTACTATCTTGAGAGTGAGTGTACCAAATTTGAGAGCCAAACCAATTCCACAAAAATTGCAATAAATTTTTTACTTCTAACACTCAATTTTTGCCTAGTTTTGGGTTATTTTCCTGTGAATTTTTTCTTATTGGTTATGTCTAGGAGTCCTAAGGAGGAATGAAGTTTGAATAGGAAGAATCAATATGTTCTAATGCGGGGATTTTTGAGAAGGTCGGAGGAAATGCAATTACAAATTGATTCAAAGCAGGATAGGAGACATAGAAGAACAAGAATAGAAAGGAGACACTCTTCATCATCTACACAAGATAAGAGTGACATGGGGATTTTTTATGAGGGAAACAATGAGAGGAGAAGAAGATCATTAACAAATCATGCAAGACTAGATAAATTTTTTAGGAATAATGTTAGAATTCCTAAATTTTTTGGTGATTCAAACTATAATGTGTATGAAGAGAGGGAGAAGAAAGTTGAACAAATTTTATTTTCATATGATTTGTATGATACCGATATTGTGATACTTATTGTTTTAGAATTTGAGGGTTATATCTTATTTTGGTGGAATAAATTTCAAAAAGATGTTGAAAAGGGGAAGAAACAATCCATCAAAACTTGGGTTGAATTGAAGGCGGCTATGAAGAAGAGATTCAACCCTACACATTGTAGAAAGGAATTTCTCTTAAAGATTCAAAGATTAAGGCATTGATCAAAAGGAGTGGAGGAGTACTTCAAAGAGATGGAGCTACTTCTCCTCAAGATTGGCTTGTATGAAGGTGAAGAGGCAAAAATCACAATATTCCTCCATGGCCTCAATCGAGATATCCAAGAAGTAGTGGAGTTACATGACCATGAGACTTTAGAAAGTCTTCTGCATCAAACAAATAAAGCGGAGAGAAAACTTCAAAAGAGGAAAGATTTTCAAAGACACTTCTCACGAACTCCTTCCATATAGAGAAGAAGGAAGAGGAAAGGTACTCTAGACCTCCTTATTGTTTGATTCTAAACCTTTTTCATGTAAAGATCATAAAACTTCTTATTCTACTCATGTTAAGACTCATGCTTCTCCATCTTCTCCACCAAAACCCAAAATTGAGAAATAGACAAGTAGCCTCAAATGTTTTAAATACTTGGGTTATGGACATAAAGCTTTTTATTGTCCAAAATAAAGGGTAATGGTGTTGAAGAATGGAGAAGTTGAAATCGAGCACTCTTCTAAGTCCACTCCTTCTTCTTCATCTCCTTGTTCTCCAACCTTTAGGCCATCTTCTTTTGGAAGTAGTGAGTATACTCTTTCCCCAAGGAAAGGAGACTTATTAGTGGTGAGGCAAATGTTTGGCCATGTCCATAAGGATGTGGTTGAAACTCAAAGAGAAAACATTTTAAATACAATATACTTCATCAACAATAAAGTTTGTGTACTCATTATTGATGGAAGAAGTTGTACTAATGTAGCAAGTAAGATATTGGTGAAAAAACTTAATCTTCCAACCATTCCCCATCCAAGACCTTAAAGCTACAATGGTTGAGTGAAGATGGAGAAATCAAAGTGAGTAATCAAGTTCTTCTTAATTTCTCCATTGTCAAGTACGAAGATGAAGTGTTATGTGATGCGGTTCTTATGGAGGCAAGCCATGTCTTGTTAGGAAGGCCTTGACAGTATGATAAGCATGTTCACCATGATGACCATACCAACATGTTCACTTTTCAAAATAACGGTAGCACCTACTCCCTAAAACCATTCACACCAAAGGTACTAGGAGAGATCAAATGATAATGAGAGAAAAAAGGGAGAAAGAAAACTCACATGTTCAAACAAAAGGTAAAGAAGATAAAGAATTACTAGTGACATCATGTAAAGAAGTTCAAAAGGTAAAACATGTACACAAACCCTTGTATCTTCTTTTCCCTTCTAATGTGTGTTCAATGAGTTTTGACAAAGGAGTACAAGTAGATCAGGATAAGATTAAAAGAAAATCTATGAACTTTTCAATTCCTAAACATTTAGATTTGTCTTCTTTTGTTATTGCTTTTTTCTTTAATGTTACAAGGTGCAGAGGGAAGAATTCCAAAAGAGGGAATCAAAGTATCTCATGGACTTCTTGATATTTCCATGACCTAACTTCTACAACGATTGAAGGAATTTCAACAGTCATTAATTATTGAAGAGAAGAGACCTTTGTTGCTTGAAATTCTTTAAATTCTTTAAACAAAAGTGGCATAGGACATTCTTCTATAATTATCAAGGATTCACATAGTCATATACATCATCATCATCATCATTATCATCATCATTATATTCATCATCATCATCATCATCACATTCTAAAAACAAACAACAAGAAAAATAAAAATAAAGTGATAAGATCTTTTGTACGAAATAAATTTTTTGGATATGAGCATACATTCCACATGAAAACATGACATTTCAAGTGTTTTAGTTTTTGATCCTTGAGGTTAGTAATAAATAGTTTCTTAGTAGTAGTAAATAATAAGCCATAACTTCAATGTTTTTATCTTTCTTTTTGTGATATAGGTCTTTAGTATTCGTGGATGAATTCCCTCCATCTAGGAGAGGATGATAATATGAGAATGAGGAAGAACTTGTTGGAAAAAGAGAAGAGAAGAATGAAGAATAAATAAAAGAAGCATGACAAATGAAGATGTGGATGAAGAAATAAAAGAGAGAAGACTCTTGGAGATTTTGAAGGAAATTAGAAAGAACTTGAGAAAAGTATAAACTTGAGAGTAGGAACTTGAGAGAATTGGTATTAAATTAGAAGTGTCTTTTTGAAGGCTTAAGCTAGCACATGCGCCTCACATGGACTACTTAATTCATCTTTGTCACTTCAAGTTTCAAGACTCAATCATAGTAAGTGTATGCATTGTAATCATTACATTCTTTGCATTTTAGTAACTATCTAGTACATGCATTTTGATCATTAAATTTTTTTGCATTTTAGTAACTATCTAGTGTATTCTTTCATGTACATTCATCCTAGTCATCTTAGAGTAATCACTACATTCATGCATTGTTATAACTTCCAAGTAGACTCCATCATGTACATTCATCCTAGTGATCTTAGAAGTAATTATTACATTCATGTACTTTTAGTAACCACCAAATGCATCTTCCTAATTTAAAGGGATTAGTTTAGCTTAAACATAGTTAAGTATAATTAACCTTGATTAGTGTAGTGAACTCTTTTTTCATTTTCAGACTCCTTGCTTGGCCAAATTCCAATGCCATAAATAGGAGTGTTCTCCATTCTAAATACACGAAGTTGAATGAATAGAATTCCTTTAAGAAATTGTGAGAGTTCTTGAGTTGTGTCTCTACTCTTTTATTTTATTCTTATCTTGAGAAGCCTTCTCAAGTGGCGGATTCTTCTGCACTCATCCTTGAAGATTTCCAATCTTGAAGGTGGTGTTTAATCAGCTTCTTCCTCATTCCAATTTTATATTTCAATTCCTTTTGTTTCTTATTTTCTTACTTGTTCATATATTGAATTGTTCATTATCTCAAGTATGGGTTCTTCCTTTGTGCCACTTTGAGTTCTTTCTCGAATAACTGACATCTTCATCTCCTTTTTGGGATAGTCTAGATCCTACACTCTTTCAAGGAGTCATATCAATTCCATGCACCTAAATATTTATGCTTTGGAATGTGGTTGCTAATTTCAAGCTCATCGTCTTGGCGTAGGAATTTAGCTCTTCTTGTCTTTGTCATTGACACATTTATTCTTCTACTATTATAGCCCTTTCGATATATGTGTCTATTCTTGCTTTGTGCTTCTACATGTCTAGTATTTTATCAAATTGTATTTGTTCTTAATCATGAAAGTTTAAGAAACTTTAACTAATTCACACTTTAGCAAACTCGTTAAATTAACCAAAACTTGGTAGTGCTGCACATGTACATACATCATAGTTATCATAGAGTAATTGTTACATTTCATGTATCTTAGAAACTACCGAGTGCATCTTCCTAATTTCAAGGGATTAGTTGTAGTAAACATAGTTAAGTAGAGTTAACCTTTATTAGCATAGTTAACCATTTTTTACTCTTGGAGCTTCTCCTTTTTTGCACCATCCTTGTTATAAATAGGGGTGTTCTACTTTGTATTTTGACAAGTTGAATGACGAATAGACTCCTCTGTGAGATTTTGTGAGTGTTTGAATTTTGTCTCTACTCTTTTCTTTTGATTCTTATCTTGAAAAGCTTTCTCAAGTGGTGGATCCTCCTTTACTTGTCCTTGAAGGTTTCAACCATGAAGGTGGCGTGTTCAACCATTCTCTTTTCTTAATCTATTTTATGATTTCTTTCTTTGTTACTTCTAGTTTTCATTACTTGTTCATTCATTGTTTTGTACATTGTCGCAAACTTTCTTACTTTCATGGGTTCTTTTGTTGTGCCAACTCTTGTTCTTTCTTAGAGTATACAAACTTCATCTCCTCTTAGGCTGGTCTAAATCCTACAAATCTTCAAGAGTTCATATGATGTTACATCCAAGTTTTTGATTGATTTTATCGAAAAAGGCTTCTCTCTCTAGGAATGTGTATGATGTTGATGCTTGGTTGATTTTATGTTTTTATGTCCTGGTTATTTCATTGAGTTATTGTTTTCTTCTTAAATTTTTCTAGAGTTGAAATATTTAATCTTGTTTTGAGAGTTTGATTAAGAGGAAACATGTTTAGAAGATTGAAAATCCATAAACATTAAAAGCAAATGTTGTGATTCTCTCATTTGTGGTTGTGTTTTGAAATTTGATTTCAAGAACTAAAATCAAAACAATTTCATGGGGAATGTTATCTTGAATGATTGAACCCTATAAGCATTGAAAAGCAAAAGAGATTTTCAAAAACAAGTAAAAGAAAATTTACATAAAATTTGTGTTTACCAAGTGTTTGATAAAACATTGTTCATGTGTAGTTGGTTTTAGTTTCTAGATTCAATTTTCATATAGACTTCCTATAGGAGATTGTCAAATTGTTTCAACACTTTAGTGTGGGATTTCTTTTCTGAATTTTGTGACTCTTAAATGACTTTCATATCAAGGTTTTACATGATTCCAATGGGTGGAAATTTTGCACTAAAATAATTCTTTGAGTCTTTTTCAAGTTTTTCTTTGATTGTCTTTGTATAAACTTGTCATATAAGTGCAATATTCTTATGTGTGACTTTTATTCTCAAACCTTTTTAGTTTTTCTTTATTGTTCTTCTTAGTTTTGTCATTAAATTTTGAGTAAATTTGAGGTTTGAGTGAATTTGGATGTGTTACATATTTCACTTGAGAGTTGATATTTCTTAATGAGAATTGGAGGAAAGTATGAGACATGTTTTCATTAATTCTGGACAATTTTGAATGAGACCAAAATTTATTTGAGTGAATTACCATCTTGAGAGTGAGTGTAAAAAAAAAATTGGATTGAATACACTTTTACACAAATTCTTATAAATTTTTTTCTACTAGAACTCATTTCTTGCCTAGTTTGGGTTTTTTTCTTGTAAATTTTTTTGCGTAGGTTATTCTTGAAGAATTCAGCCATGTCTAGAAAGGAAGCATAAATATGGAGGTAGAACAAGTAACCATGGCAGAAATAATGAAAAAGCTAGAGAAAATGGAAACTATGATTGATAGAAAAGAAAGAAGACAAATAAGAGAAAGAAAGTCTTCTACATCCTTTAGTCAAAATGATAGTGATGTGGAGGATTTCTATGAAAGGAGGCATGAAGGTAAAGAAAGAAGGCACCAAAAGAGCAATGAAGGTAAAATTTTCAAGCACAATGCATGGTTTCTGAAGTTTATGGGTGATTCCAACCTAAATGTGTATGAAAAATGAGAGAGAAAAGTAGAACAATTCAAATACTCTTGTAAATTTAGTGATGAGGAAGTTTTGAAACTTGTTGTCTTAGAGTTTGAGGATTATGCTCTATTTTGGTGGCACAAATATCAAAGCCAAATCGCAGGAGGAAAAAAACACCAAATTCTACTTGGTTGGATTTAGAAATGCTTTAACACAAAGATGTATGCCTATAACATACAAGAAAGACTTAATCCTCCAACTCCAAAGACTAAGACAAGGTTCAAAATATATGGAGGAATTTTGCAAAGAGATGGAAATGTTTCCATCAAAAGTGGTTTGGAGGAGAGTGATGAGTGCAAGATGACAAGATTCTTGAATGGAAGAGTTGCTTACCAAGCTATGAAGGTGGAAATGCAAACAAAGAGGTGTCACACATACCAAAAATAAGCCTTTTGGAGTGCTTCAAAAGATAAGAAGGAAGAGGAAAGGACACTTCGAAAGTAAGAATTCTAAACATCCTCATTCTTCTCTAAAGATGTCAAATATTTTTCTTTTAAAGATCACAAAATTTCTTCTTCTTCTCATGCTAAGACTTATGCTCTTTTATCTTTTTTCACCAAAACCCAAATTTGAGGAAAAAAAGTAGTATTAAATGTTTCAAATGTTTGGGTTATGGACATAAAACTTTTAATTTTCCAAATTAAATGGTGATGATGTTGAAGAATGGAGAAGTTGAATCTGAGCACTCTTTTAATTATACCCCTTCTTCTTCATCTCCTTCTTCTTCAACCTCTAGTCCATTTTATAGTTTTTCTATTGGCAAGTACAAAGATGAAGTGGTGTGAAGTGGTTCCTATAGAAGCAAGTCATGTTTTGTTGGGAAGGCCTTGACAATATGATAGGCATGTTCAACATGATAGTTATACCAACAAGTTCACTTTTGAAAGCAAGGAATGCACTTACTCGTTAACACCTCTTACAACAAAAGAAGTGAGAAAAGATCAAATGGTGATGGGAGAGAAAAGGGAGAAAGTAAAGTCACACAACACTTACACAAGAAAATAAGACAATGAATCACTAATGGTGTCACACAAAGATACGAAAAAGGTAAAACTCATGAACAAACCTTGGTACCTTCTTTTACCCACTAATGTTTGTTCTTTGTCTTATCAACTCCCACCTTCTCACTCTTTAGGTTTGGAAAAAATCTTAGAGGAATTTAAGGGGATTTTTCAAGAACCTCCCAAAGGGCTTCCACCCTTAAAAGGTATTGAGCATCAAATAGACCTCATTCTTGGATCATTGCCTAATAAGCCAACATATAAAAGTAATCTAGAGGAGAAAAAGGAGATTTAAAGCAAATGGATGCATTCTTGGAGAATGAATGAGTGCGAGAAAGCATGTGTCATTCCTATAATTTTAGTGCCAAAAAAAGATGGGACTTTTAGGATGTGTATGGACTATAGGGTAATAAAATATCTCAAGGTTTCATATTACTTTTTTTATGTAACTACCAAAAGCATGGAACCTATAACAGGTTTTGGGTAATCGTCACACTCATGAAACATGGCTTTGGAACCCCTATTTAAGGGAAAATGGTTGAGGTTTCTCCTTACACCACTGAAAAGGCTGGACAGTTAGAGAGTGTATACACAAACAGGAATAATTAAAATAAGATATTTTTATCTAAAATTATTTTTCGAGCTTTTAAACAAATTATCTATTAAAGTATCATAATTAATTTCATTTAAAATATCTCTTTCAATAGACAATAAATTTAATCAGTTTAATCTTTATTAAAACATTGTTGATCTTAAATACAATTTTATTAGTTTAAGTCTCTCAATTTTGTATCAATATCCTCTCATTGACTTAGATCATATATATTTTTAATATCAGAATTTTTTTGTCTTGTAATTTCATTCCCGTTATCATAATATATAAAATGAGACTAAGTTAAAAGGATAAAACATGATTGTCAAAACAATGAACTTAATTGTAGTATCTTGTCTTGAAGTCTCAAGTCTCGTACTATCTTTTGATATTGTCCTTTAGTTTCTAAATTTAATTTATAAATTCTAAATTTCTAATGTTATTCCTTGAGTTTGCACAAACTATTTTAAAATTAATTAATCAATAATGAAAAATAAAAAAATTAAGATCAATTCATCAATCCAATATTATTTTTACCTGATATTGATGTAATCAAAATGAGTAAAAGTGGACACAAACTCTGATTCCTCAGTATAAAATAAATTTGGAATTGGAAAATGATCTAATGACAATCAAAAACTCAAATTGATACAATAGTATGAAAGAACCAATGACAAGAAGGAGATAAGTGAAAAAGTCAGATACAAGAGGAAGAATATAAGTGAAAGAACCACATAAAGAAACGAGATAAGTGAAAGAGTTAGATAATGAAAAGACATATAAAGAAATGATGTTAAAATGATGGAATAGTAGAAAGAGCTAGAAAATTAGAAAGTTATGATACATGGATTTATTGGCTGTTTAATTTCTTTTCAAAAAAATATTATTAATTAATTATAAAAAAGTTTTAAAAATATTATTCATTAAATAATATTTATAGTATCAATATAAATTTAAAGTAATTCAAGAATATTTATAGTACCAATATAAACTTAAAGTCAGTTAAGATATTTAAAACTTTTAATTGAAAATTATTTTTTAGTGTAATTTAAAATTAAATTTTTTTTAATTTTATAATAATGTATTAATATTAAAATGTTTTTGAAACATTGCGATCTTGAACTGTATAAAAAAAAAGTGAACTTAATTATAACCTCAATTACACCTAAGTCACTAATTACACCCTTTAATTAAATTTTAAACAATTGATTTACTAATAACTATATTTAATTTCTATTATATATATTATTCTCATGAAACTATATTGATCATTAACCAGTTAATAATTATCACTCAAAGCTATTATAATAAAATTTTAAATAAGAAATAATTTAACCTGTACTTAGAATAAATTAACTAATTTTTGTAGCTCATGGCAAGCAATTAATTTATTAACTTAGTAATATGTATGTACATGCATAAATAATTTTATATAAAAAAGATATGGTGTTGCAATAATAATTAAGCCAATTTAGTTTTTGATTTTATTATAAAAATTAAAAGGTGGACTGTATAAAGAAATAACAGTATTAAATCTAATTTTAATAATAAAATAGACAAATCATATTTAAAAAATAGAAAACCAAAATAATAATTAAAAATACATTCAATAAATCTTGAGTAGTTTCCTGAATGAGTTTCTTAAAGTTAGTCCCTGGATTTCGACTTAGTTGAATTGTTTGTCCTTTTAAGCAGTTTTGTCAAATAGAAAATTGAGATTGAAATGGAAAGGTGTCCACTTTGTATAATTAATTTTATTTTATAAGATCAAATAGTAAAAGTATGACTATATTGTCTTACAATAATTTTAACTTGAAAATTATTTGTCATGACAGCTGCTCTATTTTCTTATTATTTAAACGTGAAAGATCAATTAATTATGAAAAAAAAAAGACAGAACCTGAAAGAATTAGAATGTATTCATTAAAGAGGTGTACACAAAAGACTGTAATCCAATACAATGTATAAACTCAACTCAAATTTAAAATTATATATATATATATATAATTGGACATAATTTTTACATCAAATAGAGGTTAAAAATTAAAATGTTCAAAAACTATCAGAAATCAATGCACAATTCAAGATTCTAAGAAAATATCCTCCTTTAATAGTATCTGTATGTTTTTATGGTAAACATGTGCTTATTTAGTAAGATCTTAAATAAAGTATACCAACATTCTAACTTTTCCAATCAAAATACTTGTTTTTAAAAATACTATTGTATGCTAAAAGTGGATAATTAAGTATTTTATCAAGAAGAGCATACAAAATCAAAAGACAGATAACATTAGAAATGAAGTAACTGAGGGAAATTTTTGTTTGGGTCATCTATTTTTTTTTATTTATTCACCATAAAAAAATAAATAAAAATGTATGTGCATAATCTGAATCATCTTATTAGTCCAGGACAACGCATTGAATGAGCGTCCTTATCATGGGGACAAGACACATGATTCATGACACATGATTCATGACACATGGTCTTATAAGTTTCATGGGTCCATGCATTCAGGATATTCTCATTTCTTAGTGGTCTTTCTTTTCTTTGCTGTCTCACCCATTCTAATTCTTATTCATTCTATTTCAACTTTCTCTTTGCTAATATTACTTCAAACCCTTCAATTTTGATGTTTTCAATAAGCAATTTATAAATAAATTTTGAAGCATATTATTGATCTAGTTCTTATCAAACCATACGGTATCATTATACACACTATATGATAAAGATAGATTAAATACAATTAACTAGTTGTTTTCAAACTCAAGCACCTTTATGCATGTGCCAAGAACTCATTGGGTGTTTGGTGAGAGTTCATTAAATCAAATTATTAACATAATGATGAGTTTAAATAGAGGTTTTGCCCATGACCATATTTGAAGAAAAAATGTTGTATTGTCTAAAAAAGTTTGGTTTTTTCTATTATAATGACTATGATTCTCATTGTCATGTAAATATTGAAGAATAAAACATAATACATTATATTTATGTAAGCTTTGTAAATATTTATGCAAATTTTTTTAGTCCAAAA
>Ga0099825_1005861_pt1 | contig 15633 bp, 5 predicted proteins | sample SiratroredBW_FD_76838 | JGI IMG/M metagenome (GOLD analysis project Ga0099825, IMG submission 76838) | Root nodule microbial communities of legume samples collected from California, USA - Siratro red BW | ecosystem: Host-associated > Plants > Roots > Nodule | place: USA: California | collected...
AATATAAAATTTATATATATATATATATATATATATATATATATATATATATATATATATATATATATATATATATATATATATATATATAATTAAAGAAATTGAAAACAGGACTAAATAATAATACTTAAGACAAACTGTTCAAATGTGAAAATTAAGCCTTCTGAAATTGTTGAAAATCAACAACACTAGAGGTGGTAAAAAAAAATAAAACGAAAAGAGAAGAGATAGATAATATTATGCTTACGTTGCTAAGGAGAGTTTCAGTGTCAAAGTATATAATTTATAGTATGCAATTGAAACAGAAAAAACTGTTTGATGTAATTGACTGAAATTAAAATGTTAAGGTGTTTAGTTACTTGTTAAATAATAAAATTAATCAGATACAACATTTTATGCAGTTTTCCACTCAAACCTTCAAAGGATAAACGAGCAATTTTACGTGAGGGAATGTGTATATACGTGTGCAACACTTGTCGGAATACAACCGTTGCAACGTGCAACGTTAAATTTCAAATTTAGATAGCAAAGAACTGTGTTTCAAACAAGTAATATTCAACTTAATCGTAAGTAAGGCACCGTGGTGAGTTCTGATTAGGTTTCACATAGGTACGTCAAAGACAACGGTAAAAATAACTTCACACGTAAAACTGTCCTATGATGAAAACGAAGCCACTAATTCGACCAGAAACTGTTGAGTGAGACAATAGTTGTTCTTGTCAGAGTTGACAAAACTAGTTTCGAGTACATACCTTTTAAGAAGTCAAGAGGTGCTTCGATGACCACATAGTTATCATGAATCCTTGTACACATGGCTATTTTGAAAACCTTCCCCCATTGATTGAAAAATGAAAGAAATAAGTCATTGAATTAATGGAGATGTTGTTGACAATATAGACCACAGTTAAGATCAGAGGATGAAGTGAATTTGCTGATATGAATTCGCTTCTTATTTTGAAGCCATTAACCAGGGTTAAACAGATCTTAATTTCCTCATTTGTCATATATATCAACGTTTTTTTCAATAAGCAAAGACTTAATTTCCAAATTGATGTTTGGTTTATAAGATTTATGTACTTACCTTACTTAGCTAGCTGCTCTGCGTAAACGGTCTTGATTGGCAATAAATTGTCTTAAGCATTCACGCATTAACAGGTACTCCTTATTCTGATTTCGTAAGTTTAACCATAACTTTAAGCATTTTAATTACGTGTCCAAAATCCTGGCTGCAAAGTATTCTGTTTTTTAAAGGATTTGGAAAGTGTTATGCGAACAAAACTCATCATAACGCATGAGTTACGTAATAAGTATAATGGTAATTATATTATTTATTTATTAATTATGCCATTTTGGATTAGAGGACTTGAATTAATTAATCATTTCAACTAATAAGCGCGAACTCTAAAAATTATTAGTTTTTAGAAAAATATGTTTTTTTTCATAAATAACTTGCTTTAGACAAACTCGTGTTTAAACATAAGTATCATAGGTAATTATATTAATTATTAATTATGAAATTTTGGTTTAGAGGAATTGAATTAATTAATCATTTCAATAATAAGCGTGAAATCTAAAAAATATAATATGTTTTATGCGATTATGGAATATAAGATTGACATTGAAGTAGATAGTTTTTATGATTTGATGATTAGATGGTCAAACTCCTTTAATAATTCCGGTACTCACATCAGTTCAATGATGGTAGTTGTTATTGTCTGATATTCAGCCTCCTTTGAAGATGCAGCAACAGTATGTTGCTTTCAGAGGACTAAGAGATATAAATAAGATAGGTAATAGTAAACTTGCAATCATGAGTATTTCTAGACCAATTAGAATCACAAAATGCTATGAGAGAGATATGTTATGCGGGATAGGTGAAGACCATGGTCAAATGTCCCGTTAACATAGCGGAATAGACGCTTGACAAATTTCATGTAAATTTGAGTGGAAACTTGCATGTACTGTGATGGTTTATTCACTAAGAAAAAATATCTATAAGGGTGAGATACAAATATTATAGAGAACTAGTAATACGACGAAACTCTTAGATATAATATGAGGGAGCATCAGACAATGGAGTCAAATTGCTAGAAGTATAAAGAGGGATGGAGCCAAGATTTGTATCTTGCATGTTGGTAGAAATCAATAACTCACGTATATAGTGTTGTCGTGAAAGAAACAAATCGTGAGATGTACGCAAAATTTCCATGTTAAGGAAATGATAAGGAGACCCGAGATCCTTGAAAGAGAACTTCAATGCAAGGACATTCTTAAACGCATTAAAACATAGATCATTATTATCCGTGAATAATAGATCATTAATATAAGCACCAAATTATACAACAATCCCCATTGTACACAAATAAAAAATGTCAAATAGATAATTAAGAAATCTATATGTATTATTAAAAAAAATTCTTTAAAGCAGAAGGTGCTTGTTTGAGATCATAAACACTTTGTGAAGTTTACAAACATAATATGGAAAATGAGAATTCTGATACATGTAAATATTTATGACATGAAGGAATGCAAATTATTTAAATATTAAAAATTATTTTCGTGTGATTATTTATACAATCATCATTGTTAATATTTTTTTAAAAGATACAGACGTGCAAAGTACTTCTTTTCAGGGATATTAATAATATGTTTGGAATTAAATTAAATTAATTATTTTTATTAATTTACATAATTAAGTTATAAGTTGTTTTGTTAAGATCAGCTTCTTTTATAAATGTGCAATATTCTAAAAGTAAAAGTAAATAACGATAAGCTTTACAAAATTTTCTTTTATTAATTACTATTTTTATTTTTATTATTATTTTGAATTTCTGAAATTTAAATTTTGTAGAAAAATTATCTTAATTTTAATATTTAAATATAAATAACCATTTAGACATTAACTTAATATAACTTTACTCTTCATTTAAAATAAAATATTTAAATTATTTTCACGATTAATTTTATTTGTGAATCTTTGACATTGTTTTATTTCTGTGTGGTGGGCTTTCTGTTGGACCTGATGTATGTTAGTTTGGTTTCTCTAATTCATGCGAGAAACGGTAGTTTGATACTTCTGTTCATTCTTCACTTCCATTTAACACTGAATTTTATTAATAAAATATTATATTATAATAAAATAATAATATATATTAATATTATGGAGGCGTAAAGAATAAGAGTAATGTTAAAATAATTATACCCAATTGATGCTGGCTTCTTCTCCTCCATAGAAAACCTAAAACGACCCAAATACCCTTAAAAGAAGTTCAAATTAATCCTAATACCCCAATCCTTTCACCCTGCACCTCCACAGCTGCGTTTCTGTTCACTCTTCATGTGTTGTTCGGTTGCACCTCCTTCCTTGCGCGCGTGGTATGTGGTTGTATTGTATATTGTACAAATGTGTTTTATACAAAAATCTGTCTTAAATGTAAAATTATTTTCTGATAATGTAATTTAAAATATTTTTATTTTTTAAAAAATATTATAAATTGCATAATCCAAAAGATAATTTTAGATTAAAGAACGATTTTTAAATTGTAAAATTCAAAATATTTCTTTTTTATAAAATATATTGTAATTTATACAACTCTAACCATACACTTTCATTCTCATTCTTCACCCACCTTTATATTCATCTTGATAAGGGTAATTTAGTTTTTTTTCCAAAAAAATACTTTTAAAATATCAGATTTTATGGAGGTGCAGGAAGAAGCCGTCCTAATTCATGGACTAGACGATCAAAAAGTTCAAATAATCCAAATCAGAGTGAAGAAAAGCCCAGGTTTTCTCTGACCACGGATAATCAATCAACACCAAAATTTTCTCAATGGAAATTGAATTCAACATGCAATATTATTTGCTTACTTAATTAATCCCATTAACATGAAAACTTTAAGATAGAATAAAATTTGGAATTGATACTTCTAAAATATTTAAGAACCTATATGCATGGTTAGCGAAACTAAATACCATGATTAAAAAAAACAAAAAACTGCATATTTTGGACACAATTTACAGGGCCAAACCTTTAGTTTGCTTAGGATCTTCTATGGTCAAATCTCTTGTTGGTCATTCATTATACACGTACAGAAATTGCAAACAAAAGTTAATGAACGATTCAAAACTTATGTCCCTCTTTAAATGAAATAAACAGACAGCAAGTAAGAAAAGTACTAAAGTTAACGGTTTGCGGTCAAGGGAGTAATATGCACGATTAAATGTCCATCACAAAACTATCTACATATAAGAAATATTTTTTTTAAGAAATTTAAATATATTGAATTTGAATTACCTTATTTAAATTATTTTATTTAGATAAAATAATTTAAATTTATTAAATTTAGATAAAGTAATTCAATCATCAATAAAAAATAGACATCATCCAAAAAAAATCATATAAGTTTCAATTGAAAAATATGGTTGACACAAAACCTTAACAAATGTCAACTGAAAAATCAACTAATAAATACTGTTAATTAAAATATAATCTCTATCAACCTTAATTAAATCACTCAAACTTATTTCAGACAAGAATTAATATCATTGATATTGATAAAAACATTATGAATAAAAAATATTCTTGACAATGTTGCTTTAATCTTTGATTAATGGTGATCAAAAACTAATTCTAACATACCTTTTGATCGATGTTAGTAGATAAATCACCATAAATAGTATCAATTTAAAATATTCTTACTTGATAGTTAACAAAAAAATTATTTAACATTAATTAACACTGTTAATATTAAAAAAATGTTAACTAACGGTTGAAAAATAAAATTGACATATGTCAATAAAAAAATTGAATAATAACAACAAATATAGTACTTTAACACAAAAACCTTTACCAACATCAGAAAAAAAAAATCAAGCTGACATTAAATATAGAGAATTTTAAATTATTACTTTTAAAAGTAAAATTTAAAATTTTTTAATTTTAATTAATAAATTATTCTCATGTATTTTTAAAATTTTATTTTTTTAATAAAAGTAAATTATTCTCATGTATTTAAATTTTTTTATATAAAACAATTTAATTTTTTCATAAAAGTAAATTATCTTCTAAAATATTCCGTCTTAACAAATTATTAACTTAGAATGTCAAGAATAGTGTTAAAAATGCAACGACAGCAGAAAAAGTGTTAAAAGTAATGAAAATGAAAATTTTTGTTAAAAGTTAAAAAAAAAAATTGAGTTTTTTTTTATCATGCCTGTCTTTTTTAAAATTTATTTATGCCATTTTAGGTTATTTTTAATGGAGTTGTGTAGAAAGATAGATTAGAATTAAAAAAATCTTAACAAATTTTATTATTGGAATAAATAAATAACATGACATTTGGTTGCATAAATTAACGTTGTTTAAGAAAAAAACACTTTAAATAAGATAAATTAATAAAATAATATTTTAAATATTAATCTTAAATCAATTATAAAAACACCCATTAATATCTATTTGAAACGATTATTTTATATAGATTATTTAAATATTTACTACGATATAAGATTTTATAAGTAGCTCATTTACGCAAAATAAATATGAATCGTATTAAGTATAATTTTTTTTTGTGTAGATTTCGTTATCGTAAAAAAATAAATCACTTCATTCTCTTCTTTCTTTTTTTTCTACTGTTTTCTTTTCTTTCACGTTTGTCTCTAAAGCAGCTTTATAGATTGCCAACATTTACATTTTTTTCTCTTCTTTTGTCGTTTGCTGTGCCAAATTACGAACAAAAACTTATAAGCTATTATTAAAAATTAATTTGTGTTAAAAAAACTTGTTTTACAAGTTCGTTTCTAGAAAATAAAATAAAATAAACGAAATGAAATTTTATAAATAAAAAAATATACATAAATAATTTTATATTAAAATTCTGAGTCAATTTGCATAAATTATTTTATTGAAGGACTTATAAAGAAGGTATGGAAGTATAATAGTAAAGTAATCGAAATGTGAAGAGTGAGTGAGATTCGGTGATTGTTAGGGAAAATTTTAAAGCAATTGGTGTTGCCATCACAACAAAAGGTGGTGCAAGAAAGTGACAGTGAAGTGACACACACCTTCCACCCATCATAACTCATATTATTACATTTGTAACTTTATACTAATAATACATATTTTATCAACATTTTATTAAATAAACTTATTATCATATATTAAATATTAAATAAATCCATCACCATGGAGGACCCCCTATTGCTTCTTTTTGTCGCCTCTTGTCGGCTGTTGGAAACTTCTCTCATCTTTCTCTCTTTTCTTTTGGACTTACTGTGTTGTTACAATCATGTCTCATAAACCTTGTAGCTCATTTTAGGATGCATAATTATAATTATTACTTTTCTTCACCAACATCCACTAACACATAAAAAAGATTAGGAACCTATTTCTATCTTAAATTTTAATCATTTTTAATGTACCTTTTATTGCTTATTTCTTAACTAATTAGCTTTGAATATTTATAATTATGATAATCTTGCATTCATGTTAAACACAAGACCATAGGACCGTTTTATGAACCGACATGCATAATTAACTTTATATATGTACTTACTTTATTAATAAAGAGTTTCTTTATGATTGCTTTTGAAAAATTATTTTTTAACATGTATTTTAATTTATAGATCCATTTGTTTTGAGATATTATATTACTATTTTGTCTTATATATAAATACTTATGCATGATATATTTTATATCATAAGATTATATTGAGAATATATATTTATATTTGTATTTATATTTATGAGCTCGTTATAATATGATATAATTGATGAATTTTACTCTATTTTTAGATAATTTTCTATCGAAATTCAAGAATAATTTTAGGTGCTTTGATATCTAACAAATGAAGATGTTTTTATAATATTTTTCCTCTCCTCTACTAATATGCATTTGTTTGATATAATAAAAAACTAAAGCAGAATCTCGTGATTTGTACAGTGATCTAACAAAAAGCAAAGAGGAGTCACATCAGTAAAAGAGAATATGTCCTTTTCTTCCGCAAATAGTAATAGAGAATATGGTTGAAATAAAATTAAATAAACCGAGAAAAAGAAGAAGTAAGAAATCAATTAAGTATTTAATCATTAGTACAGGAGACGTGGGAAAAATATAGAGAAAACATTTTTAAAATTATCTTATTTAATTGATTTTAAAAAAAGAACACAGATAGGAAATAATACAACAGGTTTTATCCTTTTTTAAGTTATTTTTTCATTTTTCTTAAAAAATAGTTATATGAATTTTCTCTTCTACTCTTCTTGTATCTGCCAAGTAATGGTAATAGAAGAAATATAATGAAACAAAAAATTCTAAAGACGAGATAATTATAATAGAAAAGTGAAAAAGAGAAATAACAAAAAATAAAATTAGTAATTAAAAATCAAAATAAAACACAAATAGATAATTTATGTCATAAATATATAGCTTTTTAGTTATATTTTTAAACAAATAAAATGAGAGAAAAAAAAATAGCGGACACATTTTAGATAATTTTTAACAGTTGAAAAACACACAAAAGGACAAATTTTCAATATCGTTAAAAAAAGGCCATTCTTTTACCATTAAAACTTGTTAGAAAATGATTTAAATTATCACATCAAACTGTTTATTTTCACTCGTTTCATCATGCAAATAAAAATGGACGTTCTCTGTTTTTCTTTTTTCTTTTCCTTTTAAACTACGTTTCTTCTTTTTCAATCTTCCAAATTATTATCTTATCTTCACTTTTGTTATATTTCTTTCTTTTGTTTTTTATTTTTTTCAATCCTAAACAATCCATAAGTGACTGAGAAAGCACTTCAGTTTGATTTTTGGGTTTTAATTGTCTGAGTTTGACAAAAAGTTTATAAACTTTTTCAAAATCTGAATTATTTACCTTATCAACACTTTATTTTTAATCATTTAGGTCTCACATCTTTAAATTATCTTAAAATAAAGAAAATTAGATTTTATTAAAATTTTAAGCACTCAAATTAGGTTATGTTTTTTCTTAAAGTGTTAGTACTGAGATATGTTGATCTTTATCATGGAACAAGCAATAATTTTTCTTCAATAATTACTTTATTGAAAATAAACTCATGAGTATAATTTTAATACTAATTATTTAATAAAATATTTATTATTATGCTGAAAGTTATTATTGATAGTTAGAATCTAATTTTTATAATTTAAGAGTATAACCATCTAAATGTCATCATTCAATTATATTTGACCCACTTAACTTGTACTTGCAATAAAGTTTGATTTAATTTAATATTTATTTATATATAAATTATTATAATTACATATTTTTTCACCTATGCTTAGATATTTATTTGTTTGATGCTTTACTTATGGTTAAATCTTGAAGAGTATGAAATAATCCATTTTAGTTGAGTTCAAGAATTTTTTTTCAAAGCAAAAAATTATCCTATTAAGAAGTATAGTATACTGAGTATTTTACATGAGACTTCACCAATTTTTAGATAATATAAGTAAGAGGTTGATAGAGATTCTTGTATTATACCTTTTGTATGTATGAAATTACCTTAACTTTTTATAAGCTTTTTTGTGAGTGAGCAGTGATTAATCTTTAATTGTGTATTAATTTCTACTAGAGATGCTTAATAAATATTGATTATATTAATTAATTGTTAAGTTAAAACTTTTATATCATTACCTCAACCTTTATATATTTACATATTTATGATAATAATGATCATATAAGTAAAATGATAAAAATATAGGATCTCATAGACCAATATAAATTGTTTAGCATTATATATATATAAGTATATATTAGTTGAGAATTTTTTGGTAAATGATTTTAATAAATTTTTATTTACAGTGTATCTTGGTCTGTGAATTCATTTTTTTCAATATTACGTAAACTAGTGTGTTATGTCTTTCTTTAGTTACATTTTACATAGTTGAAGATGAAATATCTAATTATGATAAGTTAAAATTACTTTATCTATATTTTAATAATTAGAAAAGAAAGGGATGAGGAGATGGTGGTAATATTAAAATTTTATATTACGATCTTAATTTTAATATTTTAGCAAATTCGTAATCCGTCTTAAAATAAAAGACAGATTCTTATTCGAGCACATTGCTTAATTCCAAAAAAACATTTTAAAAAGAAATGACTCATTTCCTCACGTTTTAAGTTCCGTATACAGCGTGTTTTTCGTATTATGAGTGCACACAGAAATACACACGGTTTTGGTGGTAAGCTTTATACCTACTTACAACGGTGCTCGCTACCTAATTTCATCTTATCCTTCTAAATTCTCAAACCTAATTTTAAACTTCTGTGTGCATGGATTTAAATCTTGACATTGGCAAGTGAAATTAATTTCAGTAAATGGTTTTAAAATTGTGACAAATATATAAAATTATTTATTACAGTACAAGAATTATATTGTTTTTCATTCTTTAACCTTTAAGATCTTCCATTATGATCGGGTAATAAGCTTTGACTTAAAACTATAACGAGCATTGAAAATGTCCAAAATTAAATTGGTGTAATTTGATGTGATGCTTAATCTTATTGTGGTGGTTTGGTGACGGAGAGTGTCTAAGTGATCACGTGCATAAATATATATTCAACTATGGAGGCAAATACCACCAACAACTAGTCCACTTATGGCACTCGTTTATGCTAAAGTGAGTATTTATTTTTCAATAACTAAAATAATTTGTCTATACAAAATATTTTTATTACATATTTTCACTACTAAAGGACAAAAAAACAAAAAAAAAGTTTATAACTATGAATAAAAAAGTAATTAATTTCTAAATTTTCATTTTCAACCGTACTGCCTAGTTATTTAAATCAGGAAATCAAACAATTCGATATTTCTCAATAAATGTTTATACATTTCTTACCTCTTTGTTTATCTTTTTTTCTCTCTATATATGTGTATATATAGTATGGCGGGATAAACTAGTTAATGTAATTTTACTTGTTTTATATGAAATATATTAATAAGTTAGAATTTTGGATTATTGAGATGTTTAAAAGTGGACTTGCAAAAATATTTTTTCTAAAAAGAAAAAAAAAATTCAAATTATTTTTTATAATATTTATTTTCACAAATTGTGGCAATTTTATTGATTAACATACTTTTAAAATATATTTTTTAGTATATTCTTTAGACATTTTTCAAGTATTGATAATCCATATATTAGGTAAAGAACCTAATAACTCTTGTGATTTATTAATCTGATTAAAAGTGAATACGGATGAAACAAAAAGTTGCAAACTTAAATTAGCCGTTAAAGGTGTGTTTTTAGATATATATATATATATATATATATATATATATGAGATATAATGGAGAAATTTCTCTTCACCTGTTTGGCTGATAGGAAATAACAATAATAATAATAATAATAATAATAATAATAATATAAAATATATAGATCATAAAATAAATTTAACATATAAAAAAATAAATCTTATTTTAATTTTTTAACATATTAAAAAGTATATCTCCCCACCCCCATTTATCTCAATTCACGGGAAGAGTTCTTATATGAATCCCATAAAAGAAAATCCGACTATTTTCCTATCTCTTCTCTCCAGTATAAATACTAAAACGTAGTACTTTTTTGTTTGTGTAACTAGAGTGTATCTATTTGTAATGTAAATAACCTTTACACTCCTCCAATCACTCATTATAAATACTAAAGTTATTGATTAAATAACTTTTTCAAAAGTTATGTTTTTTACTAATTGATAAAGTAATTTTTTATACTAGCATTACATGTAAATTAAACTCCTTTTTATTTTTATCTTCTAGCAGTTATCTTCCTTTCTATTTCCTATATATTTACTTTGAAATAAATAAAGGGTTCTAAATATACCTTTTCCCTTTTATTTCAAGGGGAGGGAGGGTTGTTTTACCAAGGTATCTAAGAGACTGAAGACATTTGATGTGGGGAACCTGGAGTTGATAAATTGTAGAATGTAGACAAAAAGAATTAGTTTCCTCCAAAAGTCTTCGAAACACTTTGGGTATGTTCGGCTTAATTTATTTAAGGAAATATGTGTAGTTTTTTAAATGAGCATTTACCAAAATAAGATAAGTGAAATACGTATTTTGAGTCAACATTCTCAGAATTCCTAAATTTGTTTTATTCATTACCATCCTGTTAGTCCACCAACGCCCCAAATGACACGATAGCTTTAATTTATGCACAGTAATATATTGCAATGAATGCTGATAATTTCTTAGTTTAAAAAGTGTATTGAGTATTCAGAAGAAGAGAAATTAAAAAAAAATATATGAAGTGAGTATAAAAATAAAATGTAAATAATTAAGGATATATTATGTTTGTTGCCTATGTATGTTTATATTAAACCGACATTTTGTCAAAATAGTTCATCCCTTGTTCAATTTATTTTCCCTTGAAAACATTGCAATTAAATATAAACTAAAGTAGATCTATAATTGATAAACTATAAAATATGTTGTTATGGACTTATGAGCATCCTATGTGTTGCTTAGTGGTTAATTAAGTTTGTAAGTTTTGTTTGAACACATTTTTTAGCTGCTAATTGGGCAGGTCAGAGAAGTTGTGGAGTTGATCAACACTAAAGCATTTGAAAAGTTCTGTCTAGCATAGGCAGTTCACAATAGATAAAAGAAAAAATGAAGTGGAGGAATGAATATAGAAGAGAATTGAATTTGTTTGACGGCATTGTAAGGAAACCCTAAAACATGGAGAAAGTTTATTAATTGAAGCAAAAGCATCTTTGATAATTAAAGAAAGACATGAATAAAACATTCAAATACATTAATCTCTTGGATGAACCTAAAAATCACATCCATTGAAAGGTGGTCCTTGATTAGAGAAAAAGAAGGTTTGACAAATGAAGCATTAGTGAAGAGTCTATATCTTTAAAAAAGGAAAAACCCACCATGACCACACTACATACTCATTATTCCACCACATAAAATTAAACAAAAGCAGACAAAAAGAAATAAACTTGAAATTAATAGGAAAGGAAAAGGAAATTGTAGACATTAAAAAATTAGAGGGAGTCCTTAAAGAAGAGGAATTGCAAGTATAGTCAAAACTGACACATTTCTTCTCAAACTTTATTTATTTTTCTTTCTCATCGTCCATAAAGTAATAAGCCAGAAGATAAAGCCATTCTACAACCAAACTAAAACATTCTTTCTTGCACTAAAGAGCAGCTGCAGACAAACAAGGTGAACTCTTTCTCTCTCTCATATCGTCTTTGTTGCTTTTCTTTGTCTTTTCTCTCTGAAGTATTCATGGCTACCCTCCACTCGGCAAGCACGATGGTTGGTTTTTCCTCATGTCTTTTCCTTAATGCACCAACTTTGAGCTGTTCATTCCAAGGTTTAGTTTGCTTAAAAGCTGACACCAACATGAGGTTCTACTAGATTTAAGATTTGTTTGAATCTTTGTTTCAAATTTCTAGCTATATCAAGGAGATGTTATTCATGGCATGAGGTGCAAAATCCACCCTATATTGCTCTCCTACCTTCTCCTTTTCTACCAAAAAAGGTTACGATCAGATCCTAAACACAAAAAGCGCTGCAACTGCTTTAACTTTTGCCCTTCTTTACCGTCTTCCTCGTGTGATAATTATTGTCAAATATATATATCAGGGTCAAAAAAAGATTTTTAATTTGTTATTATCATTGATTCGTTAAGTTTACTCATTCCTCTTGTTTTGACTGTCTTATTAATTATCTCTCCAATCTGTTTTGGTGTAATGAAATTACGATGTCGTGCTCTTGAAATTCTTTTTGTCTGTACGAATTATTGTCAGATAAGAACATACGTACTTATAGCCTCTTTTGCGTTTGTTAGGAGGTTGAGACAGTGAGGAGACATGGAAGAAATAGGTCCCAATTCATGCGCACGGCCATCGTTAGAGAAGAAAGCAAGACCGCAAGAGCAGTTGAATTGTCCAAGGTGCAGTTCAACAAACACAAAGTTCTGCTATTACAACAATTACAGCCTCACACAGCCAAGGTACTTCTGCAAGACTTGTAGAAGGTATTGGACAGAAGGTGGTTCTCTCAGAAACGTCCCCGTCGGAGGTGGCTCCAGGAAGAACAAGAAGGCCACCTCATCGAAGGTTCCTGACTTGAATCCACCAAGCCTTTCCTCAGTCTCGGCTATTTCTTCCCAAAACCCTAAAATGCAAGGAGTCCATGACCTTAATTTGGCTTTTCCTGCAGCTATGGACAAGTATCATGGCATGTCTCCATATGTTGAGATGCCAAAGCTTGAAATTGGTGGTGACAGTACTGGTCACCACCATAGCCCTTCTTCTGCTCCAACTTCTCTTTCACCACCATATGGCATGGTGTCTAGAGGGTTGAATCCTTATGCTCCTAATTCCTTCATGACAAGCTCAGATTCACTTTACACACCGAACTACCCCATGCAAGAAATTAAATCAAACCTCACCTTTTCAGTTGATGGGTTTGGAAATAGATCACATGGGGTTCAAGAGAACGGTGGTGGAGGGAGGCTTTTGTTCCCTTTCGGAGACATCAAGCACCTTTCTGCAGGTGTTGAAGTGGAACACAATAAAGAACAAGGGAATAATAATCCTACCGGATACTGGACTGGAATCATCGGTGAAGGGTCATCATGGTAATTAAGGAACCGAAAGAAATATTGGGAAGACATGGATGAAACCTGCATTGTTTTTTCTTTATCTTCACTCTTTCTTTCTATCCTTTCTCACGTGAATGATTATGATCTATTTGTTTGAAGTTGTTCAGAACACTAACAATAGGATACATCTGGCTACTCTGTTTTGTATACATTTGCGTTTCTATTGGAGCAATGTGAGGATTTTACAGCTCATCTTGGTTGTGTTTCCATTTAGAGAGAGAGGTAGATAGAAGAAGAGGTGAATATAGGGTCTAGTTTTTTTTCCAGTTCATGCAATAGCCTGTATTCATGAATTCTTCTGTCAGGAGTAGAGATATATCATAATATCACCTTTATTGATGTATGCATGCTTTCAAAGATTTGGTCGAAATGACTTTTGATGATTAAGGAAAGACTCAGATACTCAAGTTTGTAACCATAATTATACATGTATTGGATTGGTTGTGTTGTGATAGTGGTTTGTGTGATCTTTCCTATTTCTATTACTATTTCTATCTCTATCTGTGTCTGCAAAAACTAGTGGGTTGTCAGCTTTGATATCTAAATTATCACATCCGAGATTCTTCCAACTATGAAAGCACTTGGTGGAATTATTCGCAAGAATAATATAAAACGAAAACTGAAAAAGAGAAACAAAAAAAGTGTTTTAGCTAATTTGTAATGCAAGCTTGATCTGTAATTGTGTATTTATTAGTTAAGCGCATGCATTTGAACAGCACGGGTCAACATATATTTAATAAATTAAGTTGTTCAAATTAACCTTGAAAACTTGATTACCTGCCCCAACCAAACACTAATTAACCTAATATTTGGTGCTTATTTTAGTTGGAACATGTTACAGGGTTTATTCCATGAGTCATGAGTGATGATGTCCCGTGTAATCCATTACCTGAATTTAATCATACTATCTGCAATGCAAACACATTGTTTCGGTGTTTCGTAGATGGGACCCTCAAACATTCCCTTGCTTGGGTCAAGTGGAAATCATTTCATTCACCAAGGTCAATGCCTTCACATGTCGATGACTAATTAACTATTATTTTTTCGCCATTATCACTCATGATTTTCACTTCCAGTAACTTCTATTGGCAGACAAAGCAACTTTTTATAAACATTTATGTCTCTCTTTTCTTCTGCCATAGTCTCCTTACCGATTTCTCCTTTTGGGCTGTACCGATATATTTCAAAATCAAAATGTTCTTTCCACACCGTTCACATTCTTTCCCCCGAGTTCCAGAACTCATAATATACATATAACAGAGAAGGAAAAAAATGAACAAAGATCATTTGTGGAGATCAGATCCTCAAAATGACTTATTAACGTATTTTTAAATTGACTTTATAAGAGAGAAGAAAAAAGTAAAAAACAAAAATGCACCGGAGAAATAAAATCCTCGTACTAATTTAAATCGATATAATTTGTTACAAGTATATCGTTCCTAAAAATCATTAGTTCATTAATTTTTAGTGGGTATAATTAAGATTTAGTATACTTATACTCTTGAGTAATTTTTTGTAGTAGAAAAAAAAATTATTCAGCAGAAAAGATAAGTTTTCATACCATAAAAAATGTTGAAAATATTAAAATTATATGTTCATCGATTTATTTAAAAATAAAAAAAATCCTTTTATTCATTTAGAAATAGACACTACACTAGATATTTTTTAATATTCTTGAAAGAAAATATAAAACTAGATCCAAAAATATTTTTTTTATCAGCAAATAGATCCAAAAATATAAAGTACTTGCTAGCAATATTTACCATTGGAAGAATAATTAGCTGCTAAAACATGCAATTACGAATGTATAGTTCTAGTTAGTTTTACACAATTTCATAAAATAGAGCAAAAAAAGGTCTCAATAAAACTCACAAAACGGTGTTGGTGTGAAGAACAGTAAACATAAATACCAAAAAAAAAAAAAAAAAAAAAAAAAAGATAAAGAAAATGGAAAACTGCCAGTCATGGGTTAAGATTA
>Ga0099825_1005863_pt1 | contig 15624 bp, 10 predicted proteins | sample SiratroredBW_FD_76838 | JGI IMG/M metagenome (GOLD analysis project Ga0099825, IMG submission 76838) | Root nodule microbial communities of legume samples collected from California, USA - Siratro red BW | ecosystem: Host-associated > Plants > Roots > Nodule | place: USA: California | collected...
AAAAATAGGTTAAATTAACCTGTTTTATTTAAAAAAAAAATAATACAAAAAAAAAAAACGTAAAAAAAAAAAAAAAAAAGAGAATATTACCTGAAAATATGTTACATCTGCCACCTTAATTTTCAATGGATGAAAGATAGTAAAATTAACTTTACTTATACGTCATTACCGTTCATCTTCCACGTGATTTATTTGGTGGATGTTAGTTCATATAAAACTAACGTGACGAATTAATGTATTTTTTATATTTTTTCTCCGTCTTCTTCTCTTGTACAATTTCATCCACTTTCACACAGATTTTGATCCATGTTAGAAATGGACGAAGATGAAAACAAAAAAAAAAAAAGTAAACTGAAAGGAACAAAAAAATTAGGAAGGTTCAAGAACCTAAAATGATATATATCTTTTTTTTTTTCTTATCACTTGTTTTTGTTACAGACTAGGATAAATCTTGTGTATAATTTTTTACCACCTACAAAGATTCTACTAGACTCGGACATAGTTATTAAATAAAGAAATGGGTTTTGTGATTTTATTATTTACCTTTTTCCATACTAAAATATGTAAAAAAGATATTAATTTGGTAAAAATAGTTGGTAATAGCCAGCCACAATTAAGAAGGTTTGATTAGGGATTTGTTTGACTGGCACGTGCGATGGGGGTGACTCACGTGACAAGGTTGGCCTCTTCTTGAGGTTGGGAAGAGCATTGGTGCGATTCATATTGATAGTGAGGTATTTGTGCAGTGGGTGTTGTGAGACAGAAGAAAAGGAGAAGGACGAAACCTGTAACCACCGTTTCCTCAGATCTTTAACCCTAATCATGTTGCGGAGATTCCTCTCTCCTTCCAACCTCAAATCCCTACACACGGCGTTCTCGTATTCTCGTCCCCGATTCGCCGCCCCTCTCCTCACCCGCCACGTCACTGCTCAATCAGGTCTCCACTCTCTCTCCCTTTATTCCCGATTGCATTGCGCGCTTCTATTTTTCTTCAATTCAATTTCATTCGGTTTTTTCTTATTCCAATCAGGCGCTTCTTCCGTCAGAAGGAGGGTCGAAGATGTCGTGCCAATTGCTACCGGCCACGAGCGTGAGGAGATTCAGGCCGATCTCGAGGTATCTTAGATTCTTCCTTTGCAATCAACGATTTCGATCAAATCTATTTGTATAACACATCGGAAAAAGATTGTGCGTATTTGAAGAGATTTATTTATTCAATATCCTGATTTTTTTTTTCAATTGTATCTGCTCATGACTTTTGCGGCTTATTTTTTACATTTCAGAGGCGTGTAATTTTTTGTTTATTTTGTTTAGGGAAGGGATATTCTTGAAATCAACCATCCTGAAGGCCCTTTCGGCACAAAGGTTAGTGTTATTACCTTATAAATATTTGTGCTGTTGATGTTTTGTATTGAGTTGTTAGAAATTACTATTGGATGTGTGCTGTGCAGTCTAATTACTTGAGAGCGTATTATAATTACGCTATTGCTGTCTTATTGTCCTTTTGTTTCATTTAGTTGTTTTAGACCGGAATTATATTTTAACCGTATTTTGTCTTATTACCTTATTGTTTAAAACACAATATTTTGATTGGCATAATCTGTACACAAAAAGTCATTAGCACAGTTTTGGATTATATAATCAAATTGTAAAAATATGTAGAACGCTGAAGTGATAAATGACTGTTGGGTTTGGGACCGTTATGCCTATTGAATTTAGTATAGAAGCAATTATCTGAAGATATTGCTCTGACAGGATTTGTGAAGGGTAAAATATGTGTATACACGTACTGAGTTTAGTGTAGGAGCAATCATCTGTACTTGGTTGTAAGATAAAGATTAAATAATAAGCATGAGGCTAGAAAATGGAGGGAATCTATAGCTTGTTGAGTTTTTACCCGACCACAATTTGAGGGTTTCCTGACATTAAACAAAACAAAGTTAAACTACAGGTATAGTTGTCGTTATGCAACTTGAATTTGAACTGAAGAAATCCTCTTCATTATCTCGTATCAAGATGTCCTAGGCATTTTTTTTTTCCTTCTTCGTTCTTTCCTTTTGTAAGTGGAAATATTGGTTTGTTTTTCTTTTTAACAAGTTCTTTTGATTCATGTTGCCGGATATATGACTGTTTTGAAGTGTGTTTGATATATGCCTACTTTGTTGTTTGTTTTGGTTGATAGGAAGCACCTGCTATTGTTAAATCTTACTTTGACAGAAGGATAGTTGGATGCCCAGGAGGTGAAGGCGGTAAGTGTTCGTTGTCTTTCTCCATGAATCTGTGTGCAAGCCTTTTCATAATCTGATGAAAAAAATACTAGATCTTGGTATTATTGTGAGGTGAAAATCCCCCCTTTTCTGCAGAAGATGAGCATGATGTTGTATGGTTTTGGCTGGAGAAAGGCAAGCCTTATGAATGTCCAGTGTGCGCACAGTATTTTGAGGTAAGCATTTACAATCTGTTGATACCACTGTGACTTACCATGATATATTTTGAGTTAGATGTCGAGATATGTGATTAAGTAGATTGAAAATTCTTGAATTGTTTGGATGCTCCTATTAGATCTGTGTGTCATGGACACGCTTTGGGTCCCTTTCAATTGTTACCCAATATTATGAATTTCCCTGAACAGACTGAAGTAAGATAATCTGAGAATTATTTGCTTGGTTTTTGCAAGTGTGATTCCTATTTTAGCAAAAAATTACATTTTAAATTGATGGGGGATCTAACACGTCAAAATTTCACAATTTATTTTAATTGTATTAACATTTGAAGTCATTTGAAGTCAGAAGAACAAGCCTTTTGGCTCCAGAACCAATGAAGTAGCATGGACTTAATTTGGGTTAAAATTGAAATTTTATTCATATTGGATAGGAATTTTAACAGGAACTGATTTGTTATCTTCTGTTAGTGTCACCACTTATCAACGCCTCATTTAATACCTGAGCTGGTATAATGTTTGATTTAGAGAAACCGAATGCTGTTTGCCTACATCATAAATACATGCATAGAAGATGCTCCACGAACATCATAAATAATTCCTCTTCTGGTTGAATATATCGCCACTGCTTCTGGATATGGTTATGAAGTTGGTGCAGTCCATCATGCTTACAGCTTTTTCGTTTATTAGCTACAACTTGAGAATTCCAGTAAAGAGGACACTGAATACTCTTAAATTGAACTCTTCTCACAAGCCTAAAATTCTAGTTGGATTAGAATATGTTGCTGCTTTGATGGTTGCATTAGTGCCCATCATTAAAACTAATTATTTGGTTTTTCTTTACAGCTCAAGGTGGTCGGACCTGGTGGTGATCCTTATGAACATGGCCATCATCATTGATTTCATCCCGCAATTTTCTTTCAGAAATAAAATTTGCAAAGAGAAGAGAGACAACTTCACCTCTCAAAATTACGAGGCCTTGTTTTGATTGGTCTATACCTTGCTGTTTTGCGACTTTAGAATAGAAATTTTGTCAGTATTTATTAGACTCATGCTGGTCATTCGATTGAGCTATCAAATCCTGCGGGTATTTTTTTGGCTCTGCCAAATAATTGATAGCAACACTGATTCTTTGGCGATTCTTGAATATGTAGAGCCTTCAACTATTTTTAGCACCCCTAAACCTCGAAAGGGAGTAAGGGACTACTAATTTAATCGAATTGAATAATTTTTTGCCAATGCAGATGGAGACAACTTAAGTTTTCTTTCTCTTTTTTGTTAAATTGTGCATAACCCTTTGTGCTGGCGTGTTTTAGTTAATTTAACTTTAGTTATATTTCCATAGGATTAATACGTTCTTAAATGTCGATTATTTTTTTGTTAATCACAAAGATCTCTTCTGAAGAAAAAAAAATGGTGTATTATAGATGACAATTTTGTTTCTTAATCAAAGGGTTAAGAGTTCGATATTAGGTCTGTACGCACAAAAAGAATATTGTTGTTAGGAATTAGTTGTTGGTCTTCAGCCAGGGAAATCACCATTTTCAAAATGTATCGTTGTTTTACTTAATGTGTGCATGTAAATAGTAAATCTGATCATATAGTGGGTCAGTTTTTAAAAAAGAAAGTAATTAATTTTATGAGAAACTGTTTTAATTAATTAGTTTCGAATTATAATTAGATTGTCGATTCTTTTCACCTTGTTATTTTAAGAACTGCAACAAAAATATGACAAACAAAAACTGATTATTTCAGAAAAATAAGGGATTATTTGGCGAAAAAAGCATAAAGGATCAGCATGTTATTAAAATGGCATGCGTAAATAAAAAGTGCAAAATTTACAGGTGCTCTCTAATTTTAAATGGTATTAGTAGCCAGGGAGTTGCATTTTGCCCTTACTGCCAGTTTAAGAATTTTAATTTCTTCGAAAATTTCAGTTCTGTCCAAGATGTTCGGATTATATCCAAAACGTCAAATATCAATATTTTTATATTTTGGAAGATATAATCTAAAATGCAAATTTTATTTTTTAAATTCTATACTTTAAAATACAAATTTACATATCAGATTGTGTAGTTGAGAATAAAAAATTAAAAATATATTTTAAATTACATAAATAAAAAATATAATATGTTTTGAATTGTATCTTTCAAGATAAAAAATAAAAAATACATTATGAAATGTCGAATCCGAAATTCAAATTTTTGTAGTTTGGACAATAGAATTTATAATACAACTTGACAATGTAATTTATGCAATGAGATGACACCATTACATTATGGCTTGAGATGAAGTAGAAGGGTGGGTGACCTGGATGAAAAGGGTAGTTTGCAATACTTGGGAGTGGAGAAGGGAATTGCACTGTATTTGTAGATGCACCATGTCCCTTCAAATAACTCCTTCCATGACTAAACTGTGAGGTTGAAATTCAGGGTTGGTGGAGGAGGAAGAAGATAGAGTGGAGAAGATAAGGACAAATTAATCATTTCACCACCCAATAGCTGATAATAGCTGGTGCATGTTAAAATTATGGGCTTGCAGGTTGTAAAGGCCTAGTAGCCATTCTGGGAATACTTCTGTGAAAAAAAAGTTCAGATTTATTATTTTAATCTTAAATCCTAAATCTTAAATTTAATTTATAAGTCTAAAATTAAAAAAAAATGTTACTTAAAAAAAATTATTTCCCTAAACTTTCGTAAGTTCTAAAATGACAATTTTATCTTTTATAATGACAACTTCTGAATTTCACTGTTATCAACATTTTGTAGAACTTGATTTCATAATAAAATTTCTAAAACATTTCTATAACAGTATTTTTGAATCAAATTTTTTAGAACACATAAAATAAAATACATTTTGAAATAAGCTTCTTGGAATATATATTGTCTTTTAAAGTGTTTTTGGAACGTGTTTTCTGAAACGGATAAAATATGTTATACAATAAGCTTTCGATAATAAAATTTTTGATACAAATTTTTCAAAAGGTAAATGATTGCTTTTAAATTGAGTTTGAATGAACTTATTTTTTTAGAGAATTCTTATTTATTTATTTATTTATTCTCTCAAAGAGTACAATGTATAACGGAGGTGCAGATGTAGCAGCAACGATGATGACTTGATGTAATGAAGAAGAATATTTTAGACCTTTCCTGGAAGTATGTGGTGCAGTCAGAAATAAAGGGGTGCAGGAAGTAAAGACTGAAGATAATAGCTTCTTCTTCCTGGTTTAGATTACTTGTACGAGACCTTCATCTTCAAGGGCTTGGTTCTTCAAATGATGACTTGGAATCTTCTTGAAATTCGTAGTATTCGTTCTCCTCAAATAAGATTTTAAGTTTGAGTTTTGTAAATAAAAAAAATAGGGGTAGAATATGTGGCCTCAATAACAATTCTTTTGCCTCCGAAAAATAATGGGTACAAGTTATAATTGATGAACAAAATTTTATTCAACAAGAGAATTTTTCATTTAACAAGACAAGTGAGTGAGGAAATGGAGTTCTGATAACAAGTGTCATGTTTAACAAATTAGCTATAAAAAAGCTAAATATAATTTGACTTTTTTTTTAACTGAAAATTATTAGTTGAAACATTTGAAATATTAAACTACTTTATTAATTTAAAGTATTTGAAAAAATTAAGAGTTAATTGCTAAAATATAAAAAAGGATATAATACGACATTAATGTATTCTGATTTTTAGATAACAATTTATTTTAAATATTTATAACTTTAAGCTTTTTAGATAATGGTTATAAAAAGGTGTCCTAGTTATTTTTAACTCTTTTTGTTATAAATAAAAAAGAGTTAAAGATATTAAAAAATAAAATAAACAGTGAGATATAAAAAGAGACAGCAATTGAGAACATTTTATTGAAATATTAAGGATAACTGTGAAAAACTATAAATTCAAACATTGATATAAACCCATTACTAAATGTATATACTCTAGTAAAATTAGTAAAACTAAACTATAAACTAACTAAAACGAGATTATAAATGTAATTATAATAATACGTTTTATTAATGCATCATCACTACACAAACCAGGGGCAAAGAGTGTAACACCAACAGGATTTAATTAAATTAGTAATCATTCACGTAAGATAATCCAAAAGCATAGCGTTTAATGATTATCTGAGGACAAAACATGAAGTGCAATATATCAAAATGGCTTATCATTTGTATTTGACTTTTAATGATGAGCTCAAACTTCTTTTTAGCTTTTTAAACAAGTTTTGTCTTTTAATTATATTGGTCCACACTAACATCAAACGATATATTTGAAATCTGCATAGCAATCGAAATCTCCTTTTGTAGCCAAAGTAATAATGACACAATTACACTTTCAATGAAAAGGATTCTATTCGCAGAACCATTTGTCTTACACCATCCTATTTTAAATTTCATAGAAAAATAGCGCAAAAGTTTTTCTCAAATCCAAATCCAAATAATCAAAATATACATCTCTTTCCTTTAATAATCAGTATATTATTTAGCATTTTAGGTTCAGTAAAATGAGAAAAACATGAAAATATCAAATATTGTAAATCATCCATGAAAAAAGTAACTTAATAAACATAAAAAATTCATATTTTATTTGGTAAATATATCATAATACACTCTATAATTTTGCTGCTTGTGCTTTCTATAATTTGTTAAACAATCTTTTGCTACATGTTTGAGATTTCACACCAAGATATGCCAAAAGTAATCTCAGTAGAAAAGGCTGCAAGGCGTGCTGCAGGTTGTGCTTTTCCATAATTTTTTATAAATGTTTAGGACGTTGAAGTCATTAAGTCAATCATATATAAAGGTAACTTCTTTTTCACATATCATTGTATATTGCAATAAAGTTTGACAAGGCGAAAATAAATTAATAGATTTCCATTTAAAAATGACCCTATGAAAAATTAGGATCTTTTGCCACCAACTGAAGTATGGTTTCCATATATAAAACCCTCGATTGCTTGGTTTATTCTCATCCAAACTTTTGAATGACAAAAGTTGAAGCTAGAAACAAGCATGCCTAGTCAATAGGCTATAGATAAGGGCTACCCTCTTGGCCTAGGTAACATAAAATTAAAGTCTTTATAGTTAGGTTATAGTTTGAATCACTATTATGAGAGAAAAGTATCACGAAGATTCAAACACAATGAAATTGTCAGATATTCTGTATTGGTTAGGGATAAATTTTTTTAATAATTGATAAGTAGATGTAAATTAGACATGAAATATTTCAATAATTTTTAAATAGATGTAAATCTTATCTTATAAATGAGTTTTGTAAAATTAAATTAATCCCAAATCATAAAGACTCAAAGTCACACAGCTGATGGAAATAAATATTTAATCTCACTCAAATATAACCATTTTGTGGCTTTTGTTAAATTTAAGAAAAAAAAACATGTTTTTGTTGATGAAGCAAAGAATATGGGTATGTGCATGCCAGCTTGTAGCAGATGAGATCTCCAAAAAATTTGAAAATGGTCATACGCGAGTTGCACTAAAGATTTCTGATTTTGAAGTTTACACTCTTTTTCAACTGGCTACTCAATTATGTTCCCTTTACTGAAAAGCTTTGCCTATTTTGAGCCTCCCAATCTTAAAGATCACACTCATCACACAGTACTTTAATCTCCAATAAGAAGGTAGTGCCAACACCACATCTTGTCTCCTCCTAACACAAACGCTCCTCCTTCTATTATTATTTCTAAATGGATTTTGAACTATATTTCGCTTTGTGTATTCGAGTGTGAGGCTTGTAAGGAGTTGACGAAATGGAAAGTTGATCTGAACTCTCCAAAGATGAGGCAAAAAATTCACCATTTTCTTTACCTCTGAGGGATATTAACCACTTAGCATTTGCCATGTTACAACTTATTTAAAATTTAAGTCAACCAGTTTAACGCAGATGTTGTTTTTTCAGTTGTACCATTGTTTTATGAGCAACCAAAACCTAATCTTAATGTCTTTTCATTGCAAAACTTCAAAAAAAGTTCACTAATGCATGGAAGTGAGCTTCTGTTTTATTATATTATTTAGATTTTCTAATCAAGAGGGGCAAAAGCAAAACAGTTTTCATTGAATTCCTAAAGAAATATCTTCATTACTAAAGCAGACAAGTTTAAAGACACAGTAGTTAAAAGAAACAAAAAAGTGTTAAACATTTTCATTCATTGTGTGTTAGGACAAAAATAGTGCATGAATGAGAATTATAGACATTCACACCCTTTTTCAAGCCGGAACTTGCCTGTGTTATAAAGAATAACTCACCTATAATAACTCTAACTTGAGTTATGCAGTGTTTTGAAGTTTAGTTACTCCAACAATACGAAGAAGGAATCACATATCATGAAAGTTTGACCCTAGGTAAAAGAGTTTGGTCTATGACTCACGAGTTCTTCTAGAGCTTGATGACATCCCATCTTGAATTCTTCACGTTAGTTCAAAGTCTCCATCAATGCAAGCAATGAACGGTGGTAAACTATGTAAAGTAGATAGTGGACAGAAGGAAGGGCAAGTAGCAATGTAAGAATTCCAAGTAAGCTTGCATGAAAGTTGAATTTTATAGGGGGACACACATAGTGGTGCACAATGAGTGTACTCATTAACCTATGCATGGTGATCTACCTCAGTAAACCTCAAGTTTATCTTCTTGAGCCTGTGATGTATGCTAGGTCCACCTTTCACTTTGCAATTAATTACATATTACTATGGTTTTGAGAATCAAAGCTGCAAATATTATAGCACAACTTATAGAGATGGAGAAATGAGAAAGTCATATCATATACCAATAAAATAAGTTCATGACTGAGATGTGTTTCATTGGAGTCCACTAAGGCCCTAGCTAACTGACAAAACAAAGTATATACTAAAATAAATATTCTGCTTATAATTCATCACATTTACGTCTGTTATGTTTCTTAAGATTCCTTTTGGGGAAGATCATGACTTAAACTTCTTTATCTTTTTCTTCTAAAGAATTTATCTGTCTGCTAAACAAATGAAGTTATAGGAGGTTATTGTTTCACCTAAATGTGTACTTGGTTACCATTATTATTTATCATTATGCTTAAACAAGGTTTATAGCCTTTAGACTTGTTTCTTTTTCATGTGTATAGATAAATAAAATTTGTCTTGAGTGGGTTTAGAGCAACTATGTTTAGTGGCAAGCAAGAAACAACAACAAAAAAAGTTTAGAACGAAAAGCTTACTTACTTTTTCTTGTCAATTCTAATTTGAAATCCCGGCTAATTTACATAGCATAATTATCATATGTCAGGTAAGAAGAGGAAAATACCAAGAAAAAGCTTTCAGTTCCTTTTAAAAGTGCAGTTCTTGGTGATTTACAATTTTTTTTTTCTTGAGTTCCTTCGAGTGGGAAAAATTTGAAAGAACTTTAATTTGAGGTTAATGGTTGTCCATCAATCATTCAGAAAATCATAAACAAATGAATGTGAAAAGATTTTTTTTTACAGACTAAACTTCCTTGTTTTCAGTGATATTTTTTTTTGTGGTTGTAGTAATCTTTATTCACTAACATTATGTGAGAGTGAAGAGCTCTCTCTTGTAGCTGTGCAGCTTAGGAATGGATAATGGTGCTATTCTATGCTTTGATTCTGTCCTCATAAAGTTTTCCTTCTTTTGTCTTTGTCTTTACCTCACCTTTTCATGGATACCCTTCTAGACTGTTGCAGCGTCACTCTATATAGTTGGTGCACCCACTGGTCACTATATATACATTGCAATGCATATTCACACGTTTCATTCCAACTCTACCATAACCTTTTGGGTGTAAAGGGGCATCACCATCCTACATTTTCTTCATTGTAGACCTCTTCACTCTCATTGCAGTTGTAGTTGCTAAGGTTGCTTGTGCTCCACCAATTTCTTCAAACAATAAAATGAGTCAGGCATATTCTCATACAGGCTCTGGTTTGTTCTTTTCCTCCACTTCATCATATACTTTAGTCCTTTATCCTTCCTTGCACCTAGCATGAACTTTAGTCTTTAGATTTGTATCACTTAATTATAGGACCTTCTTGGTTCTATTTATCTATTTTGTAAACCATTTGGTATACTATTTCAGCTTTGATACTCTTATCAATGTAAAAGATTCTCATGACTTTGTACTTGAGTTTTGAGATCTGTTAGTAACTATCTCCAAACTTAACATGTCATTGACTACTATGTTTTCTTGCTTACAATTCCAGGCAGCAGAACCACCCGAAGAACTTTTGAGTTTGGAAAGACATATGTAGTGAGACCCAAAGGAAAACACCAAGCTACTATGATTTGGTTGCATGGTCTTGGTGACAATGGTTTGAGGTATATATGGATGCAATCTCTCTTTGATGTTATCATAGGCCATTCTAACATTGTCACAACTATTAGCTGTTCATTCTCATACTAGTTGTCCTATATTCACTTTTCTTTTGGTGGATCCTTTCACTTTCTTTCTACCTCTCACAATCTTTAATGCTTTCTAATATTATACTTTTTTTTCTTTTCTTTTTCACTGTTCTCTTTTTAACTTTTCTATAGAAACGATGTACAGCTAAGGTATTTGTGGCACATGGGAATGAATTATTTCATGTTGAATTTTCACACAATTCAACACGTGATATGTTTTTGCCTATTTCTATAGACATTAAGTATGTGGGTCATGAATCATAATTAATATTGGTTGACATCATGAGTACAAAGATACACACAAATTTTTCACATGGTCATGTCTCATGAAAATTCAACATTAGAAGATTCATTGTTGAATCCCCAGTCCTATGCTCCACCTTCAAAATATACACTTTCTCATGTTTTGTTATGAAAATTGGTACATTCTAGTAATGCTCCTTACAGTGCTTATTATGTTCACTGAAAATACCATTGAGTTTGAATATTTCAAAACAGTGTTTTAAACTTCCTGTGTTAGACATTCCTTTTCCATGCATGCTTGAGTGCTTTATTCTAGACAATTTTATCAAGCAAACCATTGGTTCCTAATGGATGTGTTATATTTACTAACCAGTGACATTCTTATCTAATTTTAAGCTTTGTTTATTGTAGCTCATCTCAGCTTTTGGAATCCCTTCCACTTCCAAATGTAAGAATTTTATATATTGAATCAGTTTGAGATTAACTTGATTTAATTAATTTGTTTTTGTGCCAATATTCCCACTATTATATGATATGACATGATGTAGATAAAATGGATTTGTCCAACAGCCCCCACCCGTCCTGTGGCAATACTTGGTGGTTTTCCCTGCACAGCATGTATGACATACATAAACTTTTTTGTTACTATATGTAATCTAAGACTTTTATAGTCATAAAAAAAGTCTAACTTTCTTGGTGGCTTATTAATCAGGGTTCGATGTGGGAGAACTTTCAGAAGATGGCCCAGATGATTGGGAGGGTTTGGATGCCTCAGCAACACACATTGCTAACTTGTTGTCAACAGAGCCTGCTGATGGTACACTCTCAAGGCCAAATAACATAACTTTTTGCAATTTTACAATGTCCCACAATATCATTTCCGTATAATTATTAGTTAAGAAAATTGATCAATCTTTAACTTTGGACTATGTTTTTTGTTCTTTAAACATATCCAGTTTGTGTATAGATGAAATTGATATAATGAATTATGTGATAGTGAAAGTTGCTATTGGAGGGTTCAGCATGGGTGCAGCAATGGCCCTATACTCTGCAACTTGTTTTGCTGTAGGAAGGTATGGAAATGACATTCCCTACCCTGTCAATCTAAGAACAGTGGTTGGACTAAGTGGTTGGCTTCCAGGATCAAGGTATGTTGTAAAACTATTTGTTTGCACTCATATTAACGATAACATTGGTCTTTTAACTGAAACATGAGACTTTACATACTAAATTCACATGACTGACATGGTGGTTGAAACCTGCTACTTGTAGGAGCTTGAGGAACAAGATAGAAGTATCACATGAAGCAAGAAGAAGAGCAACTTCATTACCCATTTTGTTGTGCCATGGAATCAGTATGCATCTATTAAACTAACAAGTTAAGGTCATTGTTAATGCTTAGGATTGTAATGTGCTTTGTACTATTTGTAGGTGATGATGTAATCCTTTACAAATATGGTGAAAAATCAGCTCAATCTTTGTGCTCCGCAGGGTTTCGATATGTTGCATTCAAATCCTATGATGGGTAACAACTTTCATAGATGAAATTATCCCACTAATTGGTCATGAATTAGTTAAAGCAAGTGTTCATCTTTTATTCTATGATGTGTGCAGGCTTGGTCATTACACAATTCCTAGAGAAATGGATGAGGTTTGCACTTGGCTTAGTTCAAGGTTGGGGCTTGAAGGGTCCTCATAAGTAACTTAATAAGTATCAGTTAGTTCATGGTTGTAGAAGGCATATGGAACAATAATAGCTAAGGTGGGAAAATGCATATGCACCAATAGGTAGATCATGGAAAGGGTAAATATTTGTGACAATTTATTTTCTGAATCCTTTTTGTAATGTTCCTCATCAATAAAATATTATCTAAGTATTTCCCTCATTATTTTTGCACTTTTGTTTATTATTCTATCCAAGCACACCAACTTAAAAGAAAAGAAAAAGAAAATGTAGATATTTTTTTAACTTTTTTTTTCATATGACATAGGATATAGTTAATATTATAAATTCAAGGCTATATATAGCATTGAATTGTACATAGATGAAACGAGATTATAAAGTCAGGATAATAGAAAATGCTTTAGGAAAGCTTATTTAAAAAGTGATGCTGCCTAAAACCACTACAAGATAGTAACTAGTTTCTGCGATGGTCTTCATCATTCTGGCCCAACCCGAGAGTTTGCTTCACAGCCTCTGTAGCACCTTGGGCCGCGCCCTTCACCTTCTCCCCTGTCTGCTGCAGAAACCCTTGGGTGTTGTCCTTCCCTGATTGGGCCGATTCCTTCGTTGACTGGCCCATTCCTGAGGTCTTCTCCTTTGCCGCTTGGGAAGTGTCGCAAGTCTTATCCTTCGCAGCTTGGGCTGTTTGTTGGGTCTTGTCCTTCGCAGCTTGGGCCATATCGTGGGCCTTGTCCTTTGCAGCTTGGGCCTTATCCCCAAGATTGCCCATAGTCTGCTTGGTCTTTTCCTATGTCACCAAACAAAAACCCAGCTTCAATGTTAATTACAAATTAAGAAAAAATGCATAAAACAATATTAAATATATATATATAATTGTTTTCTCTAAAGCAATTGGTGGATACAAGAAGGAAACATTGGTAGCATGAATTGTAGAGAGAAAATGATATAAATGGTTGTTACCTCAGTTCGGCCCTTGGTTTCAGCAGCAGTGTAGCCTTGGTTATGGGATGCCATTTTCTCTTCAATATCAAATCTCAAACTTTTGTTCAACTTACTTGTGATCATGTTTGAGTTACTTTCTCTCTGTTTATAGAGTTTCATGTCCTTGTTAGTATTGGCACGTGTCCAACTCTATGACACGTGTAAGGCACGTGCCACTCTTAAAATTGAGTGTGCTTTACAGCTTTCCATGCAGGGAATGAGCCTGTGGATTTTCGCCACGTTATCCACTTTTTCATGTGAAATAATTTGAAGGAAGAAAGATAAGGTGAAAAAGAAAAAAAATGGTTTAATTTAAATAAGTTCTTCGTATTAAAATGTAATAATAATTAAATTATATCGTAAGAATAATATATAGAAATTTATTTAAACAATTAAATGATGCATACTTTCTATTTATTTATTAACAATTATTAACTTGTAAAAATTTATACGTTTATAATTGGTCAAAGAGAAATATCACAGATAATATGTAAAAATAATTAATTGAACTGCTCTTTTCCTAACTTAGTCTGAGTCTGATATGACTAAATTTCTTGCTTATCTTTGCTGCGCAACCATATCTATGCTTAAAATGCTGAAATTTATTTTAAAGATTAGTTAAATTTGATGTTAACAATAAATTTAGATACTTATAATAGTTGATTTTATAAAGTGACATGATTATTGTTGTGTGTTGTTATTAGTTACGTTTTTACATGTAAAATATAAAGGGAACAGTTTGATTAAATTATATTTTTTTCATAAATTTAAGTATTTGTAATTAAATTCTTATAAAAATTTATTTTATTAAATATCTAAAATTTTAACATTTTTTAATTTAATTTTTAATAAAATAATAATACCGTTTGATTTTAGAATTTCAAATAAAATATCATAAACTTGGACCATAAAAAAAATTAGATTTTATAACTTTAATTATCTATATAGAAATAACATAAATTTTTTTTCACAAATTTAAATATTAAAATAAAAATCAAATCATTTATAAGAATATACAAAACAATATAATCGAGTTTGAAAATCTTTATATTTCTTATCAAGTTTAATATATTAATGTAAAGATTATAACATCAATACAGGACATGAATGAAAAAATATATAAATTTTAACATTTTTTTTTGAAAGCATTCAATTCAGAATATTTAAGTATGTGATGAACTTAAAATTTAACTGAAGGATATCCTCTATGTGAAAACGCACCAACAATAATAATAACAAATAATAATAATTAGATTACTTCAATTTACGTTTTTAATATATATATATATATATATATATATATATATATATATTTGAATATTAAATAAAACTAATTTTTTAATAAGTACGACTAAAAATATTTAAATTTATCAATAAGTTAAGATTTTAATTTAATTTTTTCTTTTTATTAGTATTTAGAGTTTACCCTAACTATGTAAACTTGAATCATTCATCAAAATTATTAGCTTTCTATTCATTATACAAAAAAATTCATCCAAATGGATAGGAATTTATAAAAGTTATTAATAGAATGCTTCAGTGCAAATTGTCCATTGATTTTGGTATTATTGGGGTTGGATTAGTTTCAAACTGTTAAAGCATGTGCAACAATTCCAATATTTAAATTTAGATAAGCTTAAATTTTAGTCTATAAAACTCTCTACAGAAACAAGATATTTGTGTTTGACTTTATTGTTGAAAATAATAGAAGACTCCTTTATTATTGTAAATAAAGAAATTACCTTATCATTAAGAATAGGTTGAATATTATTTGTCTAAACATTATTTATATAGCCTATCAGAGATATATATATATATATATATATATATATATATATATATATATATATATATATATATATATA
>Ga0099825_1005868_pt1 | contig 15616 bp, 5 predicted proteins | sample SiratroredBW_FD_76838 | JGI IMG/M metagenome (GOLD analysis project Ga0099825, IMG submission 76838) | Root nodule microbial communities of legume samples collected from California, USA - Siratro red BW | ecosystem: Host-associated > Plants > Roots > Nodule | place: USA: California | collected...
TATATAAAATATATAAAAAAAAAATATATATTTTTTATATATAATATTTATATATATATATATATATATATATATATATATATATATATATATATATATATATATATATATATATAATATTTTTCCTGAAATTTTACACATTTGTATAAGAAACAAATATATCTATCAACCATACTAGATTAGCAATTTTTTTAATATAATTAAGAATGATACTACTTCTACATTAACATTTAAGAAAAACTGAAATTAAATATAAATTATAAAAATTTAAATACGTATTGATATATTAGTTCTAAAAATAACTTTTATTATATAATACAATATATTAAACGATACCAACAAGCTTTTTAATATGCTTTTTGAATATATGATCGATATTTTAAATTAATTAAAAAATATAAAACTATATAAAGATTTCTTTCTGTATGAGAATTTAACTAATAGTTCTATATTTCTTTTAGAAACTCTCAAATAATACTAAAATAGAAGTGTGAATGCCTTGAACTTTTTTGAATTTCGAGAAAGGGTGTGAAGCAAATTGAATTTTTTTAACAATAAGTGAAGAGAGAAAAACAAATATTTTTCTTGGTTTAATTCAGAAAAAACAAGAAAGTATATTTTTTGTTAAATGATTTTATAATATTTAAATATCATAACACGCACATATTTAAATATGTATTATTGAATGAATGAACAAATGTATAATTTTAGAACTTTCTTATTTTCCTTCTCACGTCAAGCTATTTTTTTAAATAATACTCTCTTTATTTTACAATATTTGATACTTAAAAAAATAGTAATTGTTTTTAATAATATTTTTATCGTTGATGTCTAACCTAAATTCTTATTTTTTTTTCAATTACAAAAGTTGTGTAATATTATATAAAGATACCTTATTTTACATTTTTTAAAAATATTTCCTTTTGACAAATAAATAAATTTAAAGATGGACACCTCAAGTAATATATCCAAGAATATTGAATAAAATTCTTATTATTTATTACTTTTTCTCTCATTTTTATAAGGATAAATTTGTAAATTCTCTCAAAATTTTTGGATAGATAAAATTACAAACTCTCATATTTAAAATCTTTATAAAGATAAAATTGTAAATTCTTTTATAAAACTTTTACAAGAATGAAATTGTAAATTCTCTCATGGAACTTTTACAATTACAAGCTTTTTATTACAAATTTCACAAGAATAAAATTAAAAGTTCTTTCATAAAACATAACTGTCTAAGTCTCCTATACACTTAAAGAACTTATTAAGTTCTGACGATCACACTTAGATCAACTCTTCATCTTTATAGTAAATTATTATCTTTTCATTCTTTATATTACTCAATATGAAAATTTGGTGAATACATACTTGAAATAACATATTCCCCTTCACCAAAAGTCTCACATTAAAAAGAGTAACTCTGCAATGAAACTTCAACATTTGACACATGACACCTTGTTAACAGATCAACTTACACCACTTTCGATACTAGTGATTTGCATAGACATATCAACAACGACATCTAATCCCCATCATCAATAATATTACCTTACACCTACGAAACACTACCAATAACTTCCTTCTCATCGTTGTAATTACGATACCACTTTTGGAAATCCCACAATAGAAAATAATCTCTTCTAGCTAAAACACATCCACAAATAAGAGTGCAAACAAAAAAACACGTGTTAAATTTTAACATGATTTAACACCTTTAATCTTATACTTTTGTTGCTAGGAGAAAATTGTAAACCCTCTCTTAACAGTTTTACAACAATAAAATTGCAAACTCTCTCATCCAACTTTTATAAAGATAATAGTGCAAATCCTCTAGTACAACTTATAGTGAACACATTTATTTCAACTTTTATTAATAATATTTTATTACACTCTCCTTCTTTATATTACCTAATATTAAACTTTAATAAATATTCACTTAAGAACAATACAATTCTTTATTTTCAGAATACAATTTTTATTTTATATCTCTTTTAATTTTTCGATTCAAACATCTTTTTCAATTTCTCTCTTTCTTATATTTAGTCTCTTTTCACTCAAATATTTTTTTCATATATTTTCATTAATGTCTTTCTTCTATTTTCATTTCTTAGCTTCTTTGATAAATTTTATTAATTTAACAAAATTTAAAAATTATAGGTAAATTTAATAATTTGCTCTACATTTTTTTATTTAAGATATATCCAAAAGATATAAGTTTTGTTTTGATAACAATTTATATGATTAGTAATGCTAGAATAATGATCATTCACAAGAGTAATATACTAACCTGCTGCTGAAAATATTGTTTTCTAAATTATTTTAATTATTGTTTGAAGTTGTAGCTTTTTTATCCATATCATAATTTTTTCACCATTGTTTTGGTTAAAGATACAAATAACATTGAATTGCTATAATATATATAAAATTTAATGTAATAGAAATGAGATACACAGATAGCCTGTATTTCCTTTAGTAATACTTGATTTTAATCTTTCCTTTTCAGCTCAATTAACCGACCTCCACAACCAAACAACATATGGTTAAACAAAATTGAACTGAACTAAATTGGTACTTAATGACATGAAAAAAACTAACTTGCTTTTTAAAAGAATAGAAAACTAAATTGTTATTTTAATTTAGTTTTTAAAAACTAAATTACTCTTAAATATTTACGTCTAAAATGAATTAACTATGAATTATGAGACTGAAAACTATGTTTTAGTAAAATAAAATGTGTATTATTAATAGTTCAAATTATTCATGTAATTCAAGCAGTTAAACAATCATTTAGATTAAGTTAATTTGATTAGTACACTAAACTATAATTGACTTTTATTCTACTAATCTAAATAATTGTAGAGTCTGGTTCAATTTTGTAGAATTGTTTTAGAATTCAATTTATTTCGTACATTTTATTCACCCTTAAATAATAAACTTTTTTTTAAATTTTTTATTCATATTTTTATTAGCTAAAAGTGTTTATGAACTTTTTTCCAAACAAGTAAATAGCGTGGTTGGTTAAGTGATGTTTAAAAGAAAAAGTATTTATATTTTACTGTGATTGCTTACTTATTTTATACCAGTTCAGTTTTGTTAAGTAAAATTAGCTCGTTGAGAAAAGTTCACTCTAGAAACAAACACTCCCTATATGAATTCTAGTGTTACATTGCTTTAGGCCAAAGTCACCTACTATGGATTGAAGTTAGCCAAGTCTAAAATAACATGACAAATTATTCAACACAAAAATATGCAAATAATAATGATATAATTATAAAAATATCATTTTGTTGATTATAATCATTGTATTATTAGTATTTTATTAAAATATTATAACATTATATGTTAAATAGAAAAAAATATTAATTTTTTGATACAAGAATATAATAACATATATATATATATATATTTAAAATAGTAAATAAAATAAAATTAATTAATTTAAATTTCGATATTTTTTATAAAATAATCTATTTTAGTATATTATTATTTTAAAATGTATTTTTTATTTATTAAAATTTCATTATAATTTTATTCTCTTAATTTAAAATTTATTTTAGTTCTAGTTTATATTTTAAAAGTTACTTTTATATCAAGTTTAAAAAATTACTTTTATACCAAACTATTTTTAAAAATACTATTTACAAATTATTCTTTAAATATATAAAAAATTATTCTTTTACATCAATCAAATCAACTTTAAAATTTTCACTTATTTTCTTTCATTTTTCATACTCCCTAATATAAAGAACTTTACTTTCCATTTTCTTTCTCATTTTTTTCCATTTTCGCTCTTCTATAATCCAAACAAAAATAAAAGAACAATATTTTTTCAAGTTATTTATATTTTAAAATAAAATTGCAATATCATTGATGTTAAAGGAGTATTTAAGAAAAAATAGGGTGTCTGTTTCTCATCTCCTTTTTTGTTTTTACTTTCCTTTTTGTTGTGGTGCTTGTAAAAAAAGACAGAGAAAGAAGATAAAAGCTGGCCCCACAGTTAAAAACGTACCATTCCAAAGATTAAAATAAACAAATAACAAATTTAATCCTTAATTGCATATAAATCTCACATTTAATAATTTTGGTGATCTTTAATTAAACACATCACATTGTATTTAATTATCAATAATTAGAAAAAAAAAAAAAAAAAGTACCTCTCTCCTTCACTCCCTCCTTTTTTTACTGCTTTATGTGAAAGTAAGAAACCAAGCTCGGTTCTTAGGTTGAAACAAAAAGCCAAGTAAGATAAAGAGCCCTTAGGCCTTACCTTAGCCAAATAAATATATACACAAACAAACAAACATCGTCGCACCACCAGAGAGAAAGAGAGAGATGAAGAAGGTTTCTCTGTGCTTGTTAAGCAAAGCATTGTAGAGTTGCTCAGATCAAAAACAGTTTTGGAAGAAGAGAAGAAAGTGTGTTGTGTGTGTGTAATTGTGAAGTGAAAGGAAAAAAGTGCACAGTGAGAGAGATATAGAGAGAGATATAGTGAGAGAGTGAGAGAGAGAGAGAGAGAGAGAGAGAGATGGTGGGCTCAGGAGCATCAGATAGGAGCAAAGAAGCTGTTGGGATGATGGCCCTTCATGAGGCCCTCAAAAGGGTGTGTCTCAACTCAGACTGGACTTACTCTGTCTTCTGGACCATTCGTCCTCGCCCGTATGCCATGCCATGCCAAGCTTCTCACTTTTCTTCATTCTCTCTAACTATACCTTCCATCCTCAACTGGGTCTTCTCCATTTCTTGCAGGAGAGTTCGAGGTGGTAATGGCTGCAAGGTTGGAGATGACAACGGTAGCTTGTAAGCAGCATACTAAGCATATTCCTTTTTTTTCTCTCTCTCTCTTTCTCTTTCTTTCTTCATGTTGTAACTTTAACTTGGCTTTTGAAGCTGTTTATTTAAGGTTTTTTGGTGTTTGTTTAAGGTTGTTTGGTGTTTGTTTGTTTGTGTTGGTGGGTGTGTTTTGAAGGATGTTGATGTGGGAAGATGGTTTCTGCCGAGGAAGTATTGATGGGGAGGATCCTGTGAGAAAGGCCTTCAGCAAAATGTCCATTCAGTTGTATAATTATGGAGAAGGGTGGGTACTGGGTAGGTGTTTGTTTGTTATGTTGTGGTTTTTCTTCTCTTTATTTTTCTTACTCTATCACTTTTTTCTCTCTGGGAAATCTTGTTCAGTATATCCAATACCATGTGGAGGGAGTAGGGAGTTACTTATGCAGAAGCATGGTTTAATTTCTTTTCCCTCCTCTGAACCTTGCTCTGATTGGATGGATTCGGATTTTGGAACAGGTTGATGGGGAAAGTTGCATCTGATAAGTGCCACAAGTGGGTCTTTAAAGAGCCCACTGAATGTGAACCGAATATCTCCAACTATTGGCAGAGTTCCTTTGATGCTGTATGTATGCATATTCAAAACTTCCCTCTGATTTTTTTTATTTATTTACTTTTTGTTTCTTTAGAACGTAGATGTAGATTTGGACAATAATATTTGCATTTCAAGTAGTTGGATGTTTTGTTTTTTCTGGTGGTTATTATGTGGAACTGTTTGTTTGATGATTGATTGACTCAACATCCTTTTTTGACGCCATTAACTGCAGCTTCCTCCTGAGTGGACAGACCAGTTTGAGTCAGGCATTCAGGTCAGAACAGAATCATTGTTGGTTTTGTTTGGCTTTTGTTGTTATTATTGGTCTCAAACAGATTTTATTTGCTTTTGTTACATGACCAGACCATAGCTGTAATTCAAGCAGGCCATGGCCTTCTCCAACTTGGTTCTTGCAAGATTGTGAGTTAATTAGTATCACTTTTTCTCCCCCAAAATTTGTTTTTACTCACTTATTTGCTCTTTTTAAAATTTAATAATTACCTTCACTAGTTCTGGCTAATTATTTTCAATTGGTAGAAGAAGTCACTAAAAAATATCAAATGTTTGATATTTTTGTTTTTTTTTTTCAGATTCCTGAAGACCTTCATTTTGTGCTTAGAATTAGACACACTTTTGAGTCCCTTGGCTACCAATCTGGTTTCTACCTCTCCCAACTCTTCTCTTCAACAAGGAACACTTCCTCTTCTACTTCTGTTCCTTCAAAACCATCTACCATTCCAATTAGGCCACCTCCCCTCTTCAACTGGGGTCAGAGGCCACTCACTTCTGCCACCTCCATGTTATCATCACCAAATTTTCAACAACATGCAGCAAGACTTGGGTTCCCTAAAGATGAGGCAAACATGTTTCTGATTCCTCATGCATCATCTGAGAGTGCAAGAGTGGAGGACATGATGGGGGAGCATGAAAACGACATAAAATGGCCCAATGGCTTGTCTTTCTTCAATGCTCTCACAGGAAGAACAGATGATGCTAAGCTTTTGTTCAATCCTGATTCCTTGGGGAGCAAACCAGGTGATCAAACTCAGCATCACCCTCTTAGTCAAAACCCCACTTCAGATGCCTCCAACATGCAAAATCCTAGTGCAACCAACCCAAATGAGTTCTTGAGCTTGGACAACAACCAAGATGATGCAAGGAAAATGGACAAGTTCAAGAGGAGCTTCACTCTACCTGCAAGAGTAGTAGCCTCATCATCTTCCTCCACTTCAATGGATCACCATCAACAACAACAAGGTGTGCAGTATAGGAATTCAGAAGGGGGTATGTACCCGGATGTCATGGAAACCTTTTTGGAGTGAATTGGGGGTTCAAAAAGGTGAGTTTTTAGTAAGGAAAAATGAGAGATGAGAATATGTATCTAGGAAAAGTTACTTGTGTTCCTTTTTCATGTGTTGGCTTTTCACTTTGCATCTTGTGTTTCTTCTGTCTTCCACTTAATCAGACTTGATTAATCATCATTTGTTTGTTTCTTCTACTTCAATTAGACATAAAGTTTTCATGCTGTCTCATTTTTAAATTTTAGATTCTGACTCATAATTGTACATTGAACACAAAAAATATCAAAAGTCACACTAATCATTTAACGCACTTAATTAATTTATCAGTAATTTGTTTAGGCATGTTATTAATATTAATATTAAGATTTTCAATGCAAAGTTACATGATTACCCGGCTAAGCTAATGTGACTTTGAATGATTATTAGTGTATTTGCATTATAGTTTGCAAATCATAGTTAGGCCCAAAGGAAAAGTAACATTTTTTTTGTTTACTTTCACTTAGGTCATTATCTGGGACCCAAAGTTTTGTTCAGATTTAACTATAGTTGTTAAGGATTTTTTTATTGTCTCTGTAACATTTGACACGGAAGTACTACTATATTAAATATTTTGAACTACTTAAGAAAACATTGAATGAGTTCTGTGTTTTTATTAAAAGTATAAGTTTTTTTTTTCTTTTGTTATTATTGGTGAAAATCACGTTAGGAATATTGAAGGTAATAATGGCAGTGTATAATTAATAATTTTAAATGAATTGGCTAAGAAATAAAAGAATCATTTTTTTTACGGAAAAAGACGCTGGAAATGTATCGAAGACTATATTGGCACTGTTGCATTAATTGGATTTTGCCGTAAATAACAAACCATATATGTCTTCCCTTTTATTCTAAATTGGCTTTTTAACATAACTACGATCGTCTCTACAAGTATTTTTAAAAGATAATATTTTATATAAATTAAAATTAATTTATATACAGACTAACTTACAAAAAAATTATATTATTTTCTTAAAAAATATTTTTAACTCGTACATAAATTGATTTTTAGTATATATTTATTGTATTTCTTTTGTTTTCCTTTAAAAGAATGATGGTAGGAAAGTTTACTAAAAGGTGTTCTAAGTAGTGAGTACTATTGTTTTTATATGGATTAAAAGAGTGGTTTTTTTTTTTTAAATATAATGTGGCTTTACTCCACAACTTTCTTCTCAGATTTAGAATAAAGAAGATCGTATTTATAAAAGGTTCTTTTATACTTAAATCAATTTTAGTAGTTGTGATTTATAAATGTTATCAAAATGTAACATTTATATGTCTCAAATCATCTTATTTATAAATTTATATTAGGCTTCTGTACATATGGGTCTAGCTCATTACACAAATATTATAATTAACCTCATATAGTTTTGACAATACGGTTGATTTATGAAATTAATTTAGGATTAATGTTACTATTAATTATGTTGTCTTGTCGATTTTTTAAGGTGTCTTTGGCTTTGATTCTAAGACTATTTTGGTTGGTTCCATTGTTATCGGCTAGATGTTTCAAGCGACTTCAATTATATGGTCTCAAGCATATATAATACATTAGCCCCCAAGTTTGAGAGCTTTGTTCAAGAGTTTTATCTGCAATAAAATTTCATATTTTCACTGATAATGTTTTATCTTTTAGTCAAGATATACACAACTACATACTACTCACAACCTCCCAAACTCGAGGGGTGTATCCAGAAGAGTCTCGAAGGATCTTGGTATGGATCGAATGAGGATCTGAAGCTTAACACTTGTGAGCCGTGTTTGGAATCATACAACCATTGGATGTGAAAAGATCTAATCGTTGGAGAGAGAAACATCATTTGGGTTGTCTACCTCTCTCGATTTCTATAAATAGTGGTGGGTCCTTTTGTAGAGACCACCAGCTTTTTATAATTAATTCGATGTAGGCAGTTCATTTTTCTAAGTTAGCGATGTCCTCCTCATTGGCTTCTTTGAGTGGGTAATCGTTGGAAGATTTGATGAGTCTTTGGTTGCCATCATAGGTGTTAGTTCAACCTCCAAGACAAGGGTATGTCAGATCGATGTCATAGGTCTAGCCCAAGACCTTATCTCGAAGCAGGTCAAAAATGAACTTCTACTTTGGTCAGGCTATGATTTTGTGGATACTCGAGTGACTGAATACTTTTCTAAGCATTGATAATTGTCTATGGTAGAGTCCTTTTTGGTGAGCATACCAATGCTAAAAAGGGATGCCGAAATAGGTATAGTTTCCATGGCGCATTGTAGCGCCATTGATAATGTGTATCATGGCTGAAAGGATGCTTCGTATGAATTTTTCTATATGTATGTGTGTATGTTCACAGATGCACACGTTTGTTTCCCCTTTGACAAGTTTACGATAGTTGGTTTTTGAGTCCTAAATGTTGCTTTTGGTATTCATGCTTACACTCGAGAATCCCATGATTTGGTCGTCATATGGTTGGACCTCTGTTTCAGGAATTTGTAGCTTCTTGAAAGTTTTCAATATAGGATGTCCACCAAGCTCCCTTGATCGACTAGGGTCTTCATGACTGCGAAGTTTTCAACCTCAACCGTTATGGCTATTAGGGTATATGGCTTTGAAGTAGTGTCAATGAAGGTGATGAGTGACATCCTTCTACAAGGGGAAGAGGTCACGACATTGACAGATTGCACTGTTCAGAGGTGTTGGTTCCTTGCAGATGTCAATACTCCCCCTTCGACGAACCCACCTATGATGGTGTTAATCAAACTTCAGAGTGGTGCTTCTCGGTTATGCTCTTGGTAAGCTTTAGGACATCAGTTTGGCAATCTCTGCTCATCCTCATCTTGTCGGGACTAATCTCATTGATCTATCCTATCATGATCCCAACGAATGATTTGCTCCCCTCTTCTTGATGATTGAGGCATCATTTAATATTTGATTTCCTTCATGAACCTTTGGAGGTGGACTACTTGTATCAACTCCTCTATTTTGTCTTTTAATGTCTGACATTCTTCGGTTGTGTGATCTCTCTTATTGTGATGGTACCTGCATTATTTGTTGGTGTCGACACCTTCCTTGGAGTTGAGATTAGTTTAGCATTGAGAGCTTCTTAATGGATTTGACTGCGATCAACATTAACGGGTGTATATTGTGAGAACCTTGGTATTCTATGTTCTTAGGGCTTTATTGTCGGATGAGATATTCTCAGCCTATCCTTCTCTTTCACCTTCTTAGATACCATTTTATTCTTGCTTTATTTATGAAGTCTCGTAATTCTTCTAACTTCATGAATTTCATAACTATTCACCGTAACTCACCTAGGTCTGTTGTAGATTTCTTGCACAAATTATCAGCAAACGGACTAGCCTTAGGGTGTAACCCTATGATGTAGAGCCACTTCCAGATTGGTGTTCTAGATACTCAATGCTACCTTTATGAACCTTTCCATTAAAAGTTTAAGTGACTCTCCCTTATGTTGTCAAATGTTTACTAATGTGATGGACGCAAATGATACAATTGGTTTGTCGTAAATTGTGGGCCTAATTTGACCATCAATGTCTCAAATGAGTCGATCAAGGGGGTGAAAGTCGCATGAACCAAGTTAGCACCCCCCTTTCAACCATGTAGGAAAGATACGACATAGGACGATGCCATTAGTCGTATCCAAACCCAGGCTCATCTGTGTGATGTAGTCATTGATGTGCTCATCTAGGTCTCTTGATCCATCATATGGGTCGATTATCAATCTTTTCCAATTGGGTGGAAGCACTACAAATATGATACCATTGATGAATGAATGTCTCCAGGTGCCACCTATGGTCATGAACGTGTTGGGTTAATTATGTAGTTGGGACTTAGTCTTATGACTTTCCGCCTCCTAACTTCAAGTCACTATAGTGAAGCGGGGGGGTCGTCTCGGTCTAGGTGAGACAGTCATATCCTTTGCAGTATCCTAGTTAGCCTCATTGACGAAGTGAGATATATGGGTCTGTTCCCCAATTTTTTTTTCCTTATCTCTTCATTCTTCTGTTTCAAAGTACTAATCTCTATTACATTCTTCTACTTTAACTATGTCATTTCCTTCTAGAGAACCAAGAGTAATGTCATATGCCTAGTAAGGTCTTCAGTTGATTGCGTATCTACTGATTTCTAACGGTTGTTAGTCATATTCCTCGTCGATACCATTAATTTCTTCAATGTTCTTCTTGGCCTCATCGTGGATGCCAATTGTTCTTATATGTGTCGAGAGAGTCTTTTGTGATGATTTTATCACTTCACTCCACATTGTCTTTGACACTCCACTTGCTACAAAAAGTTCTTTGACACTCAAGTTAGCTTTAATTGTTAAAAATAATAAATGCTATCAAAACATAATATTTACCTAGCTCAAGTAATCCTATTTACATATTTGTTTCCACATTTTTTTTCATACTTATTTCCACATAAATGAATTTGAACCTGTATAATATTATAATTAACCTTATATTAATTCTAACAATATGAATGATTTATAAAATTAATTTAAGATTAACGTTATGTTGTCTTGTAAGTTTTCTAAAATGTTTTCCATATTAATTTCAAAACTATTTTAGTTAGTTATGTTATTATTTGTTAAATATGGCCACATGAGCTCAATTATGTAGTTTCCAATAGATAGTACAGCTTTATTAAAGACTTTAAACTATTTCAAAAACAAAAAGTGAGTTATGTTTTTTTAAATATAGTTAAATACTTGCCTTTTGAGTAAAATGTTATATTTTTAACTTTTTTTTTCTTTTTATCATGTGTCTAGCACGCCCAAAAGACAATTCGTTTTGACAAATATGAAATCCCGTTGATACTCTCCAAACCATGGTTGGTAGTGTGTATTAAACTACAATCTAAACAAACACATTTATTTGCAGAACATACAGACTAAGAATAACACACAAATTAATCAAATTTTAAAAAATAGATAATTAACCGAATTGCATGATCACTTCATCATGACTTTGTAGAGTAAAATTAATTCTTTTGTGTTCTAAACGTACTGATAATCTATTATATGTTTGATTTTTATCGTTTTCTTTGTTCTAATACATTCTTCTTGGACTAAAGGCCAAATTCAAAAAGAGTTATACATCAAAACATTATCAAAACAAAATGTTGAATTGAAAAGAGAGTTACACGATAAAATTTAGAACTTTTTATTTCTTATGAACTCAATTCGTCTTTATCTTATTCACAAAATTTGAATATGAATCCTTGTTTAAGAGGATCAATTTCTAGCATACTGTTACCAATGACTTATTTGTAAATTTAATGAGTCTGTATACAAAAATGACAAATATACACCTATTTGTTTGTCTATGTATAAAACAAGAGAGAATAAAAGTAAAAGAATAAATTATAAGTGACATGACAAAAAATAATGAAAAACAGTATAAAAGTTAGATAGAAGAAATGTTGAATACATAAACATAATTATTTTATTTGTAACACCTAAATAAAATCATTTTTTTTAAATGAAAAATATGATCCAAACCAGTTTAGTGAACTATATTACTTGAGTTAATAATCATAACTGATATAGCATAACAAAATCATAACATTAGTGTCTTTATTATTTCACTCACTATATGTTTTTTTTCTATCATTTATCTTATGAATACCTAGTAGTAGTGTGGGGGAACATACATGCTTCTTCTTTTATTCTTATTTTTTCCCTTTTAAATTTATCTGCTTCCCTAATAAACATGTCATAAATAAAAACGACACAGAAGTAAGAACAGTCATTTATCATGTTTTTCTCCAGTTTCAGATTCATCAAAATGCATATTTAGAGGTGTAAAGCATGATCAACGTACTCATATAAGAATATAATCTACATATAGTTATAACATCCATCACATTACAAAACATTTTAGTATAATTACATAATGAAAAGCAAATGCAATTTTTTAAGATATTTTCTTGCGCATTTTTTTTTTCCGAATAATACATATACTTTCTCTTTCACTCTATTTTCATCTTATCTTTTTCCTTTTATTTCTCACTTCATCATTCTCTAATACACCATTCATTATATTTATAACTTTTTTTTTTTCTTTTAAAAACCTAATTAACTCACTAATGTTCATAATACAGGATATTTTGGTTTCTGATTTACTTTTTTGTTAACTCTCTTTATTAATTTTAACAATGATAATGCCATCACATGAGATATTAGCAAAATTATCCACAAGATTGACAGTCATAAAAAAAAGTCATATTAACATATAATGCCATCATATATTAAAATAAGAAAATATTTTTTGTGAAAAAAAATATTTATGAAGACTAAACAAAATTAACATGTTCATAAAGGCTAAAGCAAAAGAAAAATATTTGTGAGAGAGTAAAATAATAGATAATATATATATATATATATATATATATATATATATATAAACATATTTAAGTATTACACTAAAATTAATTGATAATTGCTGGATATCTTAAGTATATTTGTGCTGACTCTAACAGTTTATCTAAAAATTTGATAAATTAATAATTTTAATATTAACATAATTAACTAATTTTTTAATCTTATTTAACTAAAATAATATTTAACACTATATACAGTGGAAACTAAAAAATTAATTAGGTCTTTTTTATTATTTTTTTCTTTACACTTCATTCATACACGGGGTGTGTGTTCAACATTTTTTATTAACTCTTACAGTTGAAGAAGAAAACAAAAATGAAAAAATACAAATAAAACGAAATGTAATACCACAGACTTAATGTTTAGATGTAAATTTATTTATGTGATTTATGGTTGAAGATCTTGTCCATGTTTAACAACATTTTAAAAATTAATGTTTCAAGATCATGTTGGATATTAGATTTGCAGTTGTTCCCATTTTATTTAAAAAGAGAAAGAATGTTAAGAAGTTTTTTTGCACCCAAATGATGATGTGGCCATTTCATGCAATATTATATATATGAAAAACTTGACGACCACTTTGTCATGTTTTGGAGACATATGTATAATTTAAAAATATTAATTCTAATTCCTTTTGCAACACCTTCCTAATAACTCCAATAATTTATGTTTTTAAGATATTAAATACTTTTTAATCTTCATTATGTTAGCATTTGTCTTAAGTATTCTCTTTCAAATAGGCTTTTGGTTTCATGATGGTTGATTCAATTGGTCTTTGTTTATCCCAAGTACAATGAATCACACACACTACTCTTTTGTCATGTAGCATTTTTTTTATTATTGTAAAGGACACAGTTCAAATACATACACTCATCACTATTTAGAGAAAGAAAAAAAGAAAAGTAAAAAGGGAAGGTAAAAGGAAAGTAGGAAGACTATAGGACATAGAAGCCAAACATGGAGAAGACCAAAGGAATTGTGAGGTGAGAGAGAGGTGTAAACTTTCTTTGTATGAGGACACAATGACAAAGGGACAATAAGCACTTTGAAAAATCCTACTCTCTATTTTGGGTTTCTCTGGCACACCCATGGGCCCATTTCAGATATTCTTCTTTTGGGACCACTCATAGCCCATATTCACACCTCCAATTTCCTCATTCAACCACTTAGAAACAAAGTAGAATACTTGTTCTTTCGGTTCAAAAAGTTTAGATAAGATTAGGCTATGAAAAGTTTATGTGAGGATTAGAACATTACTCAAGGCTTAAAGAAATTCACATAGGTATTTATAAATTGTTCACTGATAAAAGTCACATCAGAATGAAAAATATGAGTCTGAATTTTATTAATGATTATTACTTCAGACTTAAAGAACATTCACAGATATATTTATAAATTGTTCAATAATAAAGTCCTCACTTAGTAATGGAGTGAAATCTGAGTTTGATTTTTGTTAGTTAGACCTGGCTTTGTTTAAAGGTATAATATTTATCACACCATTCCAGAGTGAAAACTCTTTAAAACAGTTTAGGAAAATTAGGTTGTGAAAACTTAGTAGAATCACACCAGAAAAAAAGTAGGTAGTAGAATACTGCTTCAGGAATATTAGTATTTAATAATTAATCCTATCAACTAACTATTATTTCAAGGAATAATGATGGGTAATGGAAATTTTTTATAAATATTATTAAAAATATTTATAAAAAATTTCTAGAAATTAATAATAATAATAATATAACATTTTCACTAAAATTTTAATTTAAAATTATGTTATCTAATTTAATAAAAATAGCGTTATACTTTTGCATTAGTTTTTTTTCTTAAATCACAAATATGAACATGTTTCTCTGAAAAATTGATAATAACTTATTTTAAACATATTAAAGTAAATAATCAGTACAAGAAGTAACTATATATTTCATTTTTAATGAAATAAAAAAAAATTAATAAAAAATAATTTTTGGTTAATAAACACACATGTAAATGGTTAAAGACCAAATACATATTTAATTTCTTAATAATTAATAAAATTCAAATAAAACAAATAAAATTAAAATTTTCTTATTAATATTATTATTTTTATTGTACTTCAAAATATATCAGTACTAATTAGCCATAATGTTATTTTTAAAAAAATTCTAACACAAAAAATAATTTTTTTTTAACTTCAAATCATCATAAAGCTAAAAGTTTATTTATATCAAACGCTTGTTTAGTGTTTAGAAGGAGTTATATGTTTCCATCTTTGGTTTACCTTTTAAAAATAAATTTTCAAACCACCATAAAAAATGGAAACGTGGGAATATAACTGTTTTTAATTGAAATAGAAACTTTACTGAAAAATTACCATATTACTTCTATTAATTTATTTAATATAGTAAAAAGTTAAATATTTGAAACTCTAAACCTTAAACAATATATATATATATATATATATATATATATATATATATATATATATATATATTTATATATATATTATAAAATACATTTTTTTTTTATGATATATTTTTTATTTATATTTTTTTATTCTTAGAGAAAAA
>Ga0099825_1005870_pt1 | contig 15614 bp, 11 predicted proteins | sample SiratroredBW_FD_76838 | JGI IMG/M metagenome (GOLD analysis project Ga0099825, IMG submission 76838) | Root nodule microbial communities of legume samples collected from California, USA - Siratro red BW | ecosystem: Host-associated > Plants > Roots > Nodule | place: USA: California | collected...
ATAAATAAATAAATATAAAGTTGAAGTATGTTGCATGTTTGATGTTACCGGAAGCATTTCAAGAATAGTGTATTCACGAGAACAACTATTTACATGAATTCTATTCTTCTATTTGTGATTATCAAAATAGGATAATCCATTCTATTTATCCTTCGTTAATGTGTATTTAGGGTTAAAATGAATTGATAGATTAAAAAAACCATCTAAAAGTACTTTCAAAGCTAAAAAATCTCATAAGATAATATCCAATATATTCGGAGGGTTAAATTTAAAATGTTAACTCACATTTTATGATAGATATAAAATCTCTCTCTGATTTCTCTATTATCTACACTTGTGCCTATTTACATTAATTAAATATTAGTTTACAAAAAATAAAATTCACAACTAAGAAAAAGTATCAAAATGACATATATTATCTTCTCTTAAATGTCAAATACTAAATAAAAAATTATAATTATATAAATTTTAAAATGAAGTATTATCAGATAAATTATAAATATTTTTATAATTTAAAACACAGATAAATATGACCACAATACTAAGGTGAATACATACATACTTGTAATTATTTCTATATCCGATTTAAAATTGAAATACTATTTATACCTTGTATATATCTAGTTAATTTAAAAAATCCTTGTAGACAAAGAAATAAGTTTAAATAATATTCAGAATTTATTTATCAGTAACGAGTCTATAACAAATATGAACCTCACAAAATGTCCTTCAATAAATTTCTTGGTAATATCATCTCCATCTTAAAATAAAAAAATAATAGAGAAATAATAGTAAACAATAAAAAAAACACAAGACAAGACATGAATGGCTAAGGACTATGGACCACCCTTATCTACAGTTGGGTATCCTCAAACTATCTCCCATGTTTATGTTTCATCCATTCAAATTTGGCTATTCTTTTTTATTTATCAATTTAAAGTTATGACAATTACAAATATAATTATATTCTTGTATAATACTTTTAATTTTTTTTAGTATTATCTTTATCTCTCTGATTTTAATATACTTTCTACCTTTATTTCTCTTACACTCAGAATATATGTATAAAATCTAACTAAATAGGAGGATAAAATTGAAAAATTATAACAATATGATATCGATCTTTTAAGAGAATTAAAAAGATAATGATATTTACTTTATAAAGATTGACAAACAAAATGAATATATGTTTGGATTAGAAATAAAATCGAGAGGAAAGTAAAAAAAAAAGAATGATGAAAGTCATAAAGAAAGAGTTAAAGTATTTTTTTTAATCAATTAAAATAACGAATAAGTGAACTCATGAGTGAAAGAATGGACGTAAACAAATAAATTCAGACTTTTATACTAACTAAAAATTAAATTAAACTCAAATTTAAAGATTTTAATATATATATATATATATATATATATATATATATATATATTCGTAATTTTTCTTGACAAAAAGTTATTTATTATTTTACGATGCAATCATTTCTATAATTTTTTCATCAAACGCAAAACAATGTAATAAAACAAACATGTCACCTTCTTGAAATGACTTTTACTTTCAGCATCCCATTTTTGAACCTACCCCACCAATTTTTAAAATAATTCTTTCATTATATTTTAAAGTAATTTTCATTTTATTTTATTTAAAATTAGTTAAGAACACACTTTTTTATGATTAATGAAATACATTTTCAAATATATTTTCTATATCAAGAAAAATTTTCAGAACAAGATTTTTAAAGATTTCCTAACGTATGAAATTCTGTTCAACAAGATTCTTAAAGATTTCTTAACGTATGAAATGCAGTTCAGAACAAGTCTTCTGAAACAAACTTTCCACAGTGTGTAAAATACTTTCCAGAATGCAATCTTTTGAAATTTTTTTCAGAACGACCTTTCCAAAACGTTATTCTTTTGTTCTTCTAACTGCAACGTTTTCCTTATCTTCTTCTTCTTTATCTTCTTTAACGCTAATATTGGAGCAGTGGTGACGACAATAGTGGAAGTGCAGCAAGAAAGAAGCGGAATGGACAATTGGGTGATTTCTTCCAATTCTGGGATTGCATGTTCAAAAGTCAAGTGCAGGAAGTAAAGGCCTTTGGAAGTTTTTTTCTTTTTTTTTTATGTGATCTGCCTTCTTTCTATTTCTCTCAAATCTTACAAAAATAAACATATAGTTAGGATTTGAAGTTATGTTAATCAAATTACAAATATATATACGTATATATGTGTATGTGTGTATATATATATATTTATTTATTTATTTGAAGTGTTCATTCTTCCCTTCCGTAACCCAACTCCAAACTTACTCAGACTGTGAACATCAAACCCTTATATTCTACATAAATATACTAAAACTTTTTAATGTGGGGGCAAAAGATGCCACTAAGAACTTCCAAAAGAAGTTAACACTCATTAAATTTATCCTTTTGGAAGACCGTAGCCAAAGATAATAACCAACAATGGAAATTTCGATGCATTTATGGATGAAATTTCAGAAGCTTGTATCTTTCATGACGACAGACCAAAGTGGACCACCAGTGTCCCCAACAACCTGTCCATTTCGTAAAGCGGGAATGAGCTTCCATCACATTCCCTTGCTTATTCTATCCCCACAAAAACAAAACATACATTTTGAAGGCTGAAGAAGCATTCCACAACCAAGTTAAAACCTGTACCATAGTTGCACTTTTATAGTGTTTTCTGAAGTATGATATTGGGTTGTGTTCATTGCTTATCCCAAAAGTGTAGAGGTAATGAAAGGAAAGAATTATGGTGGGCATACAAGAATGTGCATAATGTTATGACCACAAGTAAATCTGTACTAGGCAGTATGTAGTGTGAAATCTGTAATTACAAACGTAGTAGTCAACCTCCAAGACCAATTGGATAGATGCCCTTTAATTCAGTAAAGAGTGCTTCATGTAACCCACCAGATGAGTCATGTTCTTGCATGTTATGTCAAACTATTCATTTCACCACTCACCTGTAGTAATTGTAAGACCATAAACTTATAACATAAGTGATAAGAGAGCAGCTTACATTGACAACCTGCAACCTGGCATGTCCCTATAATGATGTGACAATACTTGTCAGATGTGTGTATCCATTGAGATCCAGAAATGAGAAAATTGTGTAGCATTTGTTAATCTTCTTTAACTCTGACAAATGCTAATTATTGGCTGCCAGGTAGGCAAGGGTTGGGATGTCAGAAATGGGACGAGGTTTGTTCATCTTTCTTGTTGATCTATTTATCAAGAATAAGTCTTCATTTGCATGATAAATTGTTTGAAGAGAAGTACTGGATCCCCACATTTCCAAGAACTATAGCCTGGAATGAATCTTTGCCTGCTTAGATTTATCTTCGTATTTATCTGCATGAGTCTTGATGAATTCCAAAACTATGCTGCTCAACTTATCTTGATGAGAGGAATACTCATGATCAGCTCCTTCTATGATGCACAATTCATGATTAGATATGAATTTATCGAACTCTAAAGCATCTTCTGCAGGTACAGTTTCATCCATGGATCCATGAATTGTCAACACTCTGTCACAACATTGATAAAATGATTAAAAATTATAACATTTAAACATCAGAAGGGGCTAATTTTGCCACATTTTCAGTGATTCATGTTGCTAGAAAAAATAACAAACCCTACCGACAATCTTGGGGAATTAATAGACAGTCAAGATGGGTTATAGTAGATAGGCGGTCCATCAAACTTTCTTCAGTAACACGATACAGAACATTCCCTATCACAAGAAAAGGAAAAAGTGAATCAGACTGGTTAAAGCTCATAGACAACAATTAAACTACAAGTATTGGTCAAAGACACTGTTTTAAGTAGCTTTCAGAAGCCACTATGATTCAACATCAAGTGGAAACCATAAGGGCTGATGACCATGGAATCAAATACATCACATTAATGAAAAAATGTGATTCCAAAAGCTATGACTAGAGATTATTAGAATCACAGGAGCAGTTACATCTAATAGCTCACCTCTTTCCTTTTTGATGTAAACTCAAAAGTGTTCGTAACAGCAAAAAAATAAAGCATGAATAATAGACTATAGAATCACAGGAGCAGTTACATCTAATAGCTCAACTCATTCCTTTTTACTGTAAACTCAAAAGTGTTGGTGACAACAAAAATATAAAGAAACATGAATAAAATTGACTAACACAGGAAAAAGGAAACAGACAAATGATAGCAAATAGAACCCGAAGATTATTTACATTATGTTCTTCACCTCTTTTATTTTTCACATCTATATATCCATCTTGCTTGATCTTTTGCATAAATCTTTTGCCCAAACGACCTTCGATGCCTCTTACTAGATTGAACCGACCAGATATATTGACAACAATATGAATATCCTTATATTTTGAGGCATAAAAGAGTACCACATTACCCCCTGCAGAAACCATAATAGTCAGTGACTTGACAAAAAGGAACGGAGAATTGTGAAAGACTTGAGCAGAAAATTCTTTAACAGTCACAGAGAACTTAAGTTTCAGTTTACCATCAAACCCTACAGAAAACTAAATTCTCCATTCGAACTGTACTCTATGCACATGTATGTTTTTCGATTGAAATAGTCTAAACCTCAGTTGAACTTAACTGGTCAAGATACAAGCTTTGAGTTTATCTGAGGTTTAGATGGTTTCAACTGAAAACCAAACATGCTATATATCTTCAGTTTAATCAATGTGAGCTAGGTACATGTTGTATACAATATTTTCTAATCTTTTTAACATTTTCACCTGTAAATCATATATCTTCAAAAGCATTTTTTGGACCATTTTCCTTCATCTTGCCAATAGATCAAAAGGCTACACCTAACTGATAACTATTTCCCTTTTATAACTTCTTTCTTGTAACATTGAACAATCACCACTTAAAGATATATCTACACTTTTATGATTAAAAGAAGATCATATTACTACCTAAACAATGTCATCATTTGTTTTCTCCCCGGAAATGAAACTCCAAATAAAAAATTAAACCTTTTTCTCTATTATGAATATTCCATGATCTCAGCAAATCACCTCGAAATAGTTATCTTTTTTCTGTAAGGCTTACAATCTTACATCCATTCTATGCACTAAAGAAACAATTCTGAAAATAAAAAAACTCCTACACTGGAGAAAACAATTTCAAACTGCCACTGAAGAATTCTATATATGTTGTATGTTCAGTGTACTGATAACTTCAGTTACTATAATAAGGATAATTGTAATCTGACCTTTACTGTGACCAACAATTGCTGTAATTACATATTTCTGCTCACGGAAGTGTTGAACTACAGCTCGCAGATCTTCAACCTCTCTGTAGTAGTTACCATACTGAAATGAACCTTCACTTTCCCTAGAAGACAATGACATGAGTTGTTAGCAAACGTAGTTACAATTCAGTAAACTATTTTTCTTTAGTATTAGAATTAGAAGAATATGTATACAGTACCCTAAGGTTACTTACAAGGTGGAATTTCCTTTACACTCATATTTATAATAGACTGATTCCTTTTGAATGTAGCTTCACAAGTTTTCTGTTTATTTTAGAAAAAAAAATGAAGACATGAATGGAAGAAGATATACTGTTCATGTGCTTTTTTTTTTAATCAACAATGGCATATATCATAAATGGCACAAGAAGTGGCTAAGACAAGTACGTACAGAGAACAGAAGGCCATGAAAGGACAAAATCTCTAGCCTAAACCAGAAAACTGCACATGACAACAGAAACATTAGACATTCGGTTGGAAAGCATTTGTGTTGCTTTATTATAGCTTTCCTTTGTTTCTTTTATGTATTTTACTTTACGACTGATGGCAAAGTGTTTATATAACATAATATTATAGCTGATGGCAAAGTGCAATCTTTTAGGAGGTTTCTTTGACACAGCAGCTGGGATAAGATTAGGCATATTTGGCAAGCATGTGATCTGTTTAAGAAGGTTTATTTAACAAATTATTAGGTTGCAGGGAATGGAGAAGAAGGGAGAGGAGGACCAGAATCAGTCCCCTATAACATTGAAGAGATTATGTTTTCCCTCCCCTCTGCACCCTACTCTGATCAACCAGTACATACTAACAGGTATTTGTTGAGAAATTTGGCAGCTCAGTTCCATGGAAGATTTCTTTTTGTCTCTCTTTTTTGTGTTTGTTAGAGATGTAACAACTAATAAAGTATGCTGCATGCATGAACCTTTCTAACTGCTTAAGCTTTTAGGGGAGATGGTCTATGACAGTATTATGCCTTATAGTCAAGCCTTATCCTCCCAATTCATTGCAAGCTTCTTCTCTTTATATTATAGACTTTCTTCTTTTACAAAAAAGAGAATTCCAAGATTCATATTCCTATAGACATGGCCAATAGTTTTAAACTTTACTGAATATTCTGCATCTGAAGATAAAGAAAAGGAGTGCTAACAACACACTTTGAAATACACTTTAAATTCAAAATGAGACACAAAAGAAAGATTGAGATTCCCAATAAAATTTAACCAATAATTCAGAGTGTTATCATAGGATAATACTGTTAGCATTTCTCTTAAAAAATTAAAATAATTAAATAGACAACATAAATCATATACAAACAAATCAATCCCCCTCTTCAAATGTTTATATTCCTTAAATAAATTGAAATTAAGTAGTTTATGGTTAATTTTCCTTTGCTGAGTAGCTTACCCATTTCCCGCAAAGTCAAAGTGGAAAGCACTGAATCCATCTTTTCCGAGAGCAGCAGCAAGATTCACCATGGGAATCCTTTCCTACAGATAAAACCATTCCACCATTCAGTTCAAACTTCAAACCTACCAATGACGAAAAATTAAGGTCAAGTTTTCCTAAACTTCTTCCTAACAGTTCCAGGGAAAGAATACTTCTTCATAATAGAAAAAAATTGCTTATATATATAAAATATTAATAAAAATATTGTTTTTTCAAAATCTCCTCTTTTGAATTCATTCTCTTCTCCTAGCTTATATACATTGATTAGATGAAAGTTGGAATAGTTCCACAGTACATTTTCCTCTAAAGCAACAGAAATTTCCCCTCTCAATTCAAGCATTGAAATGCTCAATTTTGTAACTTAAAACTAAAGATTCACAAGTTCAGTAAGGAAAAAAATTGGGATTTTATTCCCCCGAAGTATGTGAAGAACAACAACCTTGGAAGATTGGAAGCCATGGCACACGATAACAAGGCGAACTGAAGCCGAATTATGCAAGATTCCCACGAGATTCTCCCCATGATTGTTTCGTATGGTAACTCTCCTACCATCGCTCATTCTACCAGGGTAATTAGACGATATATACCCTCACGGATATGGCAACAAGATCTCGTAGCGTCTCGCGAGATGATTTTCTATTACGCAATTTTGTGATATAAGATTGGGCGAATTACAGAGATTAGGGCAAGGTGCAACTCTGCGAGCACAACCTAATTTGATGAACAACCACCTCTGTGGATATTTCGAAATCATTTTTTTTTTAAAAAAAAACATTATTTGAAGGATTTTTGTTTTCATATAAAATAAAACTTATTCACTAATTTTAAAATAAGACATGTAATAATTTTGTGCCTTACATTTTTATAAATCAAACATGTATACCATTATATATATTATTATATGCAAATACATTATTTACTAACTTTCTTTAATATAATTTTTTAATTAAATAATTTTACTTTTAATAAAATAATAATAATAATAATAAATAAATAAATTATTTTTATTTTAAAATAATTAAATAATATTTAAAAAGACTATATTACATAATTTTTAATATTATTTTATAAAATTATATATATATATATATTAAATAAAATTAAAAAAAAACAAAATTATATATTTTTAATGTAATAAAAATAGCAATACAAATTCACTCAGCACTTGTTTTCACTAATGTCTATAAAGTAAATGTTGTCTTGACAGTTACATGTAATATAATCACATATGTAAATATTATTGGAATCGTCTTTTAAAACGAAATTGCCCAATAATTAAATTGTTAGTTATTACAAGGAGGAATGAAAAAGACAAACATTTGTGATACTAACAAAACATTAATTTATATACAAACTAATTTATAAACATGTTATCATATAACTTCACCAAATTTATTTTTCAAACTATTCATAAATATAACATTAAATTATGAACATGTTTATATAATTATATTTTGTATATGTCCGCTTAAAAATACCTAACAAACAAAGTTATTGAAACAAATATAAATAACAAAATTCTATGATCCAACAAATCTGGGACCAAAAGAACCATTTGCGTTAATATTGACATCATGTTCTCATCTTTTAAATTATAAAAATAAGTCAATCTACCATTACTATAATTTTTTTTCTCAATTTTATTTCACTATTTTGAATATTCTAAAAGAAATATATATCATCAATCAACATAAACTAGTTGACGAAAATAATATTTCACATAAGCAGCAAATGTTCCACATCATTGCAATATCATTCTTACTATGAATTTGACAGAAAAAATTATATTAACTATTTTAAAAAAAGTAGGATCAGATTGAAAAGATTTAAAATAGTGAAACAAAAGTGAAGAACTTTTAAGACAAAAAAAACTTAACCTTCTAGAAAGTTAACATTAATAATTCATTTTAGCTTTAGGAAAGCAAATTATTTAAAGATTAGCAGAACAACCTTTTTCATCCATAAGTTTAATGCATTAATTAGTTACTTAATTTAGAAAAAGTACAAAGGAAATTGGCATTCGGAACAAGAAGAGAACAAAGTAAATTGAAGAGAGTAATCTATAGTCTCTGATAAAGACCACGTGAGAAAGTCCCAGATTGAGTAGGAGACACCTGATAATCTATTAATTTTTCATTGTACACTACAAACAATGAAAAAAGTAAATGCGTATACTCTTATGCCAACTACAATCCCAGGTGCATGAGCTGAGTTCCTCCATGTGAAAAACCTGAAAAAATAACTATAGGAACATTTTCAATCTACTCGTACAAGTTATGTTTGCTGATCTAGCATCTTGTTCTGCTAAGATCCCACTGGAGCACTTTTAGCCTTGGCCGCAGCAGCAGTAGCTGTAGCTGCCGCCGTGGCAGCGGCGGCTGCAGCGGCGGCGGCAGCAGCAGATGCCGGGTTGCTGGATGATGGAGGCACTGTGTTGGATTGTGAACTGCTCTGAGCTTCTACTGTTTGTGGTTGCTGCATCTGAGTTCTAACTTCGGCAAGCAATGCCTTTATCTGAGTTCCTGAGAGGGTTTCGTGCTCCAAAAGAGCATGTGCAAGTGCATGAAGCTCCTTGTTGTGAGTGGTGAGAATGGTTTTTGCATTGTTGTAAGCTCTCTCCAGGAATTGCTTGACCTCTTTCTCAATGAGAAGCCTTGTCTCTGAGCTCATGCTCCTCCCATCATCTTTGTAATCGTGTGTGACAAGTCCAACTTCATCGCCCATGCCATATTTGGTAACCATCATCCTTGCCAAACTAGTTGCTTGCTTGAGATCTGAGGATGCACCCGAAGTGACTTCATTTTCTCCAAAAATGAGCTCTTCAGCTACCCGGCCTCCCATGCAAACATCAAGCCTGGCAAGCATCTGTTTACGGGTAACGCTGGTCTGATCCTCATCGGGCAATTGCATAACCATGCCAAGAGCCATACCGCGGGGAACTATAGTTGCTTTGTGAACGGGGAGGGCGCCATCAGTATGAATGGCAACAAGGGCATGACCACCCTCATGGAAAGCAGTCAACTTTCGTTCTTTAGCAGATACCACAGCTGACTTGCGTTCACTGCCCATCACAATCTTGTCTTTTGCATGCTCTAAATCAGCCATGCTTACGGCTTTGGCACCATCCATTGCGGCCTTGATAGCAGCCATGTTAATCAAGTTTGCAAGGTCAGCACCAGAAAACCCAGGTGTTCCTCGAGCAATGATCATTAGATCAACATCATCACCCTTCAAAACCTGTATTTGATTGGAGATAAAAATCCAGTGGGTAATGCTGATCATAGTTATACAAGTAATGGATATAATAAATGTAAACTTCAAACTAAATTGGTGTGCACCCATACACTAGCATCCAAATGATAGGCAATCATATCCCCCAAAAAAAAGCATAAAACAGCAATGTTTAGTACCAATATAATCAGAGAACGAACTACGTACCTCTGAAAAAAGGAATCATGACATCTAATCCAATCTACCAAATAAGATTCATGCTGACAGGGGATTTCAAACCACCCAAAAAGGACCAATTCTTTGGAAAGCCTATTCTAGGAAAGATAGGCCTTAGTTTCAATAATTAAACCAGTTTTAAAAACTGCACTCTTAGGACTTAGTTTTAATAATTTACATTTGATAGTTTCTGCAGGGAATATGCGGTTTTGTTTGTATTTTTGTTCGTTTTTAATTTTTTTTTTTGGGGAAGGGGAGGAGGGTAGAAAGTTGTCAGGTTTGGTAATTTTCTTAACAAATAACCTCTCTAGAATTCCTGAGCTCCGGGACAGCAAGAAAACCCAATAATTTCTGTAATCTGGTGTGATTTAATCACAATTTTATGCTTTTCAACTGTTGAAGGAGGGAATTCTTGTAACCAGCAAATGTAAAATCACGATATATGTAACCGAGGCTGGATAACTAGAAGGAGAAATTAGAACGGCTATAAGCCAGACTTGTGTAGCGGTTGGTGTCGATGAGAAATTGGCAAAAATGGATGTGTATTTAGGGCAGGTGAAGGCAAATTCAGAGAAGATTATGGTTGAGATAAGAAAACTAATGGGTGAGCCACAACTGTGAAGATGGGCAAGGCAGTTCGTCACCTTAAGGCTAAGATCACCCTTAAGGTGGAAACGCCATCATGTGACAGAGACAATCCTATTGGGTGGACTACTAAGGGCAGGAATTTATTTGAAGTTCAAATACTAGTGAAAAAGTGAAACTAAATTAGATAAGTATGGGCTAAATATCGGATGGTAGAAGTTGATGAGGGAAATGGTGATATGGTTTGGGGGGCAATAATATAAAAAATACTTTCCAAAAACTGGCTGAAATGAAACAAGAGGATTATGAAGAAGAATTTGTAGAATAACTTGAGTTTTTCTTTTTCTCATCACAAGTTCGGCGTTTACCCAAAGGAACACTTTTTTGGATCATCTATTGGGTGGTTTGCAAGCTGAAATAAGCATTAGATGGAACTCCGCAACCCAAAACGAGAATTCAAGCCATGGCACTTGCACGCATCTAAAGGTAGAAAAAATGCATTTATGTATATTACAAGGAGTGCAGGTTGGAGTGAGAAAATAGGGGCTTCTGGCACTGTATCAAAGTCATCAAAGTGGCTGTTCAGCTCATGACGAAGTGCAGGATCAGTAAATAATACAGGTAGGCGTCCACAGTCTGATATGCAGCACAAAATCGTTTCAGTCTAGGGCTAAACATAACAAGCATAATCTGGCAAAAATAAAGGACTCTTCATCTGTGGCTTCCTCTGCGACTTAAACAAAAACAGCAAAATCCAGCAGAAAAACAAAAAGGTTGGAGACATTGGACATACCAATAGCTAATGGTAAGAAAGACTAGAAGATTATGTCTTAGAATTTAAGTTTACGGCCTAATTTAATCTTATAAAACTAACTTGTAAGATGAGGACCATCCAAGCTTTATAAATACTGCATTGAGCATACCACATATTTCTAGAACATGTTGGATCTCAATCACTTAGGAGTCAACATTTCAATGGTTACGGTCTTCAATGCTTCAATAGATCTCCTTGGCCAACTACCAATAAACCCTGATAGGCCACAATTAAGGGTGATCACCGAGCACAATTAAGACAACTTTCTAACAGACCCATTCACACCAAGGCTATAGGCCTATGGCACTGTAATCCAGGAGGCCTAACAACGGATATAGGTTGATAGGCTGTACTTAGGGTGGGCAAGGGGTGACAACAATAAAGGTAACTTTCCAAAACACATCCTCACACTCAGAGTTATAGGCCTAGAAGGTGGAAATGCTGATGACGGATAAACTTTGATACTATTTTAGAGTTTTGGACTTAGGATTGAACTCAATCCCACTAAACTAACTGGGAAGATGAGCACTACAGGCATGTACCCAAGCACTTAGGTAATCCACTCATCAAAAGCTAACTATTTAAGTGGGGAGAACCAAGCACTTAAGTACTCCACTCGGCACCCATACTACACGATATGGGACTTGGACACCCCATAATACCCAAGTTCCTACCATAGTACCATCCTTAAGAGCCAACATCTTGGTAACTTTCACTCTACAACACTTAGTGATACTTCACTCAGTTCCCTCAGTCAGAATCATTCATTGATCGGAACCCTCTGTAGGTAGTACTTCCCGAGACATTGACAATCAGCTCTGATACTAATTGATAAGTATCCAAGCACTTGAGGAACCTACCCTCAAAAGTTGGCTATTAAGGGGGAAGAACAAAACACTTAAAAATACTCCACCAAGAATCCCATACTACTCCAAGCATCCCATACTAATCCATGTGGAACTTGGACACCCCATAATACCCAAGTTCCTATCAAATAGCTGCCCAAATTGACAAGGCTATATATCTATTTTATGTAAAATCTCAATATTTTCCCATACTTTAGGTAAGTGTGCACCCTACAATTTTCACTTACCCTCTTTGATCATCCCCTGCAATGGTAATCTTTTCCAAGACATTGGCAACCAACTTCAATAGATATTAAGCTAAGCTAGTGGTGACTACAATTCAGACAACTTTCCAATATTATGCTTCATGTATGGACAAATTTCCACAATTTCATGACTAACATCTTTACTTCTACTTTGGGACTTGAGGTAGATAAAACAAATAAGTTCTGAAAAGAGAAATATGTGGGTTTGTTGATGAAGTTGGATAATAATGGATATTTTAATGATGCCCACGAGTTGGATTTGGAAGCAGATGTGAGTTTAGGAATTGCATGGCTTGAGACATTAGGAAAGGTGTTAGTTGATTGGAAGGAAATATCCATGATAATTAACCATGGTACTTGTGTAAAGTTTATAAACAAGGGCAGGTGGCATCTCGGAAACAGTTTGGAGAACATAAATTTAGAGACAGAACCTGTAAGTTTTAACAATATTGTGGGGAATCCTACAACAGAGATTGGGTGATTTCTATGGGCTAAAGACGTATAGTCAAATGCTGCAGAAACCAGTCACTTAACAGCAAATCAAAAGCAGTGAGTTGTCAAAAGTATTAAAGCATTTTCTGGAGTTTCCAACAATTTAGTGCACTCAATTACCTCAACCAAAGGCCGAACCAGTTAGTGTTCTTTCATATCATAGTAGTCAATCTTGGACACTGGTAGAGAGTAGCCAACCCCGAAAATAGGATAGCAGCATGACCACTATTCTAATATTTTTTATTTATATTATTAAATATGCGTTTATATATATAAGTGCTTAATAATAGCAAAACAAGAATTAGGTAATATATGAGATGAAAAGTACATTATTAAAAAGTGAATTTCAAGCCTAATTCAATCTCACAAATTTGGCTAGTAAGGCGAAATTTGCGCCAACTTATATATTATAACTTGACCATGTTTCTGATGGATGTGAGACCTCCAACACACCCTTTCATGCATGCATTCATTTGTACTACATTTCCAGTGATGTATGGAAGAGCTCCTCCCTACTATTTATCTGCTTTATAGATGGACTATAAAGCCCGTATACTGACACGAATACGACACGGACACGTAGACGCGTGTAATCTTCAAAATATAAGACACGGGGACACGGATCTATATATTACATCACTATGAATTATATAAATTGACAATCAATATTTATGTATTAAAAAACCATCTATGAAGCCAAATATAACAAAAAATGAACCTAATTCATTTATCTAAACTCCAAAAAATGAAAAGAAACATGTATAATCTAAATATTCTTGATTATATATAAGATTTGTATCTTATCTCTATAAAAAGTTTATGATTTTTAGAAAATAATTATATTATTTCCTTTTAAAATTGTGTTAGAACTATGTTAGAATTGCCATATACTTAAAAAATTGTCTTTTGAATTGGATACTTCACCAATACGTGTCCTACGAGTGTCGTCGTACGGGTATCAGTGTCCGATACCTGTCGGACACGGATACGCCACCTAAAATGAAGTGTTCGAGCTTCATAGTAGATGGAAAAAGGAAAGCGCAGAGCATAGCCGAGAGTTAAAAGAACATGATGAAGCACTCTAAAAGATACATTAGAAGTTAGAATGTGAGAGAGTTAGTTAGTCAGTTGAATGCTGAGATAATCAGAGAATGCATGTTGCCAATAAATAAGAAAAGGAGATTTTATCTGCTGAGTTGTCACAGAATTGGGGAGATTGGCAATTGGGAGGTGCAGATACTTGAAGTTCTGCAAGTTAGGCACTTTTCTTTCCATAATTATGATCAATTTCAGTGACACTCAGCTTAAGTATATCATCCAGCTAAGGCCCAAGATCAAATGAAACAATATGCAAGAAAATGAAGGGATGGCAAATTTCTATACTAATTGGGTTTTCTTGAAATCAAGGCCACATAGACAATAATTCATGTAACCAGATCAACCATAAGTTAGCTCCTCATTTCTATGGACCATTCCAAATTAAATTACAGATAGTATGGGGAGGCTTCTTTCAAGCTGCAACTTCCTCCTACTTCAAATATACATCTGGTTTCCCATTTGACCCAAAATTCATTTAAGAAATTTGATCTTCATGAACCAGAATTGCATCTTGAATTGGAGATTCATCGAACACAAGAAGTTAATCATCCAGGATAAACTTTTGACAGCAGAGAAGTGATTGAGAAACGAATCAAATCACGGAATACTTTGGGCAATGAAAAGGTTTAGCAATAGAGAATGCAACTTGGGAAAACCAATAGGTTTTGCAGCAAGACTTTCCAACTTTTCTTTTGCTGAAGGCAAGGAATCCTCATAGCCAAAAGCCATGAAACTATTACCCCAAGGCATAGAGATCACCGAAGTGGATTTTGCCTCTCCCAACAAAGCATTTTTCATACAAAAACATCTAAAGGAAGGTGATGATAAGGCGCCTGACCACCCAGAGCAAATTATTTGGAAAGCCTATCAAGGAAATATAGGAATCAGTTGTAAAATTCAATGCAATTTTTCCTTTTTGTTAATGTATTTTTTTTTTTGTCAGCCGTGGACTCAAGCCCACAATCTATCCCAACCCCTGCCCTCAACTTTTTGACCGCCAACCCAACCTTATATCCCAAATCCATGCATTTAATAACTTCCATTTAGGACTAAGCTTTAATAACAAGTGCAGCTTTAATAACTGTCATTTGACAGTTTCTAGAGTGAATTAGAGGGTGCGGATGTTAAGGGAGACTTATGTGCTTGGTAGTTTTCTGGACAGAGACAACCTCTCTAGGAGTTTCTTAACAATAGGACAGAAAGAAATTTCTGTATCATCTGTAATCTGGTGTGATTTAATCCTATTTTTATCCTTCTCAAATTGGTATTCTACAACGTTCTTTGCAAGAGATAAAACCATACCTTTGACATGTGTGATTCCAAAATCTGCTGTCTTCC
>Ga0099825_1005877_pt1 | contig 15607 bp, 11 predicted proteins | sample SiratroredBW_FD_76838 | JGI IMG/M metagenome (GOLD analysis project Ga0099825, IMG submission 76838) | Root nodule microbial communities of legume samples collected from California, USA - Siratro red BW | ecosystem: Host-associated > Plants > Roots > Nodule | place: USA: California | collected...
AAAAAAATTTAAAAAAAAAAAATAAATTTTTTTTAAAAAAAAAAAAAAAAGCAAGGTTAAAAAACTATATCAAATAATTCTTGCATTGTTTGACAATTAATTTGTTACATTGAGGTCTATGTCAGAATTATTGGAATGACATGCACTCGTATATTCTTGTAACCTTATTCATGAACATAGAATGTTAATTTGCATTATGTCCAGAAACAATTCATGAAGGAAGTAGTCGATAAACTCCTCTAAATATCAATGTGTCTGATGGGAGTTCAATTTTCATGAATAAAAATTAAAATTGGGAAGATAACTCTACTCAAGATTGTTATATTTAAAAAAAAAAAATCCAAATACCTAGTTGTAAGAATAAAATTCAATTTAATCGACTCAATAATGTTTAATTTATTTAAAATTAGACTTAAGTTGAATTTCTTTTTTTTCATGTCTTCAACTAGATTTGAATATTTTGTTTCATGTTTTCAACTCAGTAAAAAAAAGATTTTATTCAAGACTTGACTTGAGTTCAATTGAGTTTTTACAAGTTAAACTGAATTCAAACCGATGAATAAGTCTATTCGGTTTTCTAACTCGTTTTGATTTAAAATATCGACCATTTTTTGCATACTTTCATAGATTTATTTTATATTAAAAATTTAATTATATAAATTATAGTTCGATTCTTTTATAAACCCGGTTAATAAATTTAGTTTAAATAAAATTTAGCTACTTTAATTAATAACATTATAGTTGTCCGATATTCATGTTTCTTTTAGAATTTTCCATGACACCAATGAGACATGTATTGTTATTTATTTTCAATCACTTTTCCTAATTTTAACCCTCTACTTTCTATTATTTGCCCATGTACTAAGTCAAGAAATTTTAACATTTTCTTTATACAACATTAAATTCTCATTTTAATCTTTTTTTTTTTAGAACCGATTATATTATCCATCTTTTTACAATATATAATATCAGACGTATTATCAATTAATCGAATCACAACAAACTCCAATTTAATTGTTCTATTTAACAAATTTAATATTTAGCTTAAATTTAATTCAAGAATTGACTTTTGCAAATCAAATTTCAAATTATACTATTTTCAAGTTGGTGCTCGTCAGTGTCATGGTGTACTGGATTAGTATTTAAGAAAAGTACCATGAGTACTTTTATTGAAAATCCAAATAAAATAGGAATAAATTTTCATAAATAGAGATATACAATCTTATATATTAGTATATTAATTACGAGAGAGATCTACATACCATAAAAAATGATTTTCTTTCTTAAATTTATAATTTACCCAAAAATTATGACTCCAGAAAGTACCAGACACATGAGTCCATATTCACCAACCCTTCATCTTTTTTTTTCTCTCTCTGACATAGTTCTTCCTCTTCATCATATATTCTTTTCCTCACCGTTCACATGAGAGTCACAAACCCTAACAGTCTCATCTCAGCATATGTCACTGTGTTAAGATTTTTCCTACTGTAAATGTGTTATTTACTAAAACACCTTCACAAAAATAACTTCATTTTTTAATATATAAATTCCTTTTACATGTTAATAGATATAAACATTGATGTAGAAACTAAAAAATGGTTAACATTTCATCAAAAATTCCAATCAATCTAAACATTTTGAAATGCACTATTTTGATACTGAAGAACAACACCAGCAGAAATCAAAGTACCCTTTTATTTTATTCACATAAACCCTCCAACCACTATTTACATATCATCATATATCACAAGATATACACGTCTTTTTTTGGTAAAAAAGGAAAGTAAAAAAAAACAAAGAAATATAATTTGGTTATCTCGAGAGAAGGTATGCACATATAAGGAACTTTATATCTATAATGGAGCAACAAAATTAACTTCCACACTTTCTCTTTCTCTCTATATATATGTATATATTTGAACCTAACTAATTGAAAAAAGGAAAAGAAAAAATAACCACAAAAGAAAAAGGCAAAAAAAAAAAGTAATTAACAAAACCCCTTTTTTCTGTTGGCATATTGTGTTGATGATGAGGAATTCACTGATCACAAAGTTGTGTGAGGAAGATTCTGCGGGAGTCTGAAGCGAACCTGCGATGCCGGCGAGCGGACGGCGACGCCGTGCCAGCAGATGCCGCCCTTGCAGGGCTCGTGAGCGTGGTGCGGCGGCGTCAGCGGCGGAGAGTGATCGGCGGCGAAGGCATACGTGGCCTTCCGAGAGACGTCCCAGGTGAGCGTGGCGACGAGAATGAGCGCGACGGTGGCAGTGGAAACGAGGAGCACGAAGGCGCCGCCGAAGCTGCGTCCGCACACGAAGCCGTACGCCTTGATGCAGACGATCACCGCCACATACAGCACCGTTAGGTTACTCACTACAGCGTCAGACACAGCCATAGCAGAGAGAGAAAAAAAAAATGTTTTTGCGTGTGTGGGTCGATCTGGGTGTGGATGTGGCTTTAATGCGTCGTCGTCTTGGGAATGTTTCAGGGTTTTTAACTTTTAATTATAAGGCCCTATGATCGTGAAATTACGAGAATGGGTCCCTCTTGTCTCATATCTCACCCTAATTATTTCAAAGATAAAATTTATAAACATTCTCATAATACCTTCACCTAATTCTCACGATTTCAATAAATCCTGTAATATTTTTGCTTTAAATTAAACATTATCACTTATTCAATATGCCATTTTTTAAAAAAATGTTTTTATTTAATTGTTACTTATAAAATTTTAATTTGATGTGTGGTGATTTACTACAACCACATCGAGCTTATCTACTTCGATTTTCAGAACAAGAAGATCGGAACATATCCACCGGATTTTGTAACTTATCGTGGTGTTATTATCGTACGCAACCGCCGATTTTTGTAACTCCAAGGAGATAACGCCACGTGTTTCTCATGTCTGTTTTCGCTGACGTGGCTCTTCTTTTATTTTTTTCACTACTCCGTATACCGTTTACCTTTTCTTTACCGTATTCTGCTTGTGTCGTTTGTTGTTAACATTCGCAAGTATAACTATCAACACTACTAGACAATGTCTCCTTTTTAACGTATTTTGTACGGATTATTCTAAGACCTCACCCTTTACCCAATGCCTACATGACGTATAAACAAATAATATTAATTTTTATTAAAAATTATGAAGAGATTTAGCTACATATGTACGACACAAAAGTTGGTTAGAGTCGAATATGTAAACTAGATTATACAAATTTATTATACTTAATTAGCACTTTTCCTATTTTTTTCAATTTTCCTATTATGGCACCTAGAAGTAGGTCATGGTGCCGTGAATGGTTCTTCACTCTTCTGTTTACCTTGTTTAAGTGGTTGTGATAACACCCTAACCCTAACCCTCAACATCACCGTCACCGTCACCCACCGATCGTGAATCACCTTTTCTCTTAATATCGTGATTCTTGCTGCACTCCTCATTTACGATTTCTCACATCCAACTTCTCTCACAGCTTCATTCTTCAGTAAAAAAACACAACGTCTTCCTCTTTTCATTGATCCATTCTCTGCTTTACCATTTGTATTCAAAGCAATTGAATTTTAATTAGAGTTTATTATATATATTGAAGACTAAAATGTGCCTTCAACAGTAGCATCATTGAGGTAAAATGTTACTACATAAAATATTTTTGCGGGTCTATGAAGAAATAAGAAGCACTTTGCTTGTGGTATATTTTTTCAGGAACCAATTGGTGGTGGCATGGCATGTCATCTGTCTGTTTGGCTGTCTCGTCTATAATAAATTTTACGAAAATTGTTTACATGCTGTAGCCCTAAATAGGGGGTTATATTATTATATTAATAACTTTGGATTACGATGCTCCAACTTCATCCTCTTATATTCTTCAATATATTAATTTTGTACAGAAAATTGAACAAAAAAATTGACTTTGTTGGAGGGGTCCATCCCATTTCACGTGGATCTTCATATTATTTAGAGCATCTTCAATCAAAATTACTTAAGTAATTTATTAATAAAAAAAAGTAATAATGAGGTAACATTTCAATTTCAAGATGCTTAAATATTTTTACTCATTTAAATACTTAGCGTATAATATTAGTCTTTAAATAGACTTTGGACCAATATAAAGTCAATAATTTATTATACGTTATAGCTTATGATTAAATTGTAATGTAAATTTGTTTTATACTGTTAGTGTATAATTTATTATTATTACTATTATACCTATATATATTTGAAGTCTATACTCGATAAGATAGTTGCTGAACTAAGATTTTCTGCTTTGACACATACCAATTTAATCTTTTATTTTGTAACCATGTTAACGTCCTTATTTTGTATCTTGAGAATTGTTTTTTAAGATTTGAACATGTGAAAGATTTGACTGTTTTGTTTATGCGTTTCAACTTTTCAAAGTTGTAGATAATGGTTAAAGTAAAAAAAAAAAATATATTACTAAGTTCATATATGATGATCCCACACCATCATATTTTTTGGAAAATACAATTTGAATGTATCAAAACATATATATATATATATATATATATATATATATTGTTAAAAAATTAATACATTTTCAATTGTTTAAAACGTTTGATAATAAGATTTATTGTTATGAAGTCAATTTTAGAATAGGTTGCTTCAGAACTTAATAAGAATTTCGAAAAACTCTATACTAAAGCTATCATACTAAATGGATACTTGTTAAAGAGAACAAAATCTTGCTTAAAAAAACTAACATCAATGATTGTTATAATTGTAGTCCGCAATAATGATAAATTTTACTTTGAGATATTTCAGAATAATTAATTTAGAATATAAATGTTTTTTTAAATTGCATGTTATGAAATTTTTATTTCAAAATATATTTTATTTGAATGCCTCCGGACGTGTAATTTTAAAATTTTTAACAAATATAAAAAATAAGAGGTTACTTTTTGTCGATATAAAAATTTAAAAATAAATAGATTTTAATAGTTTATAATAGAAGGTGTAAGAAGAAATTGTGAAAGTCAGGTAGCAATTTCCTTTTTCTTTCCCTTGTTCGTTGCAAGCACAACCCATTTTATTTATGTCCATTGGTTTGTGCAATTTTTATTTCGGCCCATGGAAAATTCCCTTTGTCAGTAGCTACTTGAGCCCATTTTCGTGACCTGGGACGTGAATGTGGGTTTAAATTAATCATATAAGAATTTAGAAGACATCTTCCTATTTAACGTTTCGTAATTTTATAAAACTTCCATTTTAATATATCTAACATACAGTTGTACAGGATAACTGTCTTATAATTATCTAAGTCGTGTTTTAAATTTAAAGTAAATAATTTATATTATACACTTCTATTTTTATTTATTGAAATTCAATTTAAAAATAAAAATAATAGATTGAAAGAAAGAATTTGAATTAAAATAAAATAAAATAAAATTTATTTTAAGGAAATAATGATAAAAAAGTAAATCGGATGGTTCAGTGACATAAAAATAAATCTTATTCATTAATAACTTCTAGAAATACTCTCAAAAATATATTTTTAGAATTCCATTTTTTTATATTACAAAATTATTTTTTTATACTAAGATTTAATATCAAAATTGAATAAGGAAATAGACATTAGAAAAGCTGATAGCAAAAATGGGAGGAAAGTTATTAGAATTTTCCACGTAAAAAAGAAAATATATAACCAATAAGAAGCTGCCGTATTAGAGAAAATAACTAACATTTCCCAAACGCTAATGGTGGACTTGCGATTGGAGTTGTCTGGTGGGACCATCTGCTACACTACTTGCCATTTCCACGTCGAATGAACAAGAGAGAGCCAATAAAACAATGCCACGCGTCAGAACTGGGATTTGTGACCGTTAGATTGTCCACGCTGGCGGAACGGAGGTCTTGGTAGGAATGAAGCTCCCCCGTAACAAACACGGGCAAACCTATATCTGAGTCATATATAAATAAACCATCTAAATGCAGATGCGAAATCAATCCAAACTAAACGGATCTCTTCTTCACTGGTGGAAGCTACTAGAAGCATTGTGTGTGTGTGCGCACTGCGATGAGGAAGTGGACGGTTGCTTCCGTTCTCCTTCTACTCTGTCTCCTCTTTCTCTTTGCAGATCAAGGTACCACACTTCACCATTCACCGTTCACTCTTGTTTTCTTCGTGTATCACTTCGTTTTCGAATTCGTTTACGCATCGTATTTTGCTTCCGTAGGTCGAAAGTTTCAGGCAAATGCCGCGGGCGATTCCGACGAGCTTGTAGATCCGCCTAAGGTGGAGGACAAGATCGGCGCTGTTCCTCAAGGTCTTTCTACCGATTCCGATGTGGTCAAAAGGTATGCGTTGTTCTCTATCTCTCTCTTTGGCTTTCGGTTTTTTGTTTTGGCATCTGAGCGCGTGTTGTTGTGATTTTAAGGGAGGCGGAGTCGATCTCGAAGAGATCTCTTCGGAGTAACGCGGAGAAGTTTGAGTTCCAGGCGGAAGTGTCACGGCTCATGGATATTATCATCAACTCTCTCTACAGTAACAAGGATATCTTCCTCAGAGAGTTGATTTCCAATGCTTCTGACGTAAGGCTTTGTTTGTTAATTTAAATTAATTTAGTAAACAGTTGCATTTCAATTTTAGCGTCCGAACTCGAATGAGTTGTTGTTAATGACAAATTATGCATGCGTTTTAGGCTTTGGACAAGATTAGGTTCCTCTCTCTCACGGACAAGGAAGTTCTGGGAGAAGGTGATAACACCAAGCTTGATATTCAGGTTAGTACTGCTAGCATCTATTAATTGTTATTATTATTTTGAAGATTTTTTTGGATATAATGTTTATGTTGACAGTAAGAAATGAATAGCGGTGTTATATTGCCTTGTTTTGTAACTAAACTGAAACATGTTGATGTTTCAGATTAAGTTAGACAAGGAAAAGAAAGTTCTATCGATCCGAGACCGTGGTATTGGTATGACGAAGGAGGATTTGATTAAGAATTTGGGGACAATTGCTAAATCTGGAACTTCAGGTATGTATGTTGTGGCATTTGCTGATGTAATTTTGTTGTGGCATGGTTGGGATGGTGTTAATTGGAACTGTGTGTTGATTCAGCGTTTGTTGAGAAAATGCAAACAAGCGGAGATCTCAATCTGATTGGGCAGTTTGGTGTCGGCTTTTACTCTGTGTATCTCGTGGCTGACTATGTTGAAGTCATTAGCAAGCATAATGATGATAAGCAGTATGTCTTTAAGACATGATGTTATTTTTCTAGTCAGTAAATGTTGAAAGCGTTATTTTTTGTTTATTTGTAATCCAGTTGACTAACTTGGAAATTATTCGATTCTCAGGTATGTATGGGAGTCAAAAGCTGATGGAGCTTTTGCAATTTCGGAAGATACATGGAACGAACCTCTGGGACGAGGAACCGAGATTAGACTACACCTCAAAGAAGAGGCTGGGGAGTACTTGGAGGAATCTAAACTGAAAGTATGCACCAAACTATTACCTTAATTATTGTAACTTTGTTGAGTTTAAAATATCACGTCTTCTTGTTCACTGAGCATAAGTTTATACATAGGGGTTATTAACTTTAAACTTCGAAGTATAATCTATAAATCTATATGTCCACAATATTTAGTTTGCATTTACTCATACTCGAAAGTACAGAGCTATTGATTTTCACTGGGTAAATATGAAATATTAAGTAGGGCGCTGGGTTTATATGGAGTGTTGCACTTGTCAAATGCTTGAGTTCTCACTAGTTAAAGTAAATTTTTTCAGTCCAAGTAAATATTTATATGGATTATGATTTTGATAGCAGAAATCTCGATATGCATTTATAGTTACGAAAAGGATAAGAAAATCTCGATATATGTTGTTTCCGTCAATGACTATTCTCAATACGAAAGAAGTCAATCCCTTGCTAAATATGATTTGATAACTGTTGTTTTTCACAGGAATTGGTGAAGAGGTACTCTGAATTTATTAACTTCCCTATCTATATTTGGGCAAGCAAAGAGGTTGATGTGGAGGTTCCCGCAGATGAAGATGATTCCGGTGATGAAGATGATTGTATGTATATTTAATGAATTCAGCTGGATCTTTCCATTTATATCATGTCTCGAGAGGATGCTTCGGTGTATGTTCATTCTTGTATACTATGGTAATGGTAATTTAATATTCTTACCTTGTTTTCTTCCTTAAACAGCTTATAGCAGCTCCAAGGAGGAAACCGAAGAAGAAGATGCTGATAAAGGTGAAGATGAAGAGAAAAAGCCTAAGACAAAGACAGTGAAGGAAACAACTTACGAATGGGAACTTCTAAATGATGTGAAAGCTATATGGCTGAGGAATCCCAAGGAGGTTACAGAGGAAGAATATACCAAATTCTACCACTCTCTTGCCAAGGTAATATTTGCATGTTCATTTCTTATGTGATACTTAAAGGGAATCTGTAGCTAAATTCCCTTCACTCCGTGTTTGTTAATATTCATAAAGTTGTGGATTTATCTTTGTGCAGGATTTCAGTGATGAGAAACCTCTATCGTGGAGTCACTTCACTGCCGAAGGTGATGTAGAGTTCAAGGCAGTCCTGTTTGTACCACCTAAGGCACCTCATGATTTATACGAGAGCTATTATAACGCAAACAAATCCAACCTGAAGTTGTATGTTAGACGAGTGTTCATTTCAGACGAGTTTGATGAACTATTGCCCAAGTACCTAAACTTCTTGAGGGTAGGCATCACTGTGCCTTGTTATTGGAGATAAATATATTGATGAGGATCAGAGTAATTTTTTTTGTTAATGTTATTTTTGACATTCGGAACAGGGTCTTGTTGATTCTGACACATTGCCACTTAATGTATCGCGAGAAATGCTTCAACAACATAATAGTCTAAAGACAATTAAGAAGAAACTTATCAGGAAAGCCCTTGACATGATCCGTAGGATTGCTGATGAGGATCCTGATGAGTCCACTGACAAAGAAAAGAAAGGTATGGTGTTAAATTATGGGCTCCATCTTATTTATTTATTTATTTATTTTGAGAGTGTGGTGGTGAAATGATGTTGTCATCTTTCTTTATTTGTGCGAGTGGCTTCTTGAATTCTATTCGTTGACTTCGTACTTCCATCTATATTAAATATTTATGCAGAAGATGCATCCTCTGACAACGATGAGAAGAAAGGTCAATATGTCAAGTTCTGGAATGAGTTTGGTAAATCCATTAAACTTGGTATCATTGAGGATGCCACTAACAGAAATCGGTTGGCAAAATTGCTCAGATTTGAGAGGTATATTACTTCTGCTTGTAATAACTAAACTCGGTAGTGTTATTTCCCAGTTTTCATTAGGTAACAATTTGCTGATGCTTGTAACTCTTGCAGCACCAAGTCCGAGGGTAAATTGACATCCCTGGATCAGTACATATCTAGAATGAAAGCTGGGCAGAAGGACATCTTTTACATAACCGGAACCAGCAAAGAACAACTGGAAAAATCTCCATTCCTTGAGCGGCTTAAGAAGAAAAATTTTGAGGTGCAATTAAAATTAGTTGATTTTGATGCAAAATGTTACTCCCAGAAATTGTATTTATTTGTTATTTGGGAATTTTTGCCTCTGTTCTGCTGAGGAAAGACGATTTCATTGATTTGATGTCTTCTAAGCGTATTTTCTTTTCAACTTGGTACAGGTTATTTACTTCACGGATCCAGTTGATGAATACTTGATGCAATACCTGATGGATTATGAAGATAAAAAGTTCCAAAATGTGTCGAAGGAGGGTTTGAAACTCGGGAAGGATACTAAAAACAAGGAACTGAAGGAATCCTTTAAGGATCTTACCAAGTGGTGGAAAAGTGCTCTTTCCAAGGACAATGTCGATGATGTGAAGATATCCAACCGATTGGATAACACTCCTTGTGTAGTGGTGACATCAAAATATGGTTGGAGTGCAAACATGGAGCGAATCATGCAGTCTCAAACTTTGTCAGATGCTAGCAAGCAAGCATACATGCGTGGCAAGAGGGTGCTTGAGATCAATCCTAGGCACCCTATTATCAAGGAGCTCCGCGAGAGAGTAGTAAAGAACCCCGAGGTATTCTTGGATTTGAAAGTTTCCTTTTACTTTATTTTATCTGTAGCTTCTCGTTACTTGACACGATTAAGGTTTATTTGTTGACACAATGGGCTAACTTTTCAGGATGAGGGTGTAAAACAAACAGCACAGCTGATGTACCAAACTGCACTCTTCGAAAGTGGCTTCTTGCTTGATGATCCCAAGGATTTCACTTCCCGTATTTATGATTCAGTGAAGTCTAGCTTGGACATAAGTCCTGACGCAACAGTTGAAGAGGAAGATGAGACTGAAGCGGAGGCTGAAAGTGAGGCAAAAGAAGATTCTCCAAAGCCTGAAGTTGATAATGATGTTGACGATGTCAAAGACGAGTTGTAGATTTGCATGACATCCACTATTTATCGACGGCGCTGTCGGTTTCCCTTTTGTTTTTCATGGTTTAGCTCATAAGATAGACAGTACAAGCTTATTTAGTATGACTTTTGTTTTCATAAGTTCTTAAAGGATACCTTAGTGTAATCATCTCATGCGTTGGAATTTTGTGCTACCACCCTATTAGTCTTAACACAATTTTCACTACAAAAAAAGTTTGTCTTGCTTTTCTTTGTCATCATCAATGTGTGGAAAGACTTCGCGCTATAACAAAAAGATGTAGGATAGTATTACATTGATTGTTTCAAATTTTAGAAAAAACTGAAATAAGATAGTAATTGAATAATAATATACTATATGAAGGAGGTGAGTGCAATATGAGAGGGTCGATAAATGTGAACCATGTTATTGTTCTCCAATGTGAATAAGAGTAAATTATGAAGTCTTGTGACTTTCTACGTATTAAGTGAGAATAGCCTTGATAATTAAAGGGTGAAAGAAACACGTTTGGATTTGGATTATACGAATAAATGGATTGCATCAGAAAGTTATGTCATCAATAATTTGAAAAATGCTATTTTGACTTAATGATTTAATGCTAACTATATTAATGTATAATTTAATTTTTTCTTTCTTTCCCGTTCTCAGATAAAAACTTTCTTCCTAATGTTAGCAGCATCCCTTAATTTGAACAGGTTAATTGATTAGAATTAGTTTAATGCCAAAATGTGGCCCAAATGCTGAATGTGTCTAGTACTACAAAACAGAGTTGATTGCCCACTCCATAAGAAGTTTACCCAAGAATGGATCTAGTTGATAGGCTTTGGCCCAAAAGATATTAAATGTTCTTAATGTAGTAAATGTATAATTTGCAAAATGTTTCCATATATTGAACTACTCCGTTAAAAATAATAAGTAATAGAAATTTGAAGTAAATTGCGGTCCCCAAATTTCTTCTCCCACCTTCCATAACACCCCAAATGTTAGCAAATAAATTGCGGTCAGCCTTTCCTTGTATATTCTAACAGTCACACATATTTAAACAAAACTCCATTTTACTTTCACTTTTTCTTCAGCAAATTTAAAGTAAAATTGTGCACTAACTAATAAATGGAAAAACATTGACTACATTAAGACATTATCATCTAATATTTTATAAGCCTCAAAACTTCTAACGATTTAATGAACCGAAGTAGCCATGTCAACTAAATAAGCATTAACCTAGTTATGGCTATTACGTTGCATTTCGTCAAATAAATACGTATAGTGATTAACTGCAACATTTGTAGAATGACGCGGACTAGCGAAAACTTGACTACGAAGAGTTTGCGTAACTTTCCAAAATTTTAGGAATCTTGACTGATGTTTCTCTTGTTTGATCGGCACCAATATTGAGTTAGGGGTGAAATTTTATGCATAATTATTTTAAAACGTTCTGATTCGAACATTGTAATATCTATCTTTCCAAACTTACGAAACTAACGATTGATCTGATCACAAAGCCCAGCTTAACGTTGGAAAAGAGAGCACAGTAAGTAAATCTGAATGGGATTAAAACTTGAAATGTACAACATTTGAATAATCCATTACATCATCATTAAGGTTTCAAAGAACCCCACTGCTTCAAAAGACAGAGGCAACACACCATCATTGAATTGTTTAATCAAACTAGCTACGCGCCTTTGAACATAACCGGGTGTGTTTAGCATCAGCATTAGTTCAGCAATAAGTGGCTATGTCTCTTTGCTAGACAATATAATTGCAGATCCCATTGTTTTGCCAACCCAAATGACATGGTACCAAGCTTAAAATACCCTCAAAGTTGCCTTTAACTGGTTAGTAGAGTACCAACCATGTTACTCAAATTCTAAGTCAAGCAAAGCATAGAAAACACTACTTTTCATATTGTGCTACATCACTTTCTAATTGAATAATGGCAACCCATGTATGAAAAACTCCCTTTTGCTGGTGGGGTGCACATGATTCTGATTGCAATTGCTTTCGAGTTAAAATGATTATGAAAGAGAATTCATTGAGATGTTTTCTACCATGAGATTTAGTTATCCATAAACGCCCTAAAAAATGTCACCTACCACTTTTTTGCACTATAAGTATTGCAAGGAGAAGAAGATTAGCACAGTGAGTGTAACAATAAATGGCAAGGGACATGAATGAGACTTGGATGAGAGCCCAGTGAAAAAGTTGGGAAACCATGGACTGTTAACTATCAATGGCATCTCCCCTGTCCCTGTTTGTGACTCAATTCCAGTAGGAGGAGGAGGTGGTGAATCTCTTGCCGATTTTTGGCTGCACATAAACATAAAACACTTTTGTTATTCCTACAATAATTTATTAATTACATCTACGTATTCTTTCATGATCAAACAAATCATTATACCCAAAAAAAAAAGATTGCTACTTTTAGATTTTGAAAATGATTCTGGATTGTTGGAACAAAATGGTATATTATTTCTTTTGGTAACTTTGTGAATAATGAAACAATCCAACGAAAATATCCTGTAATAGATTCCAATTGTGAGTGAGGTATTCCAGTTGCTTCGCCTCTTATTTTGCAAGCAACCCTCTTTTCTTTTTGTGTTCCTCAAGCAAATATAGTTTCGACATTAACTTGTGACACACTAAAAGGTCACTATAACTAGAAAACAAAAAAGTTAGTAACCACCATATCACTCCAATTTTAATAAAACGCTGGCATATTATTATAACGATAATTATTGTAAGATTAACAACCGAAAGTGTCCATCAACGATTGAAATCATATCTCAGAAAAATTAAAGAAAGCAATGGCAATGAAAAGAAAACAAATAAATAAATAATTGATGAAATTAATAGTTAGATGCAGAATCTCCTTACCTTGTGGTTGAAGGGCAGAATGTAATGGTATAATCAGCTCCCGTACACGTAAACGTACTCGTAGCGTCGTCGTATGCGTAGCTATACGATTTCGGACACGCGGATTTGAATACCTGCGAATAAATCGAAGGCTTGCATGTCGCGGGTGAAGCGTACGCGCCGCTGCAGCAATACTCGGGGCTCCGAAACGCTTCGCACGCGCTCCTACACGCGGCGCGATCCGCCACGCGTAACTCGTTGGGGCACCGTTGGTTCAGGTTCGCAACGCACCCGGTAGACCCGCACGTACCTGATCCGCCACTGGGGTCCACAATTAACGGCAAGTTGTAACCGTCAACGAGACTCACATCATAAAAGTCCTGCGTGCCCGAACCCGACCCGATTGTGAACTCCGCCAATGTGGCGGGTGGACTTGCCCCGCCGCCGTTGCATTCTACCTGATTGGAGCCACAGTCTCCCGTTGTGCAACTACCCTGTTGGGTATTCGGGTCAAATTTGCACCCGGTTCTGCCCCAGAATCTTCCGGACCAATTGGGCGGCGCGTGGAAGATCCGTGACCCACCCGGTTGGAGTTCAAACCCGGTTGAATCCAATACGGAGCTCCCTGCATTGGCCAAAATCCCAGGCCACACCGTGTAATCACATTTGTTGATAAGAGTAAATGTGGCACATGAAGCACCTATTATCCAATGATACAAAGTATAACTAGTTTAGAAAGAAGTTATGTTATGCAACAAGATTCAATGAATGAAGAATGAAGAAATTAATTACCTTTGAAAATGAAAACCCAGATGAGAGCAATGTGTATGAAGAAGCAATCCATTTGCAATGTGATTGATGAATGGAAGAGGAGAACAGAGGTGAGAATGTTCACCACTGCCCATGCATGAAATGATAATAAAGTGTTAGATTTTGTGATGAATAGATATAGGGTGTGAGAAGAGATGATTATAAAGTGTATATATATATATATATATATACTATAGGTTAATCTATAAAGAATATTAGGTGGAGTAAAACCCACTATAAGTTGCTGAGTGATTTGTAAAAAGGTTAAGCTAAAGGGTATAATATCATAGATCTTGTAGCAAAATATCTGTATCTGGTTTTTGACTGCGGAGTGAGGATAATTATGTTGCTATGATTCTTATAGGATTTAATGAACCAACGTATATAAGGGGCAAAGTATATTATTATGTAATTAATTAAAGGGAGTTGTTTAATTAAGGTCACTCTCACTTTTGATAGTGGCTAAGGGATTCGATTCTTCTTCTATCTTCTTTCTTTCTTCTGTCTTTCATTTTTCTCTCAGCCAAGGAACTCAGATCACATTTTTTTTTCCAACTGTATTGTGAATTCATGACTTTTGTGTTCATTTGCTGTGATTTCATTGCACTGCACGCCACACTTTTCTGAGTTGCTAAATTTCTGATTTTAGCTTCTAACCAAATCACAATGCTACTTCTTCTACATATACATGCAAGTACTGTTAAAAGTTGTTTCTTTTGCTTCTGTTTTGCCCATGATTCTACAAAAATGAAATTGTTAAATAATTATATTGTCTTCTAATTATTAGACATAACCTATGAAAAACAAAAACTGTTAGTTATATGTTTTATCAAAAAAGTTGTAGAATGAAAATTTGCCCTCAATATGAGCAAAGTTCTAATGATATATGTAGATTGACATGTTAATAGTATTCTTTAAGTAATTATTATTATTATTAAAATCAATAAATTTATTATATATAATAATTTATACTTAAATAATAGCATCGAAATTCTTTAGATTATTTTGTATAAACTATTTTCTTTGGTAACTTTCAGTTTCAGTTACTTTGGAAGCATCTTGTTTGGTGACAATTTTACCTAACATGCTTGCAAGACTAAGAATCTCCTCCTTTTTTAACCCTGTTGTCTCTTCATTTTCTTTTTCTCCATGTTTTATTTTTGTTTTAAATAACCTCTGACTTTCTAACGTGGAATTGGATTCTCAATTATCGCATAAATTGAAAAGTATTATGGTTAGTGGGTTTGAATTAACTTTTTTTTATTAATAAATGTGTATTAAAATCCATTATTAAGTATTGTTAGTATTGATGATACGTAATGACGCGTTGAATTGCTTTTAATTATGGACTAACATTATTGAATACATAAAATTGAGATTTTCTGAATAAAATATAAAACACGCAAAGCACATTACTAAAACAAGACTTAATAACCTTATATTTTTATTTTTCTTTGCTGTTCTTTGTAGATTGATGCATGCTAAACAACAACTCAAACTAAGATAATTAAATCAATCCATAGGCTTAAGATT
>Ga0099825_1005878_pt1 | contig 15605 bp, 9 predicted proteins | sample SiratroredBW_FD_76838 | JGI IMG/M metagenome (GOLD analysis project Ga0099825, IMG submission 76838) | Root nodule microbial communities of legume samples collected from California, USA - Siratro red BW | ecosystem: Host-associated > Plants > Roots > Nodule | place: USA: California | collected...
AAATACTGAGGATGTTTTTTAACAAAAAAATATTAATAAAAAAAATTCAGTAAAATTATATAAATAGATAGAGAATTATATATATATATATATATATATATATATATATATATATATATATATATATATATATATCATAGTCATGTTTCGCATCAGACATCAATATCAGTGTCTTCTATTTAGACAACTCAGTTCTGCAGATTAATTGGATGACAACCACGGTACACCATGCACATTTGGTTACTTTCAACTCATTATTTCTCAACTCTGATTGTGTTCATCTTAATTTCCGCTAGCAAATTTTTATATCTATTTAATTTCACCAATAATCATATATTGCATCAAATTTTGTGTACATCAATACAAACTTAAATTCAGTATTAGCATATAAAACTAACAGTAATGTATTAAGAAACTTGCGTGATGCAGTGTTGGTTCCAAAGGGTGTTTGGTGAGGGGTCATTTTAAAACTGTGGTTAGTGTTTATCTTTGGTGTGTAGATTAGGTTTAAATATGGTGCAATTATTGTTGTAACGATCAAAGAATGCATGCATTTATATAAGGATTAGGGGTTAGGCATGAGATAAAATGCTGTCTACAATGATTGTTAACATGGATCAAAGCCAAAGCAATCAATCACTTTCCACCATCAAGATGAACTTGTTTTCCTTTAATCGTTTTGGGTCTTTAATTAACCAATGGTCCCCAACATGCATCATTGTCCAATGTTCCTTTTCTTATATATAAAATTCAACGTAAAAAAGAACCCTGTTTTCTTTGATAAAGAGAGTTGTTCTCTGATTTTACGTGCTTGACTTGCTTTATATGGTGATTGGTATGGCCAAATTTCAGCCATGGCATTCACAGATTGAATAGAATTGGAAGTATTTATATATTTCTCAAATTCTACAAACTAAGGTGTCACTTTCGTAAGCATAATGCCTCCATAACAAATGAAGCAACACCCTCTGGACTTATTTCATGATTCCAAGTATCGAAGGATATTATATAATTTTTAGTTAAAAAAGACGTGCACTCTACTCCAAGCCAGAATCAAATTCCTTTCTTATTTTTCGCAAGTATAATTATAAAAAATTTACAAACATGCTGATATCGTTACTGAAATAAGATTTTTGGACTAATTATTTCAATATCTATTGTATAAGTTTAATGGTGACCAAACTCTCAGTATAGCAAATATATATATCTTGTAAGAGTCAATATATCTACTTTAAAAGATAAGTTACTATGTACTAATTATATTAAATGCTCACTACAATTCTATAAATTACTAATACATAGAACTTGACTACTTTTTAATAAGTTCTTCTTCCTATACTAAATATGTGTATGGTCACAACTAATTTGAAATTATAGATAAAATATCTTAACCAATATAGATCTGAACTAAATCAGTATTTAATAAAAGATGTGAACAATTATGACTACAATCAATTATCATCATAGCAAGTTATCAATATTCATTATTTGTTAAGCTCAAATCAACATAGAAACTCATGATCTGTTTTTAGGTTAATAGTGAATATGTTTTCTTAATATATACATTTTTGTTTATGAAAGTAGATAGGGCAGTATGATTGAACTAGTATTATCATCACATATACACCACATATTTAGTTTTTATGTTTTTTTTTATATATGGTCTAAGCACTTCATTTGTAGGCAAATTTTCCAAACTCAGTGTAATTTTTATCTGAAATTTTTATCTGAAATTTTTAAAATGGTATATTTTTTTTTTTTTTTTTGGATATGGGTAAATCGTGCATATTCATGGCACTGTTTCACGATTTAATTTAAGATTAAATGAAATGGTGAAAAGAGGACACGATTTTAGTCTACTAGATGAAATCATGTAGCCAAAAATTCAATTAATGAGTTAATTAATATGGTGAGAATACTATAGGATGGTGGTTAATATTCTCCATCCATTCCTCTTTTATTTTGTTTGGCACCTGTGATGTATTACTAATGTGCAACTAAACTAAATGCACAGTTACAAAACTGGTTTTATTTGTTGATAAAAATGGTTGAAATTAAATTGAAACAAATGTGAAGTTAATTTAAAATTAAACAATAATGGTTTAAGGGATTATTGTTTAAATTAAAATAAAAAATGACATTAGTATGAGATTTATATATTGAACTAAATTAAAAGTAAGTTTGATTTTGAAAAGAAAAATTAAATTAAATTAAATTAAATTAAATTTAGTAATAAAATATATTTAGCAAAATTAAGTTTAAGTTTAATATTTGAATTTAGTTACTAATATAAAAATAATTTAAAATAAAATTAAGATTTAGCAATAATTTAGAATGAAAAATTTGAAAATATTATATAATTTTTTAAATAAATTTATTGTTAGTTTTTAAATTATATTTATTGTTAACTAAATCTATTTCTATATTATGAACTAAATTCATAGCATGTAACTTTTCTTCTCAGTAACCACTCTTCTATTCAAATTAAATTTCCATTTATTTTAGTTGCACATTAGCAATAGATTGTGCCAAACAAAACAGAAGAGGGATGGATGGAGAATATTAATCCCACTATGGTATTCTCACTATATTAATTAACTCACTAATTAAAATATTAGCTGCACAATTTCATCTAGTAAATTAAGATGGTGTCTTCTTTTCACGATTTCATTTATTTCATTTATTCTTATATTAAATCGTGGAATAGGGCCACCATTTCTTCACAATGATATCTGTCTCCTATGCACAATTTACCTATATCTGAAAATAAATAAAAAAAATACATCATTTCAGGAATTTCAAAAAAAACTATACCAGTTTAGAAAATTTACCTCATTTGTACTTTAATTTATAATATATATTTTTTTGTTGTTGATAAAATAAAATATAATGATAGTGTTACTCTACTTCGACATGCAAGTAAAAAGGATCAGGAATTATGTAATGTGGAAATGAGAATGGTAGTGTAGTAGGTTACAATAAAAACTTAAGTGATTCAACATCCTGAATTCTAAGGAGGTTCCTGGACATGTATATGGGTTTAAGCACTTTGTGCTTTCTATTTATAATATTATTTATTATTGATAAAAAACACATAATATTTTTTTTCTAAAATTCTTTTTACTTACTCTTTCTAAGGTGTGTATCTTATAAATATTTAATATCAATTGTAAATTAATAATTTTACTAATAATTTCAAATAAATTAATCATCACATTTAGATTCTTATCATATATCAATAATTCAATCTTTTTATATTTAATCTCTAATATATAATAAAAAATATAACAAAATTTCAAAAAGATTATGATTTATATTTTATCATATTAATATTTTTTTTCTTTAGAAGTGGGCAAATTTCTCAAACTAGTGTAATTTTTTTTTGAAATTTTCAAAATGGTGTATTTTTTATTTTATTTTCGGATATGGGTAAATGGTGCAGAGATTGCACGATATCATTGTGAATAAATCGTTTTATTATTGCACCATTTAATTCAAGATATAAGAAGATAACACAATTTAGTTAAAGTAATGAAATTGTGGAATAAATGTACGATTTTAATTAACAAATTAATTGATTAATTAAAATTGGTAGGCTACTGTAAGAGTTTAGGGTAATTAATTCTCCCACCTTTCCTCTCCTATGTTTCAATGTTATATTGGGTTCTGCATATAAAATTAAATTAAAATTAATGCATAGTGATAAAACCATTTTAATTTGAATGGTTTATATATAGAGAAAAATTAAATTATTTGAATTGATTAGTTTTTAAAATTTATTTATGTTTTTTTCCTTCTTAAAAGTACTTACTTGGACTCTTTTTTTCTTTTATAAAAATTCTGAAACTTATTTTAATTTTTGTCCTTTTTAAAACTACTTATGCTTTTTTTTTTTTATAAAAATAATCATTGTTGTAATTTTATAAAAATTTTCAAAATACTTCCGCTTTCTTCTTTTCTTTTATAAATTAAATTAAAACTGGTAACTTTTCTTCATATTCTTCCGTTCAAATTAATTTCACATTTATTTTAATTACTTAAATGGCAATTAATTAACTTCAATGACTACATTTTCATTTTCATCAAAATTTCCAAAAGGTTTTATCACTATGCATTAATTCTAATTTAATTTTATATGCACAACCCAATACAACATTGAAAAATAGGAGAGGAAAGGTGGGAGAATTAATCACCCTAAACTCTTGCAGTAGCCTACCCATTTCAATTAATCAATTAATTAGTTAATTAAAATGGTACATTTATTCCACAATTTCATTCCTTTAACTAAATTGTGTTATCTTCTCACAATTTCATATATCTTAAATTAAATCGTGCAATAATATAACGATTTATTCACAATAATACCGTGCAATCTCTGCACAATCTACCTATATTTGGAAATAAAATAAAAAATACACCATTTTGTTTCGAAAATTTGCCCTAAAAGTGTATATAATATCTACATTAAATGAGTATGATCTCATATTTATATATTTTTTTACAATATTTTTATTATCTTTTTTAATCTTTTATTGACTTGAACATTAGAGATTCTTTTTTAAATATATATTTATTTGATTATGTTCTTGAAATCATATATCCTTAAAGTTCATAGTTCAATACAAAGATTTTATTAATTTTTGGTAAGAATGTTTTTTAAGATCTTAAAATTCTTTAGCTCAACTACAGGCTACGAGCATATGTATATATAGAGAATCTCTAATTTAATCTCATGCCTTGAATAATTTTTTATTAACAAAATTGAAATATGTTTAATTCTGTTGTATATCTTGAGCATCTATACTTTTACAACTTAAATATACATAGTTCAACTTTGTATCTTAAGAATCTCTAACTTAATATTGTGCCTTAAACATCTTTACTCGGCTCATGTTTTCAAGAGTAAAAAAAATAATTCTCATTTATTATTTCTTATTACATATTTTGAATATATATAAATGGGTAAGATAATATTGGAATCTTATTGCCCTTAATAAAACAGTATCCTTAAAATCATTGGATATAATATTTTAAGATAACTCAACACTCTCATTCAAGTCAGTGAATGAATATTTTTCATTCCCAGCTTGGATATAATTCTTTCAAAATTATTACTATTCTGTCTTAAAGACAAGTGTCATTGGTGAACCTTATAGAGTGGACCAGCCTTCACACATTATTTCAAGTCTAGATTCTGATAATGTTCATTTTTACAACTGGTGCAAGAGTCTTCCGTATAGTAAAGGTCATTCCACTATCTAACACCGATAGGCTGAAGACACACTCTAAATCAGGACAAAAATATAGCAATGAAGGTTGCAATTGTGTATGATGACAAATGTCAAAACACACACAAAGACTAAAAGTTGAGTGAACAATAATGAAGACTGCAATTAGGTTTATATGACAATGAAGATTGATTTATACAACATTGAAGGTTATAGCAATGAAGGTTGTAATTAGGTTTATACAACAATGAAGACTACAATTAGATTTATACAATAATGAAAGTTACAAAGGTTTATTTTACAGGATAAAAGGCTTCTAAAGATGAGGAACTCTAATACCATCTAAAAAATAAAAGAGAATAATTCTCATTATATACATTGGGTAAGATAATATTGGAATCATACAACACTTAATAAAACAATTTCCTTCAAATTATGTGATTTACAATCTGAAATAAAGATAAATATATAAAATTAAAGTCCAAAAATAGCAAATTAAAACTAATATAACAGAATTAAAACTATTAAATTAAATATCAAATCTTTTTTAAAATAACTCGGACACATGTCTTAAACATCAACATCCATAACCAGTTTACATTTTTATTATCTTTAATTTAACTTCTTGTCTTACGTAATTTATATATTAAAAAGAATGAAAAACTACTATATTATCAAAAGCATAAATTGATATGTTTCTTTTTTATTAAAAGTTGTAACTAAATTAAATCATTAGCTTAAAGGTGTCTAACAAGTATTAAAATTTGTACCTCAGAATATAAAAGAGTCAAATTATAAAAAGAGACTAAAGGTTTTGACTAGTACAAAATAGCATTCAAATTGTCTCTAAAATCATTTTGCACCAATTTGTTTTTTTGTCTAACACTAAACAACTTGTTAGTTGATCAAAAGAATTTTAAAAGAGTGTTTTTTTTTTTTTATTTGATGATAGACCTTGTATATTATGAGTTATATTAACTTTCATGCGTGATCATATATGTTTCATGCATTTGATTAAGTTAACATCCATTTATGCATCATATTCATTTTACATCTTTCATATACAATTTAATTATTTTAAAAGACTTTTAACAATATTTTTAGAACATATTAATCTATTAAAATTATACACAATCAATTATTTTGTAAATTATGAAAATAATAACTTACTTATTTCATACAATAATAGATTATATTAAATACCGTAATAAATAAATATAAGTGATTACCAATTATTTAAAGTTTGTCACAAATATAAAAATTTATAGATAATAAACTATTACTTAAATAATCTATTGTTTATATTCAACTAAAAATAATATAATTGGTTATGTTTTACGATGATATCTTAAATTTGTTAAATTTAATTTTGAGTAGAAGGTTCTTAATATATTTAAAAAAAAATCAAAATCAATTAGAAACATATTATGAATTTCAAGAACTCCTTATGAAGTAAAACAAATAACTTTTTATATCGGAGACATTTGGTGAAAATATTACATGAGAGAGTGCTATATGATAATAGTAACTTTTATTTGCTGAAGCTTAGTCTTAACATGCACGTTATTGGGTCATGACAGGGCTAGAAGATGTTGGGCTTGGTTTGTGTTTACAGGTCCATTGTCACATTCCATTTCGTCATATCCCTTCTGGATACTCTCGGTACATCCCTTCTCATACACAAATTGCTTTTCACACCTCTTCTAACAAATTTATACCCGTTCTCTGATTTCTCCATCACTCTAAATTTAGTGTTTCAATCTTCCTTTGTTTATTTCCAACACCTCCTAGCCTTTTCTCATATAATTTTAACACATTGTCTCTTCCCTAACTAAATTGTGATATTGTCTTTTGTCACCCCTTTGTCTTGGATTTACCTTTTTCTCTAAGTTTGAATTGGAGGAGAAGGTGTAAGAGGACTACTCTTGAGATACTTATCTTCACTTTTACATTACCAACTTTAATTGAGTTGATTTCTTTCTCCATCTTTCTCTCATGGTTATAGTTCTCAAAAGATGAACAAATTCAAATCTTTCACCCTATCTTATCTACATATTTTGCAATAAATATTCCTTACACTCTACCCCATTCTCAGAAAATCTTTTGAATCACGTATTTATTAGAAAACTTTAAAAATACAATATTTTAATATCAGCTTCTTTGTAAACTCCTCCTTTTATATCTATCTTATTGTTCTCCAAGGTTTCTTTTACTTCAATATGCTTTTTTTTTTTATTAAGAAACAACAAATATTAAAATTTTAATTTTTTTACTAATGTTGAATATTTAAGTATTATTTCTAACACAATGTATTATTACATTTATGTTTGAGAAGTCCAAAATAATTTTAAAATCTCAATAAAGAATAATTAAATCTTGAAATGTAGTAAGTATACGGTGTTGGATTAAGTATATAGTATTAGACTAAAATAACAATTGATAATTACGACATAATTTTTTTATTTGAAAGTATTAATTCAAATGTCATGTTTATGACTTAATCCATTTACCTATGTTAAATAAATATATCCTATAATATATAAAATACGAAATAAAAGAAAGAAACACTACATTTTTTTATTAAAAGCTTTGAATCTAATATTTCTATATCACATGAAAACCAACCAAAACGAGAAGTTTAGGTGGACATAAAAAAACCTATATACTATCCCAAAAGAATTAGTGAGGTCCAAGGAATGTCTGAAAAGACTTTCGCCCTTCAAGCATTTATATGTGTAATGAAAAATTACCAATTAACTAAATAATTTTTTATTTTTCATTATGTAACTACTTTTTTCTTGGAGAGTATAACTTTTCTTCCTTTCTATTTTTTAATATATTTAAATTTCATTTGTTATTTTTGAAATTCTGTAATTGCCTCAAGGAAATAATTTTGTATTATTTTAAAAATGAAATATTTAAATGGTGGGAAGAAGATTTTCACCCAGTAGATATATTTATATTTTAATTGATGATTTTGAATTTCATGAGGTGTAGATTATTCCAATAAGGTGCTACTTGTTTTAATCGTCATTAGGATCTTTAAAGAGTATTCCATCATTTAACTTAAATATGAGCATAAAGTTGTCATGAGAAAGATTGCACTACTTCACAATGTTAGTTTAAGTCCTTTTTATGTACTTAACTTTTGTTCTTGTTGAAAGAGACAATTCCTACCACAGTTCATGTAATTGCTTGTTGCACTTTCTACTGTGTGTGCTTTGTAATATCACAAAGGGTCAAAGATAGGAAATGCTAAAAATTGTTGATCTCAAAGTTGTTTATATTTCCTAAAGTATTCTATCTTATTTCAACCACTAATAAAAAATACATTAAAAGAATGTGTTCAAGAGTCCTATGTAACCAATCACTAGAAAGTTTCTGGCCGAACAAATCACCTTCACCTTGTTTCGATCAATTCTATGGGACATTCTTCGAATACTTCTCCCTCTCTCTCACACATTTGAAGTGTCAATTTTCTCACAGCAAAGTACAAATTAAGAAATAGAAGAATACAAAGAAAGAAAAAAATAATACTAGAAATTGGTGGCTGTTGCCAGTTATTTTTTTGACTTTCATTCATATTTTTGGCCTATGTCTACTGTGGCTGTGGAGATTGAAATTGAAAAAGTTTGATTTCCTCCACCAGAATGCCTCTCCGAATACTCCAAGGTTTGGTTTTCTCAATTTGTTTCTGCACCATTGTCACTGTGATGTACCAGTGGATCAAACTTGTTTCTGTTATAGCAATTGCAAATTCATGCATAGTATTACACTTGAGCATACGTTTTGATCACCCATCAAAGCTACAATGCTTCAAGATTATTTAGTAGCACTTAATTGGTTCAATGTGAAAACCATATTCAATCACATGTCACAGTATACAGCTTATCTAAGGATCTTATGTTGATAAGTTTCATAATAGTTTTTATTGAAATACCCCTCAAAAGAAAGTGTGAAAGGGTCTTCAACTAGTTTTGTAAATTTGAACAAAACAAAACAAATATTGTAACTACTTCAAACAAGTTTTTGGTAGAACCTCTTAGATGTATCTTCTTTCATTCTACCAAGTCTAGAATATGGATCATATGATCTTTGACAAAGTTTGTGATTGATTGCAACAGAAGCTTCACCCTCTGATAACTCACAGACAACACAGCACAAATCTGGAGCATTGTTTTACATCCTGGGAGGAATTATTGTGCTGGCCATAGTGTTGGTTTTTGTATATGTATATCGGAAGCGTATAAAGCGGCCACCACAGAATATGAAAGTTACAACTACAGAGCAGCAAGGTAGTTTGAGAAATGAGAAAAATTATCATAAGTGAAACCACAACACTCAAAAAATTTACGACCTTGTAGTCTGTTAATATTTGTGTGTATATAATGATTGTTTGTGCTTAATTAGGAATTGGGAAACACATTGAATCAGCAGATATGATGAAGATGATATTTTCATCTAATCAACAGTCAGGTAACTCTTGCTTGGTCAATCAAATATCTCATATATATCATCATTGGACCTCTATCTCTATATTGGAGTTAATTTCAATATGTACACAGGGTCCATGGAGTTGTTTAGTGGGAACCTTCGAACAATTAACTGCTTTGACTACCAGACATTGAAGAATGCAACCACCAATTTCCATGCTGATAATTTTCTTGGAAGTGGTGGATTTGGACCTGTCTACAAGGTATGAATAAACATTATATCTAATAACAAGCTTGGTTTAATAGAGAAGTTTTTTGTTAATAATGAAATTGCAAATTTGATCTATATATGGAGTAAAATCACCTGCTCTTTTGCAGTCTTATCTTGTTATCGAGTTGGTCACATAGATCACAGACTACTATTGGATTTGGTTAACAATCAAATCTTGTAAGATGTCATTAACTAAGATGTGCCTTTTGATCATAACACCCTATAAAGAAAAATTTCAAAGTAAGAGAATGTCATTTATCTGTTGGAGTGGTAGTTATAAGTTAAGTTTTGCATTGATTGGTAATAGGCAAGTTGAACAACATTTTAAGTCATGAGAATCCCCATAACTAATATAACCTCAAGGACTGACATAACACCACATATCTAATCAAAGTGAGATAATCAAGAAACGCTCAGGTTCATTTATATGCACTTTAATGTATCCTAATTGTAGTTAAGTTTTTGACAGGGAAAGTTGGTAGATGGAAGGATGATTGCAGTTAAGAAATTGTCTCTCAACAAATCCCAGCAGGGAGAAAAAGAATTTCTGGTGGAGGTGAGAACAATCACTAGTATCCAACACAAAAATCTGGTTCGCCTTCTTGGATGCTGCATAGATGGGCCTGAAAGGATACTTATTTATGAATACATGAAAAACAGAAGTTTGGACCTCTTTATACATGGTATCTTTTCTTTTTGAATCCTCTTTGGGCCTTTTTAATTGTGAACAATTATTGGTGTGAAACTTTAGCTGGTATATCTGCTGCTCAAGTACACATAAAAGTCCTTATAGTTCCTATACAAGGACAAAAGTTCCAAAACTTTCACCAATGACAGTACTGTTTATTTGTGCATATAGCTGTACTAAAGAAAGTTATAGAATAAAGTACTGAAGTGTATAAGAGAACACAATTAAGTGAAATTGGTCAAAATGCATCTACAAGCAATTACTTACAGAAACTCTGATTTAATCATGACTATCAACTATCACTTTCATTTACTTTAGTCTAAGATCATTCTAGTTATTTTAGAATTATTTCTGTAATGGAATGTTCATATAGTAGACACCTAGACCACTGTTTGATGAATGCTTAAGGATCTTAGGATTGTTTTGATGTAACAATTCTTTCTTTGGCTGATTCTTGAATGTAGAAAACAGTGATCAATTCCTGAATTGGAAAACCAGATTTCAAATTATTCTGGGAGTAGCGCGAGGACTACAATACCTCCATGAGGATTCACACCAAAGAATTGTTCACCGAGATATCAAAGCAAGTAACATTCTACTTGATGACAAGTTTCAGCCAAAGATTGGGGATTTCGGGCTGGCTAGATTTTTCCCCGAAGACCAAGCTTACCTTAGCACACAGTTTGCAGGAACACTGTATGCCATTTATTGAATCAAATTAAATGATATTTTTTATCGAAAGATATTTATTTTGCATTCACCGAACCAAAATTGTCATATAGCATTATTAGTTCATCATATGGCTCAGCAATTTCATCGTCATTATGATTTTAGTGCTGCCAACTACCCGCACTGCAAGAATTGCTTTTGCCGAGAACTTTTAAATGTTTGCACACAGTTCAACACCATCGTGTATCTAGTTGCATATATCATTAAAGTGGCATCTTGATACTGCTTTATGTGATTGGAGGAAGTACCCGGGTATTAAATTCTTGTTGTTAATGACATCAACTTTTCTATACTTTATGTGTAGAATGGTTATTTAGTTTATGCATGAAATGATCAGTGAAAGAAAATAGGATGTTACTAACAATGTCTTGTTTGTAATTTTGTCACTTTATTAAAATGTGAAGCATTTTTCGGTTGCCAAACAACTTAACTATCTATAGTAGGTTTCCATTGATAAATGTCTTTTTTTTTTGTTTACTTTTTGTGCAGAGGTTATACTGCTCCAGAATATGCCCTTAGAGGAGAATTATCAGAAAAGGCCGATATCTATAGTTTTGGAGTTCTTTTATTGGAAATAATCTGTTCCAGGAAAAACACAGACCGCACGTTACCATCAGAAATGCAGTACCTCCCTGGATATGTAAGTTCTCACATTTTCATAAACATATTGTTAGAAATGCATCTAAATGATATTAATGAAATATTTGTTAAGAAAAAAGTTATTATAATTTATAATAATTATTCTATTAGGGTGTAATGTCATAATCAAATTGTAAGTATATATTAATATATTAATATGATTATCAGTTACAATTTATAGTGTATGTTAACTAATTTCATGATATAGGCATGGAAATTGTACGAGAATGCACGGATATTAGACATTGTTGATCCGGTGCTGCGAGAACATGGATTTGTAGAAAAGGATGTTATGCAAGCAATCCATGTTGCTTTCTTATGTCTTCAGCCTGATGCACATTTGAGGCCTCCCATGTCAGAGATTGTGGCATTGTTGACATTCAAAATTGAATTGGTGACAACACCAATGAGGCCAGCCTTCCTGGATAGAAGACCAACAAAGGATGATGAAAATCATGGTTTAGAAGCATTATCCCAAGATTTAACATCTCCCATATGATTACTGAAATCTGTGTTCCCTACCCATAAGGCTATAGCCACCAATCCAAACAAAAAATTATTGATTTGCTGGATAATTAGGGGCCATGATTTTAAAGAAAGGAAAAGAAGGAGTTTAAAGAATATTTCAGAGTGTAGATTTCATTCTCTTCAAGTTTCTATATATATATGGTTCATATGAGTTCTTCAAAAATACTATATGTTTGGTTTACTTTTAATACTGCGATGAATTCAACAGTAGTTGAGTTCCAAATTGTAAATGTAACTGGCTTAATAACTTAATAATCATTGCCTAAGGACAAGGACTTATAATCTATATAGACTTTTTTTTAAGTACTTTAACAACTTTTTGGTATATATGTACATAAATATTTGTAAGTTAGATGCACCAATTGACAAGGATGAGAATGTAAGTACAAAGGAGTATCAATCTTCTTTATCCTTCTTAATTCTCTTCCTTAAATAGCAACAAGATAAAGAAAGAATATTAAGGTTTTTTATATATATAAAGATACTAATTTCATTCAAAATATAAGATATAAAAAACATACATTATAGTTAATTATTCATTCACATAAATTTATAGCTTGGACTTATAAGCACTTCTAAAAAATCATGATTAAGTAATAGTTTTCAAATTTATTTTCTATTATTTCTTTTAGTTACCAATTACATTTAATTACTCAATACCACTTAATAAAAGAATAAGATTGTTTGATATAGAAAAATCCTATTTCATATTGAATTATGGCAGGATTCAAATGGGTAGTTTCATATATGGTTCAAACAAAATAATATTTATTAAAAGTTAGATAATTTTTATATTATTTATTATTTTGTTTGTTTAAATTTTATATATTGAGCATAGCTTTAGGTATAATTAATTTGTTTTGAATATTACATATTTTATCATCCTTAAAAATATGGATAAATTAATTCAATCCTTAATAATGACATCAGTGTAATTTTTTATAAAATCTTGACAATAATATTTTTTATCATTCATAACTATAAAGGTGGGTTTGGGGAGAAGGGTTAAACAGATAAATCTTAGGAAGGACCAGATCTAACTTTTTACAACTGACTTTAACATGTAATTCTCAGTCAATACAATTATTTTGCGATTCATTATTCTTCACTCAAAGTTTTAAATGTTTTACATTCAAATAAAAAAAATAAAACAATGTCATATCCCTAGCAATTAATCATTTATCTGAAAGACTAATTATTAGATTTTTAGACACAGCAAACACTTTTAATAGATAAACTGAGCTATCATGTAAAGGGTTAACTTGATATTCCTCTTTCTACAACTTGTGAATGGTGGTCCATTAACCCATTAACTTTCTTAATTGCATAGTAATCATACATACCTCTATATATATATATATATATATATATATATATATATATATATATATATATATATGCCCATTTCCCAGTTTTATAATGGCACATGTAATCATAGAGAAACAATGTTAAAGAGTAAAGGTTTAAACTTTTCAACATAATATTAATTATTTCAAGGAAACTTATTCTACCATCCAATGTCATCACGTGGTTAGAATCTAACTCATCACGTGGTTAGAATCTAACAGGTGATGTTCACATGTAAAGTTAAACAAAATAATAAAATTAAAATTAATACTAAAAATATACTTATCAGAAACTTAATTTAGTAAATCATACGACCATGAGTTGGAATTAGTGACAAAGTCATGTGAATCTTTCTTGCATCCATCATAAGGGTAGAATTTATTTGACTTGGTAAAGTGAAGTTTATTTTTTGAATGAGCCTATGTTTAGATAATTTCTTCAATTTTTGTTCTAAACATCTTATACTTGTGTTTGAGTCTTATATAATAAAACACGATAAAAAAAACAAAAAAATAAACTTATTATCTAGTTAAAAATAAAAGTTGTGGACCAGATTATTTTTATTTTAATAAGTCAATTTATTTAAAATACACTCCTATTATTATATTATCACTTTTTAAACGATATAATATTGCTAGAGTCTAATATCAAACCACATATCATCTTTGCCTTTTCACTACAAATTCCATGTTAAAGGCATCTTGTCAAATATGTTCCTTCACATTGTTTATATCAATAAAAAGAATAAAGTATTTGAGAAATATTCTAATTTTTATATAAAACTGTTCAAAATTATATATTCTTTTTTCTATTCTACTTCCTACACTACATGAAAATAATTGAAAACATAAATTATTGATCTAGCTTAAAAATTGAAAGAGAAGGTGTAGATAACATACCTATAACAAAATCTACTGCTAAGAAAATTTAATTATTTCTTAAATTTTAGTTATTTATCAGTCTATCCTTCACATCACATTCTTAAATTTTAGTTATTATTCAGTCTATCCTTCACATCACATACAAGCACTTTATAAAACTTTCTAACAGTTATATTGTTTTACAATTCTTACTCTGCATCTCATGTTATATATACCATTTTGGCCACAATCTTTAATGTATTTCTTTCATCTTAGTTTTTGCATTCAAATTCTTCACTTTGCTATTTTTTTTAACCTAACAAAAACATATCTATAGACATAACATACGATCAATGGGCAGATCTTTAGAAAATATTTTTTATTTATTTATAGCTGTACCCAAATTTTGAGATGCTAACTGTATAATATATAAGTGCACATATGGCGTAGTTTTACCATTTTTAATTTTTTTTAAGCAAAACAATGTAAGAAGACGAGAAACTGATTGAAAAGAAACTGCAAAGTTAGGTTTTCTTTTATTTTTTTTTTCACATGAAAATTTATATATATTATTTGAATAGTCATTTCAGATGTTGCTTGGAAGATACTAATAAAATATATAGAAGGACAAATATACAATGCTACTTCAAATATTTTTTATAATTATTTTTTCAGAATTTGAGATAATTAAAAATAATTAATTTATCATGTCTTTTATTTGTTATTGTCTCATATTTGTCTGAATACCTACTTACATTGTTCAGATTCATTATATATATATATATATATATATATATATATATATATATATATATATATATATATATATATATATATATATTTTTATTTTTTTTTTTATATTTTTATTATTTTTTTTATAAA
>Ga0099825_1005880_pt1 | contig 15602 bp, 7 predicted proteins | sample SiratroredBW_FD_76838 | JGI IMG/M metagenome (GOLD analysis project Ga0099825, IMG submission 76838) | Root nodule microbial communities of legume samples collected from California, USA - Siratro red BW | ecosystem: Host-associated > Plants > Roots > Nodule | place: USA: California | collected...
CAATTTTTTATTATATATATATATATATATATATATATATATATATATATATATATATATATATATATATATAACACCTATATAGACAGATGTAGAAACCAATTAAGAAAGAGTCTGACCAGGATTTGTCATACCCTGGGTGTTATTTGTGTTACATTAGTTTTTCCTATTATGCAATCTATTAAGTTATCATTCATTATTGTTGAATAAAATACGCGCCTCTTGTCATGGAAACCACCTTCATCTTGAACAACCTGAAAATCATTGGAAGTTACAAAGACATATCCTTTGACATAATTAGATAAACATGACATAATCAGTACTCACTGTATCTTGAATTCTGTAGAACCATTGGACTCTGAAATAATTTTGTCCATCAGTTGTTTGGAAAAATTCAATAATCTTTCCAACGTGTTTTTCTTCTCCTTCACCCTGAAAGATTATACAAGGTGTGAGCATAAATTGCTCTCGTTATGTTGGCATGAGATTTTAAAGTTCATAGGGTCACTAACATCCACCTATTATGTTACTTACAAACTCTACAATGGATATTACAAAGATTAATATAATTAGTCATATTCACATTCATATTAAAAGGACACTCGTTACATCTTTGTGAATAAGATTGATGAATTTGAATATATAGCAGTAGTTACTGATGGTGATGGTCTCAATATCAAATTTTAATCTTCTATTTAATACTTCATAGATAGGAAGGAGAATTTTTTATGCAAATGTCTTATGTGAGGAGAAATAGGAACAGAACGGGAATGATGATGTGGCAAACAGAAATGTCAATAATATAAGTGGAAATTGGGTACATAGGGAATGAGTAGAGTATACGGTAGAGAATAATCTCTTAGTTTATTATGGACAGTGAGCGTTAGTTCTCAGAAGGAACATTCCTGTGACAGTGAGAACGTTTCTCTACCAAATTTTCCTTTAATCATTAATAGTACAAGTCTTTCTGTTGGTTTTTCTAATCTATTACTCTATTAGGGTTCCTAACAAAAGATATGTCGAAAAGTGTGACTCACTATTATTCCATGAAGGAGAGTAAAAGAATATATGTGTGTTGTGTACAGTTACATTCTACACTCCTAGTATATATAACTGTATGTGTGTATATATATATATATATATAAATATAAACAGGCATTTATGCATTTTCCTCTATGAAATTCATAAAGAAAGAGAACTGAGAACCTAGGCAAGAACAAAAGTAAAATATGGAAACTTATAGATATAGATGTGTCCTTATATTGATACCAAAGGTTCCAGTCAGAATTATCTCCCAGCTAAACCTAAGTGGCTTGGGTGGGCCTTTAGTTTCTGCTTGATTTACTAACTTAAATATTTGTGATTAAATCTAAGAAATTAAATTTCAGGATTAGGAAATATTATCTCCAACAAAAGACTCAAAAAAGAAAAGTAGTAAATATATAGGAAAATTGCAGAAGAAATATAGAATTAGGCCACACATATAACCTTGATTAAATTGTCAGTGTAATGGTGGACATGCAATGTAGTGGAAAATATGAAAAGGCAAAAGGAGTATTGATAACAACATGGTTATTCTGGTTGAGCTACTAATTAATTTACACATTTAAACTATCCAAACTTCTGGATAGGGGAAAGAACAGAAGAAAATTATGTTTTTTTTTTTTTTTAAAACTAGACTTACTTTTATAAATGCACAATCACCAAGACTAAAAATGCAATTCCCAACTTCAGCTTGTGCATAATGGCATTTGACATTTGCAATAATCTCATCTTCTTCACCCTCACTATGAAATCAACAGAATCAAAATATAAGGATAAGAAATTAGAAATGGCATCAAGTGAGAAAGAGTGCTACCATAGACTATATAAGATTATTAATTGATTAATACTTACTTTATTTTTAACTTTTGGTCTTTACATTTTTTGTCCTGCAAGCTTCAGCAGAAAAATCAGACAAACAATATAGAGGAATACAATGTGTTTGGATTAAATGGAAACTAACAAAACTTGTTCCATTTCTTCAAAATTAAAAAAATAATGCAACAGAGACCCTCATTATAAGTGACACAAAAATGGTTAATATTTTTTTCTCTTTTCTGAACACAACATACAGAAGGTCTTTATAGCATGAAGTTCTGCTGAAAAAAAGTCAGGCCAACAACCTTTAATTCATATCGCCATCCCCATCTTTTCTGAGCTTCATCGTCAGGTATTGGATTACCAATGAAGGCAGCAATGCTTTCTGAACCCATACCTTCCTTAGTTGAAGAAGTAGATGTTCTATATTTCTTTCTTGGTGGATCGTCATCTAACTCAGATAAGGGAAATGAAGTAGAAGTTGTTCTGCCATTTTCAGCCCAGGATGGGGATGTGATTGCCTCTGAAGTCCAAGTCAAGTAATTGGTATCATCAATTCCACAAGTAGAGCTTCTAGATGTAGTTTTAATTTCAGAATGCTGCTCAACTGGTGAACTAGACAATTCAATGGAAGTAGAACCTGCGTTTTCATTTTTCTTCTTTTGGTGAACTGCTCTTGATGTTCTTTTTCTTTGTAAAACATTAATTTCCATGTTTTCATTCCCATTTGAAGAGGAAAATCTTGGGGATCTCCTAAGCTCCAATGTACCCTTCAGTTTCACATCAAGCTTTTCGGTATATGCCTCACTTGATGGATTTAATCCTGGGTATTGCCTCAAGTGCTTCTCACCAAAGAACTTGCCATGAAAATTTTGGACCCTGCAAAATCAAAAAACATTGTGACCTATAATTGAAATAATGAAAATTGAAGCAATGCAGGAAAGTGAAGATATGTCAACTTCCATGTTCACTCACTTCAGCGGTAATTCCGGACCCCTAGACCCATGCCACTGCACAACTCAAGAATCAACACACAGGATTTTAAGCCATGAAATTCAAATAAAGTCAAAGACACACGTCACCAATACTACAGATTGTGTCAATGTGTTGTTAATGTTATACTAGAAAAAGAAAAGATACATAGACAGATAAAGGTGGAAACAAGAGTCAGAGAATCAAGCACAGGTTGAAAATAATAAATATTATGCCGTAGTTCAAAAATAGATATATCAAAATCCAAAGGTAATTGGTGCATTGCTCTACATCGGTGCATTTTGCTCTACATCCTATGGATAAACTTTGACATACTTCTGCATCTGTTGAACTTATTCAATATAACAGTTGGATTGAAAAATGACAGCATAACTTTTCAGATAAAATAAAAGCTATGTTTGAAATTTGATCACCATTGTTTATTGAAATGTAAATATTTATTGAAATATAAATCAATGTCTACTATTAGATTGTGCATGCATGAAAGTCCAATATATATATATATATATATATATATAAAGTTGGCATATAGTATTTATGATTACCAGGCCACAGGAACAAAAGAAAAAGATAAATTGTTCCCTGTTTTTTTTTTGTTACATTGATCTCTTCAAACAGTTATTAATTAAAATGTTATATTGAAGAGTCTAAATGTGTAACTTTCGTCTGCTAGTTTTTAAATACTTAATACAAGGCAAATATGAAATAGTTTTTATGTTATGGTTTTGATAGGATAATATTTTCTTTCTGAGTAAAAATTTTATATTTTTTCTTTCTGACCTAACTTTTGCCAAAACTAACCAAAAAATAAATAAATAATTGATAGTAAGCAAATAGGGGGAACCTGCATTCCAGATAAAATAAAAGAGAATATAGTTAACAATAGCCCAGGCCCTAAGAATGAAAATATATAGTATAAAATAAATTTTTAATCTCTAATATTTGAATTTTAATTTTAATTTCTTTAAGAAAATGTTCATCCATCTAATTTTAAAATATACCACTTTTTTTTAAATTTGTTATCAACACTTTATCAAAACTTATACATTTCAAGATTAGACAATGAAAAAAGGGACAAGATTTTTTAAAAAAAAAAATAATCATACAAAATTTGACCATCTTTTTTAAAAAATCATACAAAATTTGACAATTTTTAAATCAAATACAAAATTTGAAAATTTAGAAAGAAACAACTTATTTCATCCAAAGTCTATATTTCTCATACTACTCATAGGTGAGAGGTAGGTTAGAGTAAACTAATATTTTAAATGTGTTTTAAATATCTCATCTTTATTAGTTACTTTATTCTAAATAGGATCCTTCTAGTTTTAGTACTCTGTAAGTTAATGAGTTTTATAAAAAATATTAAAGATATACTACTAAAATTACATGCAGTAAAATCTTCATTAACAAAACATATATGTTTATATTAAAGTTTACAAAGTGAACAGTGTGTTAAAATTTGTGTTAAAATTTAGTTTGCTAAACTGAATTCTTAAAGTAAGTCGGATCTCTTTTGTTAGGTTTAATTATTCATTTCATCTTATGTCATTTTTATGAGTAAAGATTATTTGTTCTAATCTTATATGTATGTTATAATTTATTTTAGTCTTTATATATATATATATATATATATATATATATATATATATTATTTTTAATATATTCTTTCTAAACTCACTTTTAGTAAGATTTATACAATTAGTGGAATGAAGAAAAGTAATTTATTTTTACATAAAACGGAGTTTCCAAATGAAATCATTGTGCAAATGTAGTTTTGAGCACAACAACAAATATCATGAAATTGAGTTTATTCTCCCAAAACATTCAATTTGAAGACCAAAAATACAGTGAAAGAGGTTAAATCTAATTTTAACAGAATCAGGACCTAAACAATCAGATTTTACTAAAAAAGGTAAAAGCCGAAAAAAATGACCGCATGCAAAGTAGTAAAAAGTACAGTGACACACACCTTAATGAGATGAGGAGACCCCGATCCAGAACCTGCTGAGAATCTCGGCGAGCGTCTCCGAGAATTCTCTTCCTTCTCCGCTGACAGCTTCCGCTTTCCGGAACCTGCATTGGCTTCTTCTACGGCAGGAGGCTCAGAGTGCAGCCTGGTAGGGTGGGAAGTCTCTGCATGCAACAGCAGAGGCATTTCAGCGGCGGTGTTTGGTGGCGGAGCAGGGAGGCAGTCAATTGGGGGAAGAAATGGATCAGAATCGGTTGCATTTGGTGAGACTGTGAGACTGAGGGAGTTGGATTGGGGATCCGATTGAGAATCAACGGCTGATGTCATGAGTTTTGTGGTTTGAAGATGTAGATTTGACTCTTTCTGAAATAAAGGAAGGGGAGCCGATACTATTTATACTGAGATCTAAGTGAAAACACCCCAAGACACGACATGTGTGTGTGCAACTCTTTCTCACATTACTTAAAACACGTTTCATTTTTTTTTTTTTTCTACAAGACTCATTCAAACAGATCAAATGAAGATTTTATAAATTTTATTAGATTTAAATACATAATAGAAAATGTTGTTAGTATTGATTTTTTTTTCATTTAGCTAGAATGCTTAATTTTTTTAACGCAATTAAATTTGAAGTTTTTATTATTTTAATATCTTAATTCTGAATTTAATCGGGTATTTATTTAACTTGTTATTTTTTTCTCTTATAATAAAATTTACTAAAAGAAATTAACTCAATAAACCCTTTAAATATATTATAATTTTTCATAAACTCTAATTGCTTTCACTTACTTAACTTTGTCTTTTATGTAATTTTAGTCATTCACTTTTACTTAGAGATAACAGTGAAGGAGTAAGTTTCTCTCATCTGGATTAGGATTCTCTAAAGTAAATATACTTAAAGAAAGTAAGATGAAAAAATATATAATAAATATTCTGATATTTTTTGTAATTTATTATACATGTATTCTACCTTTAATATCTTTCTTATTAAACACTGAAATGTGTTACTTTCTTAAGATAAATGCCTACTGTTAATATTTTTAATAAATTTGATAGATGTCATTAATGTACAAAATAATAATTTAATCACTCAAAACATTTAAAATTAAAATATTCAATAACATAATAATGTTTTATAAAGTATGTTGTAAGTGATTAAAGAAATATAGGAGCAATATGAAACATCCATGGGGACCATATGATTAAGCAACCAAGAACACAAAATCAAAAATCAATAAGCTATAAGAATGCACAGTAAAGAAGAACTGCACAATACAGAACGGCCTTGAAAAAAAAAAAAAACTTGTAATTAGATGATAGTTCAAACAACAACAAAAAATCAATAATTCAACCCAAAATCAAGAGGCCAATTAGTTACATCCTCAAACACAAATGTTATGGGAACAATAGTAATACTATTACAGTAATATGGAAAAAAATAATAAATTACATGGTGATTGGATAATGGTTAAAAGAATAAAAATATTAATCATTATATACAAAATTAAGAAGGTAAGCTAGATTAGAAATTTTCAACACAGGAGTTATAGGAAGAATAATATGTAAAACTAATGCACTGTTAATGGATGATAGTGGTCAGTCCATGGAAATTTTAAACTTAGGTGTGCAAGCTAATGTGGGACACCCCTCAACATAAGGTTTCAAAATTAGAAAAGGAAAACTACGAAAGGAAGGAAAATTCATGCTCAAAGACGTTATCTCTTGTTCTAAATCCCAATATTCAAATACATATTGTGCAAATTAGTTCTAATAATTTCAGCTCATAAAAGGTGGTGCTAGTAAACTTAGTTTAACTAATATGGAACTTAAAATAAGCACTAATTATTTAGTAATGCTTACAAGGTAGATAAAATAACTTCAAGATTATCTCAATTCGATACCATACAAATGAGAGCAAAGCAAAATGACAATGTGGTCCTATATTTTATCTTTGTACAAAATTTTATTCTTTCACTGTTCAATGTGAAAAATGTCTAAATAATTTTTTTTGTATTGTTACAAATTTAAAAAAAAAAACTTAAAGAAAACGATATTTTTTTAATTATAATCTAGTACACTACTTTCAAATATTAATATTATTTTAATCATAAATAGTTTAATAATGACCTTATTTATAACTTATCATATGAGCCAGAGATCATATCACTATTTTCAATTCAAAATTTCAAAAGAATAAATTGGTAGATACTTTTTTTATATATTGCACATCTTTTTCAGTTTTATATATTATGATACTCAAATTTATCTTATATCATAACATGTTCATATAGTAGCAAAATTAAAAGACTCAAAATTTCGAATTAAAACTATAATAACAATGTATTAAGTATGAAGAATAGTTGGACATGGACATAGTTAGAGTTTGGAAAATTAGTCCTACTATCCCTATAATTAACATAATTACAAAGAAAAATAATTAAAATCATTATATGATAACCTTTATTACAAAAGTTAATGCTTATTCATTTAAAGATTACAATTTTAGTCTTTTTATTCGTAAGGAATATGTAACTGTTAGATAAGAATATTAATAATGTTATTAAAAGAGAATAAATATGACTTGTAATAATTTAGAGTTTGTACATACAACAATTATCCCTTACTCCATATAATAATTATTTAAAATATATTTTTAGTTTCTATAAATTTTACATAAATTATTCTTTTAAAAATATTAGTTTTAGTATTTATAAATTATGAAGAAATTAAATTAATATTGAAATATTACTAAGGTTGTGTTTTCGAGTAAAATTTTTAAAAAAATAAATTAAGAGAAGTGTGTAATGTTGATAAAAATAAACATAACACTAATAATTAATTAGGTTCACTTTTATTTCATTTAAGGTTTATGTTAATTCATAAAATATTTATTAGAAATTGAAAAAGTTGTCATGTCTTTTCTTTTCTTTTAAAAAAAAAAAACTACTTTGAAACACATTAGGATATATTTGAATATAGGATTAAGATATTATCATAACATTATGATCATTTTTAATTTTTTAAAATTTATAACTATTAAAATAAAGACATGTTGTTTTTAGTTTAGGTTACAAAATCCTCAAAATCATCACATGGTAAAAAATAAAAATATTTTTTATCATTGAAAATGAAGTATGTAATTAAAATTAATGAGATTTGAAAATTTGGTCATATTAGAAATTGATGTTATATTATTAATTGATGTTATATTATTAGTGATAGTTATGCATTAGACATGTTATAAAGTGTCATTGAATAAGCAGTAAACTTATATTTATGTAATAAGAGTAGTTTAAAATAAGTAAAAATATTTTTATCATATTTAAAACATAAAATATGAATCAATAATTTGATATTTATAGATTAATGTAAATTTTTAGTTTTTAAATTGAATAAATGAGAAGAATCTTACTCTGAAAATGGCAAGAAACCACCCAAAGTGTTTCTTAAGATAATGTACTTTCCAGGATATTTTTCCATATTTACTACTTTACTTTGAGACCAGCCTTGATAATGTACAGTTCTGTTTACATTTTGTCATGTTTCATTTTGTTATAATGGTCAAAAGTAGATTTTTTTGTTGGTATTATGTTTAGAAAAATGTTAGTTTGACACTACTATTCATTTATATTCCTATTTGACACTGTATTTTATTAATAAAATATTATATATGAATAAAATAGTAATATATATTAGTGTTAAACGGTGTCAAAGATAAATAGTAGTGTCAAAATATCATCACCTTTATGTTTATTATCCCAATCTTATTGATAACTGAGCTTCTTTGAATTTAGTCATTATTAGCTTCATAGTGTTTAATAGTTGGTATAGGTTCGTACGTACAATTACTACCCTTATTTCCAAAGTCCTCTAACTCATTAAGAATTTAAATCCTACACTCTAACTCATTAAGAATTTCATTATCCATAACAAGAAGGACATGATTTGAGTGATGCTTTTTTCACACGATTTGAAACTTTGAATCACCACTTCCAATGAGACCTTGCACCATTTTCGAACATTAAACTTCGTTACCTATGCATACATTAAACATACACACCTATTTAGGATATGAGCAAGAATAAATTTATTATTTGTGAATTAAAGAAATCCAAGAATAACAGATTACCAACATGACTTTCAAATATTGACACAGGAATAACACGCTACTAAGTGGTGTACCCTGCAAAGGCAATAATTTTTTAAATTTGTAATGTGACTAGGTTCTGTATGACACAGAGTTGATAAAATAAGGAAACAAATTTGTTGTACCTAGTCATGTCTATCAGTACCACTAACTTTCCTTATGCTTACACCCTCTCAACGTTATTATATCCAATCATACACATATTCCATCTATCATGTAATCCGGCAACGATTCCACTACCACACCCTTTACTTATACCCCCAACCTCTTTCTTATGCTACTACAATCCATCTACGACTCCATCACACATGCGGTCTCATGGTTCAGTTGTCTTTTGATCCGTTTATCCACCAGAGTTAGACTGCACCACTATATCAGACTTGGAGTGCACCAGTGCAGCTTATCCCTTCCTCTTTTTTCCATCCTACCCTTACAATTTTTTAGCACCACACTGTAGCAGCTCTCTCAGTCCAACTTATCTTTACTCCAACTTTTTACCTCAGACCACACTGCTGCTGGTTCATCAGAGTAATCCCATGATGCAGATCCAGCTCATACCTCCGTAGTTGCTTTGGACCACGAGCTCCTTGCGAAAGGTCATTATCTGACCTCTAGATAAAGAATAAGTCATGATGTATTTATATTATATTATATTATATACATGTTTATAATTAATTCTTAACAATCTTCTATATATATTTTTTAGTTAGACACCAAATCATTATCTTGTTAATGTTATTGATTCCTGAATTAGGTTCTAAATTGGGAGACTTTATCATTATTATGATGTCATAACTAAGGAGAACCAATTGAAATAGTGAATTAATTTTAAGTTAATTACAATTATTTATTACAATATCATACAAATTAACTATTTTTTAGTATTATGATATTAACATGTTGATTCTTCATTTTTGCATGCTAGGATGACTTGGACTCCTCATGATAAGTGGCAGATTAGAAAGGTCTTTGAGTCCAAAGTCAGAAAACAACTTTGTGATATATTGACCAAAGCCCAAGCAAAGGGCTCCCAACCTATATGGATCGGAGAAAAGCATGGGTGAACTTTTAAACTATTGGGATACCTAAAAGTTCAAAGAAAAGTCATCCTAGAACAAAATTAACCAGTCTTCAGCTTGAGGTGGAGCATTGTATTCAACTGGTTGTAAATTACATTTAGATTTTACATTGGGCTTGGTAAGTATTGTTGATCACTTAATAACATCTATTTAAGCTTACTTCTTTAAATATGATCGTTCGGTTGAACTTGGTGAACTCTTTATGGCCATCCACAAAACAAGAAGAGTGATTGGGGTGATACTAGAACTCGTGAGACTGATATGAGTTATTCATTTAAATTTTCATTAATTATTTATAATTTGATTTAATTTATCTAACATTTCGATCTTCTAATCATTATGTAAGAAAACTACCACGAGCGGTTGAAGGCCATACAAGCTAACAATTCTGAAGGTTCAACCATTAATACCCACCATCCAGATGTAGAAACGAAGTTTCAGGCTTGGAAGGAGATTGTAGTAGGTAAGAGTAGAGGTCGAGTCTACAGCACAACATACTAGTTTAGTAACTTCTGCCAAAGAGTGTTTTCCTTCGCTTAGTCCTTCTTATATCCTTTCTCCACATCATATTGTGACCAGTCAGTTGAAAATGAGCAACTCTATACCAAAGTTCAAGAAGTAAGACAAACAATTTTGGTGGCAAGTCATGAGGCTCAATTGGCAAAAGAAAAATAATGTACAGTTAGAGGACGTTATGAAGACGATGCAGGAATAACTCGTCATACAATGGAACAACAACGTACCTATGCTTTCCACCTATACCAATCAACTCCATCCGACTATGTCAAAGACCATAATGACTAACAACTTTCTTAAAGTTCATCCCAAAATATATGTTTACTTATTTAAATTTTCTTCTCATATATTTAATGTTCTATTTGTTCAAATAACTTTCAATTTTCATAAGCACATTTAGTGAAGGATTATGCACTGCAAGTGAGACTTCTCACTTTTTCCTTTCAGTTAAATGTTGTAAATACTCATACATTTAAATATTTTGGTTATGTAATTTTACACTTTAATTAACTATTACTTTATATTGTTTCTACATTTACAATTATATATTTTGTACCATATTATTTCAATTTACATTTCTATTCCTTCGTTGAAACTAAAATGTTTGGTTTTAAAATATAATTACAAAAAGTTTTATATAATTTACAAACTTTTTCTTTTTCATAAATTTGTTAAACATGGGCTTTTGTATCCACCAAACCCCTTTTGGAGTTTTTTTTTTTCCGATGAAATTTCTAACGTAAAAATAAATCACAATAAAAAATATTATAATGCTTCGGCCTAACCAAAAAAAAATATCTTGGCGTAATCGATATAAATACGAATTAAAATGAATAAATTAAATTATTTTTTTAAGGAGTGTCGACGTGGCCAATTTTAGTGAGATTTTTTTTAGATTTGCATTGTCTTGCCGATACAATATCCGTATAATATTATAATATATGTTTTTTTTTTCAAACTTTCCATCGGCCAATCGACACAACTTCTTTTCAGTTTGTGTCGTTTTTACCAACGTAATATTAAAATTATATTCATTTGTAACCTTTTAGCGTGGGTTTGTCCATGCTATTTACCTTGGGTTGCTAGCTGAAACTATAATTTCCACCAATTACTTGTCGGTTGTTGGTTGACGTAGTGTCGACATTTTTAAGTTTATTTTTGTGTGTTTGTGTTTGATTATGGTCGATACTATTTAATATTTTTCTTATAGTGTATCAAGAGATTATGATGACGACTTACTATCTTTGAGATAAAAGTATTTAAGTTTATTTAATAAATAAGTATATAGAAAATTACTTTTTTTTTAATAAAGTTGCATGAGTAAATAAAGTTGAAGTTACTTCCTACACATATTAGAAATCATTTATGTGGCTGATATACACGTTCAATAATTTAATGGGTTCCAAAAAAAAGTAATGATACAATTTTATTTTATTTTTAATTTTCTCTCTGTGTATCATTCACTTTAGAGAAATTTAGCACTCGAGACACTTTTTAAACATATTTTTTATCGTTAACTGAAATCGACTGGAAATCACAAATAAATTTAAACAAATAATGAAATGTATATTAGAAAAAGTGTATTGTTACCCTCCAATACACTTTCTGTCATTTTCTGTAACACGTCTCTCTTTCTATCTTTATGTTAAGTTGTAAAATTTCTAATAAAATAGGTAACCAATAAGAACAAATCAAAGGATGGACAGTTTGAATGGTTCCAAGAACTTTTTGGAGACTTTATGATAACCCTAGACCAATCACGAAATCAATCCTATGACACCACCTTGCAAGCATTCGCAAGAGAGCACAAAAGTGAATACAATGTGAGAACAAAACGTTGGTTTATTACACGACACACTCTCAAACGCTGATAGATTCCTTGGAATCCAAGGCCATCTCACCACCCTCTCTGACAACACCAAAGTCATTCACATTTCCAAAAAGCAAAACGACTATTCCAATAAGGGCACTGCAAAAAGCAGCCCCAAAAGAAGTTCTCACCCTCCCTGGCACCACTGAACCCACTATGAAACCCCCACACAACCCAACACCCTTCACCCAACCATACCAAACAGAAAAGCCACCCTCTTCACCACGTGGAGCAGTGTCCAACATCAAAACCCTTCCAAAAGTGTGCAATAACCCACTTGATGTTCCCTGAATGGCCCCAAACACCAGCAAGTGCCCCCATTTCCAATGACTGTCCCAAAAGTAGAACCCAAAACCAGAACTTATAAGCGACAAGAGTAACCCCATGATCTTCATTTTCACAGAATTGGCCTTGATTAGGTGCTGCAGTGGTTGGAACAGCAGTGGCAGGGAAACCAGAGGGAAAAGGAAATAGGTTAACCAGAAATAAAGCACATGCACTGGCTCAATGCAGAGTTGGCCAAGTATGAACAGCACCCCGCCAGTGAAAATGCTCATTGTGGTAAACGAGGAGAGGAGAACAGAAACCAAGCCTCCAATTGCATTTGGGTTTTTGAATATTGTAAAAAGTTGAAGCCTTGAAGACAAAATGTTGGGCACAGAACTGGTTCTGTTCTCAGCTGTGACTGCATGCAACACCCCCACTAGCCATAACAAGCCACAAAATATTGACACAATCCAAAGACTGATATACTCACGTTCAATGGGCTCCCTAAGCATGTGGTAAGTGAAGGATGAGACAATGCATGCACCTAAACAGCCAACAACAGTAGCACAGAGAGAGATCCAACTAGAGATTCCTTGTTTTGAGGAAACTAGGGTTAGTCTCTTTAATGGTGGTCTTGACAATGTAGGAGCCATGAGGGCTAAGTGGTGAGTGTGTGTTGCAGTTGAGACTGTGATTGCAACAACAATCATTGCAATATAGAGAATGAAGATCTTAGTGGTTTTGAAGAGGCCTACAGGGAGGCAAAAGAGGAAGCCAATGCCTGTGGCTGCAGCTGTGATGAGTGTTTGGAAGGGACCATTGATGTATAGGGAAATGAAGGCCAGAATTGGAGCAGCTAGAACAAGACCTGCACCCCATGCAATTGATGTCCACTCCAAAGAGGAGAAGGTTGAACCACTCACTGATATGGTGCGCTCTGTTAGTGTGCTGTACCTGCAGCAATTCATGCAAACATTTGTTCTAATGTAATTCTTTGTGATTAGGTTAAAAATGTAATGTGTGCATGCATCTCCAATTATATATTTGACATTTTGAGAGAAAAGGATAAAGTATAAGTGTAATAGATTGATATGATGTAGTCAAAATATGGATGTTGGTATATCTTTATACCCAAAGTTTAGTATATAAGTAAAGTAAAATTCTCATCACGAATGGAACACAGTGTCAAAATATAGTCCTAAGATTTTTTCCTGTTTTTGTCGTGTTTCATACAAAAGTGTATGTTGTCCTATTGCATTAGTCAATGACTTATTCTTACATATTTGTTTGTGCATATACAATTGATTAAACTTTTATGTTATACTTTTTAGTTTTTTTTTTCTTTTATAAAACTTCATATCTGAATTCAGAATTTTTAATTTTATTTACTTTCTAATCAATGAATTACCATAAAAGTATTTAACATGATAATTTCAAAATTTAAAATTTAAACTACACTGCTCATTTTAAGTTTTAACAATTTTTTTATTTGAATTTTTTTGTATTAATTGCATTTGAAATTTGAATCATCAATACTAAGATATGATTATTTAAATTTTGCATCATATCAAACAATAATCGTAAAACATATTTATAAATATGATTTTTTTTAATTTAAAATTTTAATATTTCTTTAAATAATATATTATCCAATTAGAAATTTGTTTTTTTCCCTAAAAAGAAGTATGGATATTATAATGCAGATTTAAGTATCTATATTTTTCCACCGTTTTCACATTATTTTATTATATATTTTAATCCGCTAAAAAGTCACATGAAGGAGATAGGAAAAAAAAATAGAATCCCAAACTTATATTTCAGCATCTTCATTTCGTGAGAAATTTTTACTCAGTTTTAACGATTATAAGTTAATAACTAAAATACTCACATTATTTTTGCTGTTTTATTTTCGAAAAATTGAAAATATTATATTTTCTCTATCTATACACCACTTTAGCATATTTGTTTCTATTTTTCATTTTTAACATGAGCGTCTTGGACTAAATAATGTAGTCAATGTCGAATGGATCACTAAACACATCGAAATATTAATTTGTTGAATTTTAATTTCAACACAATTAACTATTATAAAAAATATTATAAATATGCATAAAATGATTATTCCAATATTTAAAATGTAAATTTCACTTCAAATTTAATTTAAAATTTATAATAATAATAAATATAAAATTTATACATTTAATTATAAATCATACCATTAAAATAAAATAAAAATTAATGTTAGTCCAAAGTTCTTCTATTATATTAACTTAGAGACATCGTTAAATGTTTCAATTGAAGAACTATATACAAAATATACTGCACGCACTTAATTGGGTAATTTTTTAATTGAATTATCTTATTTTAAAATAAAATAAAATAAAAGAAATAAAATAATCTATTAACGTGTAAAATATACTAATTACATACATTTAAACATTAAAATTAAGACATTATCGAAAATATATTTACTTAAACTCTTTTAAATATGCTGAACTTTTTTTAGTACGCTTAATATTTTATTAACTACGCTAACTAAATTATCTGATTTTTAAAAAATTATATTACATTGAATTTTTATTTTTAAACATATTAATATTCCAGGATTTCAATCAGATACTACCAAAGGATTTTTTTTTATGAATACCTTCTTTTATTACATAAGTTTTAATAAAAGAGAGGAATATAATACAATCAATAAAAAAATCATTAAAATCATACATAAATATAAATAATAGATTTTTTCATTAAAAATAATAACTTATATTATATATAAAAAAATATTCACTTTTAAATATTAATACTTAAATAATAACAAAAAGGTGAACAATTTAACCTGATTTTGATTTTTTACTTTGAAATAAATTTTAAATAATAAAATTAAATCGCATATCTGTA